>MDTG01176044.1_pt1 | contig 21621 bp, 21 predicted proteins | sample 811421 | NCBI WGS metagenome assembly MDTG01 (sample SAMN05326645, study PRJNA326480) | marine metagenome | isolation source: seawater | place: Pacific Ocean: South East | collected 2011 | reverse complement strand
TTTTCTTACCATGGCCTACATCCTTGCATTAAATCCTATGATTTTAAGTGCAGGAGGTTTTGACAAAGGTTCGGTTTTTTTAGCTACGATTATCGCAACGGCAATCGGATGTGGAATTATGGCTTTTTGGGCGCGAACATGGCCTGTGGCTCTTTCAAGCGGAATGGGCCTAAATGGTTTTGTAGGATTCGTTGTGTGCGGAACATTAGGCTATTCGCCAGCGGAAGCGCTTGGTGCTGTGTTTGTTGCAGGTGTATTGTTTGTTATTGCATCAGTCACACCTTTAAGAGCTTGGATAATAAACTCAATTCCAAAGAGTTTAAAACTTGGTATCGGAGCTGGAATAGGAATGTTTCTAGCTGTAATTGGGTTCCAAATTATGGGTCTGTCTGTAAATGACGAGGGCCCAACGCTTATTAAACTTGGAAACTTAAAAAATCTTTTTGTTTTATTTGGTTTAGCAGCGTTAATTACGATGATTGTTTTGGATAAACTTAATGTGAAAGGAAGTATTATCATTTCAATGGTATTTTGGACTACTGCTTCATGGATTTTTATTCCTGCAGAAGCACAAAATGCCAACTTTTCTGCATTTCAAGGTATATTTTCTTTGAGCTTGCCAGAGATGAAACATTTTATGGCTTTTGATTTATCAAAAGCATTGAGTGCAGGTATGATGACTGTTGTATTCACTTTATTCTTTGTAGACATATTCGACTCGATGGGAACATTAGTATCTGTTGCAAACGTTGCTGGAAAAACTGATAAAAAAGGTAAGGTTAAAGATATAGATAAAGCTCTTTTAGCGGACAGTGTCGCTACAGTTGCAGGTGCAATGGTTGGTACTTCAACTGTAACCTCTTATGTTGAGTCAGGAGCAGGAGTAAAAGAAGGTGGACGAACAGGTATGGTTCCACTAGTTGTTGGAGTCTTATTTATACTTTGCATATTTTTATCTCCACTTTTCCTTGCAATTCCGAAGCAGGTAGATGGGGCTGCGCTAATATTTGTTGCTCTTCTATTTGTCAAAAATATTGTTGATATTGAGTGGAAAGACTTGTCTGAGGCAGCTCCTGCAATAATTTGTATGATTGCAATGCCTTTACTTTACTCGATCTCTAACGCAATTGCTCTTAGCTTTGTAGCCTATGCGCTTATCAAAATTTTTACAGGTAAGTTTGCAAGCGTGTCTCCAGCTATGTGGATAGTAGCAATTTTAAGTGGAATTAATTTAGCTGTTTACGCCTAATTAATCTAATTTTAAGGGCCAGTTATTCTGGCCCTTAATTTTTCTGATGTTTTTTTATTAAATCATCTACTTTTATTTCTTCATAGTGCTCAAAAGGTTGAACAATCCAAGGATTACTATTTAACCTTTGTGCGCAAAAATCAGGTTCAAAAGTTGAGTCTTTTTTCTTCCATAAAACTGCTGTTTTGATTTGATCTATCTTATTCATTAACGGTGGATATTTTCTTAACCAATCAATGCTTTTATTAAGTGTAACTCCTGTATCTGATAAATCATCACACAAAAGAATGTTTCCTTTCATGTCTTGTACCGTGGAACTCATTTCTCTTGAAAAAACTAAATCTCCTTGTTTGTCCTCAATACCCTCACCTGAATATGACTCTACAGCTAAATAAGCACATTTTAATTTAAAAATTCTGCTTAAAACGTCAATGATAGGGGCTCCTCCTCGCATAATTCCAATAAGTAAATTAGGTTTGTAGCCGCTTCTGTGAATTTGTATTGCTAATTTTTCTATGATTAAATTATACTCTTTCCAATCGATAATAAGTTTATCTGCCATGAAGAAAGCTAAATTATTTTTAAGGAGTTGTAAAGGAGCTTAGTACTGAATCGGTTCATCATCAATAGATCTCCACAAATACCATGTGGCAACTGAACAATAAGGAGTAAATTTTTTATAAAGCTTATTCAAGAACACCTTAGGAGGGAAATATTTTGTTTTATAGTTATTTGAAATTGCTCTTAATAAACCTATATCTTGGAGTGGCCAAATATTTGATCTATTAAAGCTAAACAGTAAAATCATTTCAGCAGACCATCTTCCAATTTGTCTTAAATTGGATAAATATACTATTGCCTCTTCGTCATTCATCTTTTTTATTAACTGAGGTTTAAATTCTTTTTTTATTATTTTGATTGCTAGTTCTTTTATGCCCCTGACTTTTTGTCTGCTAAGACCACACCTTTTTAAAGTTTGTGTCGACAATTTACTTACATTTTTTACGCTAACTCTTCCTTTGCAACTTTTTTGAAACTTGAAAAAAACAGCGTTGGCTGCTGCTACACTAATTTGTTGGCCTATTATACTTTTACATAATGAAAAAAAAATATCATTTCTTGTTATCAAACTTCCATCTTTATAGTTATTAATAAGTTTTTTCATCACTTTGTCTTTTCTAGACAAAATAACTTTTGCCTTATTCCAATATCTTGGTTTTCTCATGATCTTGGGTTTATTATTTGTTTTTTAAGCTGGGACTCTCTTATAAATATTATTAAGGAGCTGGCTATAACTAATAGCGCTCCAAATATAGTTAAAATTTTAGGAACTTCACTCCAAATCAAAAATCCAAATACAATTGCAAATACTAAACTTAGATATTTTATAGGAGTTACCAATGATGCCTCAGCTAATCTGTAACTTTGAGTTAAAAGTAGATTTGCAATGCTTCCACATAAACCCATAATAATAAATATTATTAAATCTATTATTGTAGGCATTTTCCACTGTGCAAAAAATATTGAACTAAGCCCAAGTAGTGCACAGAGAGAAGTGAAATAAAAGGCAATCGTATAATTAGGTTCAGTTTTAGATAAAGATCTTACGCTAATTGCAACGCAAGCAAAGAAAATGCAAAAAATTATTGGAGTAATGTAGTAATAATTTAAATCAATAAAAGCTGGTTGAACAATTAACAGCATTCCTGCAAAACCTAAAAAAACTGCTGACCACCTTTTTAATCCAACATTCTCAGATAAAAAGAATATTGAAGCAACTGTAACAAATATAGGTCCTCCAAAAGTTAAAGACACTACATCTGCTAACGGTAACTCTCTCAATCCAATAAATAATGCGATTATAGCTGCAGCGCCTGTAAAAGCTCGAAATGCATGTAGACCTGGTCTAGATGTTTTATAAAAACTTGATAATTTATCTCTAGGTATAATAAAAAATATTGGAATAAAACCTATAAAAAAGCGTAAAAACAAAACTTGCCCAACTGGATAATAATCAAGCCATTTAACACAAATGTCCATTATAGAAAAACAAATTACACTTCCCACCATGTACAATACGCCTATTTGATTTTGACTTAACAATTTACTATCCTTTCCTTAACTAAACATATTAATTAACTTATGCAGAAATGTACACTCGCACTTGGATGTTTTTGGAAACCTGAGGAAAACTTTAAAAGCAAACTAGGCATAATTCAAACAGAAGTTGGATATGCAGGAGGTATTAACCCAAAAGTAACATATGAAGAAGTGTGTACTGGCAACACAGGTCATGCTGAAGTAGTAAGGTTGACTTTTGACGAAAAAAAAATTTCATATAAGAAAATTTTAGATTTGTTTTTTAAGATGCACGACCCAACACAAAAAGATATGCAGTACCCCGATGTTGGAACACAGTACCGAAGTGAAATTTTTTTCCATGATAATGATCAAAAAAGAGACGCTGAAGAAATACTAAAAGAATTTAATAAAAAATTAAATGGAAAAATTCAAACAAACATTTCTAAAATCAAAAATTATGTTAAAGCAGAGGAATATCACCAAAGATATATTGAAAAAAAAAATATATGAATCAATTAGTATCAACGGAATGGTTGGAAAAAAATATTGATAAAGTAAAAATTTTGGATGCTTCTTGGCATCTTCCAAATTCAAACAGAGTCCCAAAAAATGAATTTAAATTGTGTCATATTAAAAATTCAAATTTTTTTGATATTGATGAATATTCAAATAAAGAATCAAAATTACCACATATGTTACCCTCTAAAGAAAGATGGGAGGAAATTGTATCTAATTTAGGAATTAATAATGATGATCATATTGTAGTTTATGATAACTCTGCAGTATTAAGTGCGTGCCGTGTATGGTATTCATTTTTATATTTTGGTCATAATGATAATCTTATTTCAGTTTTAGATGGAGGTTTAAAAAAATGGTTGAGTGAAAAAAGATATGTTACAAATGAGGTATCGAAGTTTTTATCTTCGAATTATAAAGCTACAGCAAATAGCTCATTAGTAATAAATAAAATACAAGTTGAAGAAAATATTATAAGTAAAAAATTTCAATTAATTGATGCTAGAAGTGAAAAAAGATTTTTCGGCTTAGAGCCTGAGTTAAGAAAAGAACTAAAAAGCGGAAATATCCTTAATTCCAAAAACCTTCCCTTTCAATTTATGATTAATGAGGATAATACATTTAAGAATAAACAGGATTTACAAAATATATTTAAAGATAAAGAAATAAATTTTGATAAAGAATTAGCTTTTACGTGTGGATCAGGTGTTACAGCATGTATTTTAGGTCTAGCTAATTCTATTATAAGTGGTAAAAAACCAATAATCTACGATGGTTCATGGGCAGAATACGGGCTAAAAAATAAATGAAAGCAAACAAATATATAAAAATTTTCTTGATTATCTTCTTTATAATCATTTTTATAATAATAACTGCAAGACATTTTATAGGGCTACACTTTAAGAAAAAATTTAGTGTAAGACCTGCGCCAGGAGTAATAGTAAAAATCGTTGAGAAATCTCTTTTTTATAATAGCATTGAAACTTTTGGCACCGCTATAGCCCAAAATTCAAAAACGTATAGGGTGCAAAAAAGTGAGGTGGTTGGAAATTTTAATGTAAATAATCGATTTGTAAAAAAAGGTGAGATGATTTTAGCTCTTAAAAATGAGAAAAAAATTATTGCAGATTTTGAGGGGAAACTAGGTACGAGGGAGATCGCTCAAGGGGTTTTAGGTTCTGATAGTATGATAATTACTTTAGATGATTTGAAAAAAATTGTTATAGATATAAAAGTTCCTGAAAATTATGTCAATATTCTAAAGCCTGGATTAAAAGTTGATATCTCAAGTAATGCATTTAAAAAAATATTCAAAGGAAAAATTGACTCAATAAGTTCTCGTATAGATCCATCTACTAGATCTATATTAGCTAGAGTGATCGTGGACAATTCAAATTTTGAAATCATCCCTGGTCAATTAATGACTGTAAAGGTAATTTACAACGAAACATTTCAGATGGGAATTCCTGAACGTGCTGTTACTATACAAGGTGACACTTCATTTGTATATATCGTTATAAATGAACTTGCTGAACAAAGAAATATAAAGATTGGCAAACGAAACTTTGGAAAAGTTTCTGTCTTATCTGGAATAGATGAAGGTGATAAAGTTATAGTTGAGGGTATTTCTAAAGTAAGAGATAAAACTAAAGTTAGAGTAATTAATCCAAATAAATAAATGTTTTTAACTGATTTATCAATTAAAAGACCTGTGGTTGCCTCAGTCATGAGCTTAATTCTAGTTATATTTGGACTAGTGACTTTTCAAGAAATTCCAACCGATGAATTACCAAATGTTCAACCCCCTGTGATAACTATACAAACTGAATATAAAGGTGCATCTGCTGAAATTATTGATACTCAAATAACACAAAAAATTGAAGATTTTGTCGGTGGTACTCCGGGATTAGAAACCATTGACTCTTTCAGTGAAGATGAGAGTTCTAGAATAACATTAACTTTTAAAAATGACTTAAATTTAGATGATGTAGCTAACGATGTAAGAAGTTCAGTCTCACGAGTTTTAGACAATTTGCCAGATGGAGCTGAAAAACCTGAAATATTTAAGCAAAATGCAGGAATGAGAACAACAATGTGGTTATCATTTAACTCCAACACAATGTCAGATTTAGAGTTAACTGATTATGCTGATAGATATTTAACTGATTATTTCTCTACAGTTGATGGTGTTGGTAGAGTTAGACTTGGTGGAGAAAGAGAATTGTCTCTTAGAATCTGGTTAGATCCTATCGCTTTAGCAGCTAGAGACTTAACAACTCAAGAAGTTGAGTCAGTTTTGAGAAGAGAAAATATTGAGTTCCCTGCCGGTCGTATTGAGTCAAAAGATATTGATTTAACCATTAAGCTCGATAAAGCATATAAAAATCTTGATAATTATAAAAAACTTCCTCTTAAAAGAGCGTCTGATGGATCAATTATAACCTTGTCAGATGTAGCTAGAGTTGAACTAGGTGCTGAGTCTACTAGAACTTTATTTAAAGGTAATGGTAAACAAGTTGTTGGAATAGGTATTTACCAACAATCAGATGCTAACACGATTGCAGTTGCTAATGGCATTAAAGACAAAATTAAAGAGGTTAAAACTAGTTTACCACCAGATACAAGTTTGGAAGTTTCTTTCGATAGGAGTAACTACATTAAAGTAGCGATCAAAGAAGTTTACAAAACATTATTTATAGCATTAATTTTGGTTACAATTATAATATATTTATTTTTAGGAAATCTAAAGGCTTTAATAGTGCCGTTAATAGCATTACCAGTTTCTTTAATTTCAACATTTTTATCTATATATATTTTTGATTTTTCAATAAATTTATTTACTTTAATGGCGCTGGTTTTAGCTATTGGAATCGTTGTTGATGATGCAATAGTAATGTTGGAGAACATTGTTAGAAGAATTGAGCTCGGTGATACTCCTTTGGTAGCTGCTTATAAAGGGGCCAAGCAAGTTTCTTTTGCAATAATAGCAACTACTGTAGTTCTAGTTGCAGTATTTATTCCACTAATTTTTATAAAGGGAATTACAGGGGTACTATTTACCCAAACAGCTATTACTTTGGCGTCTGCAGTAATTATCTCAAGTTTTGTTGCTTTAACATTAAGTCCCATGTTGGGCAGTAAGTTCTTAGAAAAAAACATGAGTAAATCTAAAACTGTTTTAAAATTTGAAAATTTTTTAAATGAACTTACTAAAATTTATAAGATTTCACTTTTAGGTTGGATGAGAAAAAGAAAAATAGTTATTTCTTTTTTAGGTGTTACCTTAGCTTTAACGATTTTTTTATTTAATTTTGCGCCTAAAGAATTAATAGCTCCAGAAGATAGGGGTGCTTTTTTTGTTATTGTGAAAGCTCCACAAGGCTCTGGGTTTAACTTTACAAAAGATAAAGCAGAACAAATTGAAAAGTTATTATTGCCAAGCGTTGGTAAAGGTGAATATAGGAAATTAATAATGAGAGTGCCTGGATTTGGGAAATCTGCCAAACAGGTCAATAGTGGCTTTATAATTGTCTTGCTAGAACCTTGGTCTAAGCGTGAACGTCATGGTGTAGAAATAATGAGAGAGTCTTTTGGAAAAATTTCAAAAGTGCCTGGTGTTTTAGCGTTTCCTATTATGCCTCAAGGTATAAGAACCGGTGGAGTTGAGAGTCCAGTACAATTTGTAATATTAGGCAATACTTATGATCAATTAATTGAATGGAAAGAAATAATTAAAAAAGAAGCTAGAAAAAACCCAGGGTTAACTTCGATACAGGATGATTTTGACTTAAACAAACCACAATTAAATATTCAAATTGATCAAAAAAAAGCAGCAGATCTAGGTGTTTCCACGGAAGATATTGGAAGAACTATCGAAACAATATTCGGATCGAGAAGAGTGACTAACTTTACTAAAGATGGAAAAGAATACTCTATAATTTTACAAGGAGATATTAAAGATAGGCAGGAACCTGAGAACATTGGTAAAGTTTTTGTTAGATCTAAAAATAATAATAAACTTGTTTCGATATCTAATCTTGTTCAATATAATGAAGAAGGGAATTCACCTTTTTTATCAAGGTACAATAGACAAAAGGCTGTTACCATATCTGCAAGATTAGTTGGTGATTATTCTTTGGATAATGCATTAAAGTTTTTGGTCAATGTAGTTGAAGAAAATACCCCAAAAGCTAAAATTGCTTATAAGGGAGAAAGTGAAGAATATAAGAAAACAAATAACGAATTGTATATAATATTTGCTTTAGCTCTGATTACTGCTTACTTGGCATTATCGGCGCAATTTGAAAGTTGGAAACATCCTTTAACAATAATGTTAACTGTTCCAATGGCTGTCCTGGGCGGCCTTTTAGGATTATTGGTGGTGGGTTCTTCTTTAAACGTTTATAGTCAAATTGCTTTAATAATTTTAATAGGACTATCGGCAAAGAATGGAATCTTAATTGTTGAATTTGCAAACCAATTAAGAAAAGAGGGTAAAAATTTAGAAATTGCAGTATTTGAAGCAGCGGCAATAAGGTTTAGGCCAATCTTGATGACCAGCTTATCAACTATAATCGGAGTTTTGCCATTAATTATAAGCTTTGGTCCAGGAGCTGCGAGTAGATTAACTGTAGGTATTACAATATTTGGTGGAATGTTGTTTTCAACTTTTTTCACACTTTATGTGATTCCAACCATTTATACGATAGTTGGAAAAAACACTAAAAGAATTGACCATGTTGAGGCAGAGCTAAAAAAACAACTTAGAAAATAATATACTTATTTTTATCTAAATTTTTTTTACAAATTGTTAATTGTTTTCGATACTTATTAGCCATATCTTTTACTGACTTAGCATAAATAATAGCTTTCTTATCTTTGGAGTAATTTTTATAATCACCCCATCCTTTGTAGTAAGCTAAGTATTGTCTATAAGCATCTTTTTTTGAAATTTTTAGTATTTTATTGGTTTTATAAATATACCAACCTATAAAATCGACTGAGTCTTTAAATCTTGCTCTTGTGGCTAATGGATTTTTGGTTTCTAGTTTATATTGTTCCCAAGTTCCTTTAACAGCTTGAGAGTATCCAAAAGAAGATGAGGGTCTTTTGAAAGGTATAACTTTAAAAAGTTTAGTCCTTGGTGGTTTGGCTAACCAATTGAAATCACTCTCTTTTTTAACAAAAGCTAATTGTAGATGAATAGGTGCTCCCCATTTTTTATAAGAAGCCTTAGTATGTTTATACCAGAGATACCTTTCTTCAAATATTGCACAACTATTTTGAGTATTCTTGGGGATAGATGAACAAGAAGATACTAAAATAAAAAGAAATATAAAAAATTTGTTTTTATAATGAATCACTAGTAAAATTATACTAAAAATTAGTTAAGCTTTCTCCATTTTTCTGGACGTATAAATTTTCCTTGCCAAATTCCTAAGTTGTTCTCCTTTGCATATTTTTCGTCATTTGAATAACGATTTGAATATCTTTTATATTCAACTGCATGCCCATATCTCACCATCCACTTGTTCAAGTTAATTCTATTTTTGTAACAAGTGGCCAAGTATCTTTTATACCTATCTTTAGAAGTTGAAATACATTTAATTTTTGAGTTATCAATTTTATCTATTAATTTTTTTTTAGATACTAGACCACAATTATAATTCTTATTAAAAGTAAAACCTATAAAATTTGAAACTTTTAAGTATGGCTTTTTACATATTTGTTTAATTTCTGGTGCGTCGATACCCTCAAGTCTAATCTTAAAATTTCCTATATGAACTGTATCACCATCTATAACCCTTGCGTGTCCGAATATTTCTTCAGCATAAAGATCATTATTAATAAGAATTAAAAAAAGTAATATTAATTTTTTAGCCATACGACGACCTTGAAAATAAGAAACCCTATAACAACACCTAATAAATTTGCAAACAAATCATAGTACTCAAAAGCTCTATTTGGAATAATAAAATGTAGTAATTCAAGAATTATTGATAAAAAAATGATGAAATTAATATTGGTTAAAAAATTAATTTTCCTCGCTCTGATAACTAAAACTAAAATTATTAACCATGAAAAGTAAATCGAATGATTAATTGAAGTTCCAATAGGATTTGATATCAGATTCGGTTGTTTACCAAAGTCACTATAAATCAAATACCCTATAAGACTACCTGGAAATAAATATAAAATGAGTAATGTCATTAAAGACAAATAGTAAAGATATTCAATCAACTTTAAGACATAATTTTTCATTATAAATTTAATATAGTACATAATATCTGATATTTATCTATTATGAGCAAATTAATCTTAACTAGACATGGCCAAAGCATATGGAATGCCGAAAATAGATTTACCGGATGGGTAGATGTTGATCTGTCAGATAAAGGGGTTGAAGAAGCAAAAAAATCTGGTCAATTAATAAAGGGTCTAGGTATTAAAATTAATATTTCCTACACGTCATACTTAAAAAGAGCTATTAAAACACTAACTACCATCTTAAAAGAGAATAATCTTGAGCTTAAATTTAATACAGCTTGGCAATTAAATGAGAGGCACTATGGGTCATTAACCGGGTTGAATAAAGAAGAAACAAGAAAAAAAATTGGTGAAGAACAATTTAAAAAATATAGGCGCTCTTGGGATATTGCTCCTCCTCCTATGCAGGAAGATAATGAACATCAAGCAAATTTTAGTCCTTTAAACACTAGTATTCCACTAGGGATGACACCTTTTACGGAGTCTTTAAAAAATACGTATAATAGAGTTATTCCTTTTTATGATAATGAAATTAAAAAAAATCTTTCAAGCAGTAAAAATATATTAATATCTGCGCATGGAAACTCTTTAAGAGCTTTGTGTAAATATCTTTTTAAAATATCAGACAAAAAAATAAATGATTTAGAAATACCCACGGGCAACCCTTTGGTAATAGATTTTGATGATAATTTAGAAATTAAGAAATATTTTTACTTGGATGAATCAAGAGCTAAAAATATAATATTTAATCAATAGAACCTAGAGAAGATATTTTATTATACATTTCTAGAGTATTTAAATGATAAAAATTTATATTACTTTCCATTCCATATAAATTTTTTTTAATGATCAATTTATCCCAAACCTCATTCATTGAAAATACTTTTGTTTCTTTAAAATTTAAATTTTTTCTCTCAATTATTTGTAAACCTGTAAAAATATATTGATTTTTACTAGATTTAAAAACAAGTTTATCTTTTAAATTAAAATCACCCTTAAAAGACTTATCTAAAGAAATTTCTTTTTTTACCAGTAGCAAACAGGGTTTTTCATTTTCGAAATATAATTTTTCAAGAGAATTTATTTCTTTAGAATATTTTTCACTCCAAAGAGTATCGGGATTAATTACAAAAAAGGGTTTATCATTGAATTGTTCTGTAGCTTTTTTAACTCCACCACCTGTATCTAGCAGTAAATCTTTCTCATTAGATATTTCTATATTTGCTTTAGTTTTATAATTAGAAATAAACTTTTCAATTTTATCACTTAAATGGTGAACATTGATACTCACTTCCTCAACCCCATGACTTATCAAAAGATTAAGTGCTCTCTCAAGGAGAGTTTTACCACCTATTTCTAACAAAGGTTTTGGTGTCTTTAGAGTTAAAGGTTGCATTCTTTTTCCAAAACCAGCTGACAATATCATCCCATGTTTTATTTTCATAAAGTATTTATTTTTCTTAAAGTTCTTACTTTTAAATTTTTGTTCAACAGATAATTAAATTTTTTAAAAATAGGATTTCTAAGACGTCTTTCAATCAAATCCCAAGTATACGGTAAATATTTAAGGTAATTTGGTTTATTGTCCCTTTTATATAGTCTAACAAATATTCCTAAAATTTTTAGATTTCGTTGAACTGAAAGTATTTCAAAATCATTTTTGAGATTAGAAAAATCCTCTTTTTTTAATTTAGAATTAAGATAATAAAAATTAAGTAATCTATTTTGTAATTTGAAAGGTAATCTTATTCTTACATCATCTATTAACGAGGCCACATCATACATTGGATTACCAATCATTGCGTCTTGACTGTCAACCAAACCTAGTTTTTTATTTTTAATCATAACATTAGACGCATGAAAATCTCTGTGAACGAAAGTATCATTTTTAAAATAAAGTTTTTTATATATGCTATTTAATTCATTTTTCAAAATATTCTTAATCTTTCTTATATTTGAGGTTTTCAAGCAATATTTTAAATACCAATCAAAAAATAAATCGGACTCTTCGTGTAAATTCTTAATAGAATACTTTTGAAATTTGACCTTAAACTTTCCTAATTGATAATTTTTTTTTAATTTAATATTTTGTAATTTAAAAATTATTTTAATTAAATTCTTATAACTTTTAAACTTATCTTTTTTTTTTATAATAAAATTATAAAATGTTTTTTCTCCTAAATCAGAAATTTCAATTATATTATCTTTATAAAGATTTCTAATAAGATTTGGTGCAATTATTTTATTTTTTTTGAGTATGTTATTTACAACGATATATATAATTAAATTTCTAAACTTTTCCTTGCTCGCTTGAACTATTATTGAGGTTTTTTTACCTTTTTTCAATCTATAAAATTCTCTAAATGATGCGTCGTTCGAAATTTTTTTTATTTTATAATTCATATAAAATTTTCCCATTTGCCTGTACCAATAAGTTTTACCTCTCTTTCATTTTCATTTTTAGTATAATGAATATGAATTTCTAATTTATTAATCAGTGTAGTTTTTACAAGATTTGGCCATTCTATTATTTTTATTGTAGATTGATTATCTGAGAAGATGCCAAGCTGTTTGAGTTCATTTTCATTTTTTATCCTATATAAATCATAGTGCATAATTTTAAAATTTTTAAAATCATATTCATATAATAAGTTGAAAGTAGGGCTTAAAACCTCTGTGATTTTTAAACCTTCTTTTGCCTGTAAATAATTGATCAAATATCTAGTGAGAGTGGTTTTGCCAACTCCAATATCTCCGATCAAAAAAATTAAATCGTTTTTCTTTAATTGTTCTGCAACTTTAATTGTTAGTAAATTTAAATGGTCTAGAGATTTAATAATCATTAGCTACTAAATTAGTAGCGATAAGTATCTGGTTTAAATGGGCCTGATGGTTTAACGCTAATGTAATCTGCTTGATCTTTTGACATTTTTGTTAGTTTTGCTCCAACTTTTTCTAGGTGTAACATGGCAACTTTTTCATCTAGATGTTTTGGTAATACATAAACCTTATTTTCATACTTATCTGAATTATTCCATAACTCTATTTGCGCAATAACTTGATTTGTAAATGAAGCACTCATCACAAAACTTGGATGGCCAGTTGCACAACCTAAATTTACTAATCTTCCCTCAGCTAATAAAATGATTCTTTTTTTACTTGGAAGTTCTATCTCATGAACTTGTGGTTTGATTTCATCCCATTTATAATTTTTTAAAGCCTCTACTTGAATTTCATTGTCGAAATGACCTATGTTACATAATATTGCTCTATCTTTCATGTTTCTCATGTGATCTGCTGTAACTATGTCTTTGTTTCCAGTAGCTGTAACAACAATGTCTGCATCTTTAATTGCTTCATCCATTAGAACTACTTCGTAACCTTCCATTGCTGCTTGAAGAGCGCAAATCGGGTCAGTTTCTGTAATCAATACTCTAGCTCCGGCTTGTCTTAAAGAAGCCGCACTACCTTTTCCAACATCTCCAAACCCAGCCACGATAGCAACTTTTCCAGACATCATTACATCTGTTGCTCGTTTTATGCCATCTACTAAGCTTTCTCTACACCCATATAGATTATCAAATTTTGATTTTGTAACAGAGTCGTTGACATTAATTGCTGGAATCAAAAGTTCTTTCGTAGCTTCCATTTTTTTTAGTGCTAACACGCCTGTTGTAGTTTCTTCCGATACGCCTTTTATATTTTTTAGCAAATTTTTATATTCCTTATGCATTAAAGCAGTAAGATCTCCACCATCATCCAGGATCATATTTGGTTTCCAATCTTTTTTTCCTTCTATAGTTTGTTTAACACACCACCAATATTCTTTTTCTGTTTCACCTTTCCAGGCAAACACTGGGATGCCTTCTTTTGCAATTGCTGCTGCTGCATGATCTTGGGTAGAAAAAATATTGCACGAAGACCATCTTACTTCAGCTCCTAACTTTATTAAGGTTTCAATTAAAACTGCTGTTTGAATTGTCATATGTAAACAACCTAAAATACGAGCTCCCTTTAATGGGCTTTTTCCCTTATATTCCTTTCTTAAAGCAATTAATCCAGGCATCTCTGTTTCAGCCAGAGAAATTTCTTTTCTTCCAAAATCAGCCAAACTTATATCTTTTACTTTAAAATCTTGGGACATATTTAAAAACTATTTAACAATATAAATGAACGTTATCAAGGAGGATTGCTAAGAATATTTTGGAAGTAATACTTCAACTTGAGCACCACTTTTATTAACTCTATTGGAGGCTGAAATCGTTCCTTCATGAAGCTCTACAATATTTTTTACAATATTCAGGCCTAAACCTGAGTGTTTTCCAAAGCTTTTGGGCCTATTGCTGTAAAACCTTTTAAATATTTTTTGTGGTGAGGTTTCTGAAAATCCAGGGCCTTCATCTTTTACTAGTATCACAATATTACTTGATGTTTCTTCTATATCAATTTCAATCCTCTTATTATTTTCACTAAAAGAAATTGAATTATCTAATAAATTGGCAACTACTTGTTCTAATCGGTTTTCAATACCTAGAATAAAATGACCACTTTTTGAAATTTTTTTATACTTAACGTCTATTTCAATTTTTTTATTTTGATTTTTTAAGTCTTGCCTAAAATCTTCGGCAACATTTTCTATAATTTCAATTAAATCAATTTTACTCATTTTTTCTCGAGATAAGGAAGCTTCATCTTTTAACATCTGAGAATAGTCTGTTATTAACCTTTCTATTCTTTCAACATCATGATTTATTATAGTTAATAATTTATCACTCTCTTTTTTTTCAGTTGTTTTATCAAGTAATTCAGAAGCACTTTTTAGAGATGCTAAAGGGTTTCTAATTTCATGCGCAAGATCATTGGAAAAAGTTTCTGCTCTATTTGTTCTTTTTTGTAATTCTTTAGTCATTTCATCAATAGATTTAGTCAATTTTCCAATTTCATCTTCTCTTACAAAAAAATTCTTAATATCTATGTTTTTATTGGACTTTTTTTTGATTGCTTCACTAAATGAAACTAAAAGTCTTATTGGTTTAAGAATGTACTTATTCAAAAAAAGTGAAAAAATTAATATTACTAATGCAACTGCCAATACAGTTCTTATAATAAAAGCCTTTCTTTCTTTAACAGCATTAAGTATATCGTTAGCTTCTTCAGATACAACGATGAAACCTACTTCTTTATTATTAATCTTAATCTTACTTAGAGTGCTTACAAAAAAATTATTTTGAATCTGTTCCGAAATAATTATAGGTTCATTTTGATAACGATTTAATATAGTTTTCCGAATTTTGCTCTTGTTATTTTCCTTCGTAATTTGCTCTTCTTTAATATTCTCTTTTCGTTTTCCGTCTAATGTTTCTTCGACTATAATATCAGATTTTTTAAAAACATTTTGATCTAAATCTAGGATATTAGTATCACCAATTAAATTACCGTCCATCCCATAAAATTGAACTCTGTCTAAACTTTGAAATAAAAATCTTGTTGAAAGTAAAAATGTTTTAATTTCTTTCTCGTTAAAATTAATTTTTAATCTTTTTATGTGATCGACTGTATTACTGATTATAATTTTATGGTTAGTTGCTCTTTTCTTTACTAAATTTGGCTGAATTGCTTTTAAATAAATAATAGTTAAGAGTCCTAGAATAGAAAATACACTTAAATTAAAAAGTAGAAATTTCTTTAGAATAGAAGCTGATTTTTTTGATCTCATTAACTAACATTCCATCTATACCCACTTCCGTACCGAGTTTCAATTGCTGAAAACTTATCATCCACTTTTTTGAATTTTTTCCTTATCCTTTTGACGTGACTATCAATCGTCCTATCCTCTATTTCTGTATTTTCCTTATAAGCGATATCCATCAAATGAGCACGTTCTTTGATTACTCCTGGTCGTTTCGCTAATTCTTTTACTATTAAAAACTCTGTTGTAGTCAATTTATCTGGTAATGGTTTGCCATCCCATTCACATTCCAGTTGTGAGGGATCTAGTTTTAGTTTGCCGTGGCTAATTATATTTTTTGTATCATCGACTACGTTATTTTTTTTTCTTAGTTGGACTCTTATTCTTTCAATCAAAACCTTAGTTGAAAACCCACCTGACTTTTTAACAAAATCGTCAGCACCAAGTTTCAATCCTAGTAATTCGTCAACTTCTTCATCTTTTGACGTAAGGAAAATAATTGGTATCGACATTTTTTTTCTCAATTTTTTTAATAATTCTTCCCCATCCATTCTTGGCATTTTAATATCTAACACTGCGAGATCGGGAGGATTTCTTGTGAGTCCTATCAAAGCTGACTCACCATCTATGTAAGTTTGAACTTTAAATCCCTCTCTTTCTAGAGCAATACTAATTCCAGTTAAAATATTTCTATCGTCATCTACAAGGGCAATTGTTTGAGTCATAAATCTATTCTCATAATATTATTGTCAAAATTTAGGCGTTTAGTGTACCTCACCCCAATTTATACCCGAATTAATACTAACTTCCAAAGGTATTGAAAACATATGGTGTTCCGAGCTAGAAACTGATCTCATCACATCTTTGATAATTTTTTTAAATTCATCTTCGTCTTTTTTTAAGCATTCAAATATTAGTTCATCGTGTATTTGTAACAACATTTTTACTTTATCTTTTTTTGATTCAAGTATTTTGTCTAACTTAATCATTGCTAATCTTATTATATCAGCAGCCGACCCCTGGATTGGAGCATTAATTGCAGCTCTCTCTTGAAAACTTCTTACACTAAAATTTTTATCATTTATTCCTCTTAAATGAATTTTTCTTCCAAAAATATTGGTAACATAACCTTGACGTCGACAAGTTTTAATAGTGTTATTCATGTAATCTTTTATCTCTGGAAATTTTTTAAAATACGAATTTATAAAATCTAATGCTTCTTGATTTGTAACGGCTAATTGTTTTGCTAAACCGTATTGTGTTATGCCGTAAATAATTCCAAAATTAATTGCTTTGGCTTTCCGCCTGTAATCTTCGTTTACTTTGTTCACTTCAACACCAAACACCTGGCTCGCAGTCAAAGAATGTATATCCTGATTATTCTTAAACGCTTTTTTTAATTCTTTAACGTCTGCCATATCTGCAAGAATTCTCATTTCTATTTGATCGTAGTCAGCGGAAATAAGAATATTATTGTTATCTGCAATGAATGCTTTTCTAATTTCTTTTCCATCCGAAGTTTTGACTGGAATATTTTGCAAATTCGGATCACTGGACGCTAAACGCCCAGTATTAGTTGCTGCCAACAAAAATGAAGTATGAACTCGCTTTGTCTTATTGTTAACATGGTCTTGCAAAGCATCCGTATAAGTACTTTTAAGTTTCGAAACTTGTCTCCATTCCAAAACTAAATTAGGAAATTTATGTCCGGTAAGAGCAAGATCTTCTAAGATTTTGGCGCTCGTAGCTAAACTTCCTTTTTTAGTTTTTTTTAATTTAGCAATTTTTAAATCATTGTAGATTATTTCACCAAGCTGTTTTGGTGACCCAATATTAAATTCTTTACCTGAAATTTTGTATATTTCTTTTTCAATCTTTAATAGTCTCTCTTCAAATTTTTTGGATAATTTCTGCAAATAAGCACTATCAATTTTTATACCATTTGTCTCTATTTTAGATAAAAGTTTAACCATAGGCTTTTCGAATATTTCATAAATCTTTATTAATTTTTCTTTTTTAACTTTTTCTATTAATAAGTTATAAAGTCTTAAAGTAATATCAGCATCTTCTGCAGCATATTCTGTAGCTTCATTTAATTTTACTTCAGAAAAATTCAATTGTTTTTTACCTTTTCCTACAACATCTGAATAAGAAATTGTTTTGTGACCTAGATGTAATTCTGAAAGAGTGTCCATGTTATGCCTATTATTTCCAGCATCAAGTACGTATGATAACAACATTGTATCTTCAATAGGCTCAATATTAATACCCTCATTTTTAAAAATTAAAAAATCATATTTAATATTTTGACCGACTTTTTTTATACTTTTGTCTTCTAATAAAGGTTTTATTTTTTTTACAACATAATCTTTCTGTAGTCCTTGAATGTTTTTATGAGTTAAAGGAATGTAATACGCCTCATTATCCGCATGACTAAAAGAAATTCCAACCAGTTTAGCTTCCAAAGGATTAAGTGATGATGTTTCGGTATCAACAGAAATAATAGATTTTTCGTTAAGTTTAAATATTAACTTATCGAGATCTTTTTCATTCAGGATACTTTTATATCTTTTTGTATTTATATTAATTTTTGCATTATCGTTAATATGTAATTTATCATTTGTATTTTTACTTTCTCCATAAAAACTAATTGCTTTACTTAATAATCTATTAAATTCCATTTCTCTCAAAAAATTATATAAGATTTCTTTGTTAACTGGCTTAATTAAAAAACTATTAGCATCATCTTTAATTGGAACATCATCCTTCAAAGTAACTAGTTTTCTGCTTAATAAAGCCTTTTCTTTATTTACTAATAAAGTTTCACGCCTTTTATTTTGAGTTATTTCTGAGGCTTTTTTCAACAGATTATCCAATGATTTATATTTATTAATTAATTCAGCTGCAGTTTTTATTCCTATACCAGGAACACCGGGTATATTGTCTGAAGAGTCTCCTGCTAAAGATTGAACATCCACAACTTGTTCAGGTTTGACACCAAATTTTTCCACAACTTCTTTCTCACCTATGACTTTATTTTTCATTGGATCAAAAAGCCTGATTTTTTTGGATACTAGTTGCATTAAATCCTTGTCAGATGAAATAATAGTAACCTTTCCACCTACCGATGTAATTTGTTTTGCATATGTAGCAATTAGATCGTCTGCTTCATAATTGATTAATTCAATAGACGGTAAATTAAAAGCTTTGACTGACTTTCTAATATATTCAAATTGTGGGGCTAAATCTTCAGGGGCTTCGGTTCTATTTGCTTTGTAATCTTTATATATTTCATTTCTGAAATTTTTTCTCGCAGAGTCAAAAATTACGGCAAAATGAGATGGCTTATGAATAGAGTCGTCGGATCTAGAGTCTTCTAACAACTTAAAAAGCATTGAGCAAAAACCACTCACTGCGCCAGTAGGCAATCCATCGCTTTTTCTAGATAATGGTGGCAAGGCATAATAAGCTCTAAAAATATAACCTGATCCGTCTATTAAATAATAATGATCTGTTTTTTTTGTTGGACTCATATATATATATTACATTAATTTTTTTAAACTATTTAATCAAACTATGAATAAATTTGCTTTAACTGTTGAGAATCTTACGAAAGTTTACTCTAATTCAAAAAATTTGATGAATAAGAATGCTCTCAACAATTTAAATTTTCAAGTCAAAGAAGGAGAAATATTTGGATTACTTGGTCCTAATGGAGCCGGCAAAACTACTTTTTTAAACATATTAGGAGGGACAGTTAGTAAAACTGAGGGGAATGTGGTTGTTTGGGGTTTTGATATTGATAAGAATCCAAGACAAGTTAAAGCATCTATTGGAATCGTTCCACAAGAGGTAAACCTAGATGCATTTTTTAGTCCAAAAAAATTACTTGAACTTCAAGCCGGGTTATATGGTGTAACAAAAAAAGATCGAATTACTGATCTGATTTTAGAGATGGTGTCTTTAGAAAATAAAGCAAATGCATATTCGAGAAGTTTGTCTGGAGGTATGAAAAGAAGATTGCTTATTGCTAAAGCAATGGTCCACCAACCACCAATATTAATATTAGATGAACCAACAGCGGGTGTAGATGTTGAACTAAGAAATAATCTCTGGAATAATGTAAAAGAGTTAAATAAGGAGGGCGTAACAATAATTTTAACAACTCATTACTTATTTGAAGCTCAAGAAATGTGTGATCGGATAGCTATTATTAATAAAGGAAATCTTGTAGCATTGGATACGACCCAAAAACTTTTAGATAGAGTTAAAACAAAAAAAATAAACTTTAAGGTTGAAAACCTAAATAAAAAGATAATACCTATGATTGACGGTATTAGTTTTAATATAAATTCTTCCAATTCAATTTCAGCTACATATGAAAAAAACGTAGTGAACTTTGATGAAATAATTAATCACCTAAGTAAAAATAAGGTAAAAATACTTGATATTGTCACAGAAGATGGTGATTTAGAGGATGTATTTGTTGAATTAACAAATAAGTAGATTTAATTTTAAAAAAGGATAAAAATACTGCTATGGAATTAATTAAAAATTATACGTCTCTAAAGTCAGTAAGAAGTATTCTAATAGTATTATTGGGTACCTTAGTGCTAACACTATCAGCTAAAATACAAACCCCCTTAAGTCCTGTACCTGCTACAATGCAAACTTTTGCGGTACTATTTATTGGAATGGCTTTTGGATATAAACTTGCTACTGCAACAGTCATTATTTATTTAATTGAAGGGGCTATTGGTATTCCAGTTTTTGCTAAAGGTGGTGGATTAATTTATTTTCAAGGACCTACTAGTGGATATTTGCTTGGTTTTTTATTTGGAGCTTTTGTGTCTGGATATTTAAGAATAAGTTCTGATCCGCTAATAACTTTTTTAAAATTAAGTTTTGCAGTGAGTTTTATTTACTTATTAGGGTTGATCTGGTTGTGGGTTAATTTTAATTTTTATTCTGGAAAAGATATTAGCATAGCTAATGTTTTTCAAATAGGTGCGAAACCATTTATAATTGTGGAGATCTATAAGTTATTGATTTTGACTGTATTGTCTAACCATATTTATAGATTGCGGAAGATTATCTAGGTGATCTTTTAGATAAAATACGTTGCAAAGTTCTTCTATGCATTTTAAGTCTTCTAGCAGTTTCTGAAACATTTCGGTTACAAAGCTCGAAAACCCGGTGTATGTGTTCCCATTTAACTCTATCTGCAGACATTGGATTTTCTGGTGGTTTAGCTTTAGACTCTGGAGAAGCCAATAGGGCGGCTTCTACATCATCTGCATCCACAGGTTTAGCCATATAATCTATAGCTCCAGATTTTACTGCTGCAACCGCAGTAGGTAAATTCCCGTATCCGGTTAACATTACAATTCTACTATCTTTGTTGCTTTCAGAGAGCTTTTTTACAACATCTAAGCCGTTACCATCTTCTAGCCTTAAATCCACCAGAGCGAAGGCAGGAGGACTTTTTTTGACTATTTCTAACCCTTCTGCTACTGATTTAGCCTCTTTTACCTCAAAACCCTTCTTTTCCATTGCTCTGGATAATCTACCTCTTAAAGGATCATCATCATCAAGTATAAGTAGAGACTTGTCGGAAAAATCCGACAATTTAAGTTGTTCTGGGTAATTTTTTTGCATCCTCATATACCTCTATATAGTTATTAAGTGCTGAATTACAACAGCTGAAAACGGTGCTTTTTTGCTTTACATGAAGTAAAAAAAACCTTAAACGCGACTTAATAAGGTTTTTTTTATTAAAATTTTTTAAAAACCTTTTGTGTAAATTAACGAGGGACAC
>MDTG01100134.1_pt1 | contig 21622 bp, 16 predicted proteins | sample 811421 | NCBI WGS metagenome assembly MDTG01 (sample SAMN05326645, study PRJNA326480) | marine metagenome | isolation source: seawater | place: Pacific Ocean: South East | collected 2011 | reverse complement strand
GGAGTTTATGAGAGCGGGTGGTTCCTACCAAATAGTGTTTGGTAAAAAGCTTCAGACATTTTCAGCTACTACTCTTAAAGTAGATACACCTAAGGTATTTGCTCCTTTTAAAGAAATAACTCATAAAAACGTGGGACTTACTGCTGTTGAGAAAATTTTTAATAAAAATGCTCTTGAAACTTCCGGAAAAATATTACATGCTGGATCTTATTCAAGAGTTAAGGTAAATATTGTGGGTTCTCAAGATACAACGGGTCTTATGACCTCTCAGGAGTTAGAGATGATGGCAGCAAAAGTAATATCTCCAACCATTGATAGTGCATTTCAGTCTGGTTGTCACACAGCTTCTGTCTGGGATATTGCCTCAGAAGAAAATATCCCTAAGCTTATGAGGTTTATGAATGACTTTGGTCTTATTACAGGAAGAGACCCAAACAATAAATATCATCCCTTAACGGATGTCATTCATAAGGTTTTGAATGATCTGACAGTTGACGACTGGTCAATAATTATTGGAGGAGACTCACACACGAGAATGTCAAAGGGAGTCGCTTTTGGTGCAGATTCAGGGACGGTTGCTCTAGCATTAGCAACAGGAGAAGCCTCTATGCCTATTCCGGAATCTGTTAAAGTGACTTTTAAAGGTAAAATGCAAGATCATATGGACTTCAGAGATGTCGTCCACGCAACTCAAGCTCAGATGCTTAAGGAGTTTGGTGGGGAGAATGTATTTCAGGGAAGAGTTATTGAGGTTCATATTGGTACCCTACCCTCTGACCAGGCTTTTACCTTTACTGACTGGACTGCAGAAATGAAAGCTAAAGCATCAATTTGTATTTCAGAAGATGAGACACTTGTTAAATCTTTAGAGATTGCTGTAGGAAGAATACAGTCCATGATTGATAAGGGAATGGATAACAGCAAAAAAGTTCTTCAAAGTCTAATAGATAAAGCAAATACTAGAATTAAAGAAATTAAATCTGGTAAAAAACCTCCAATTAAACCAGATGAAAACGCCAAATATTATGCTGAATTCACTGTTGATTTAGATATAATAGATGAGCCCATGATTGCGGACCCAGATGTTAATAACGAGGATACATCTAAAAGATATACCCATGACACAATTCGAAAATTATCATACTATAAAGGTATAAAGAAGGTTGATTTAGGATTTGTCGGATCGTGTATGGTTCATAAAGGAGATATTAAAATTGTTGCTAAGATGTTAAGAAATCTTGAAGAGATATATGGTAAGGTTGAGTTTAAAGCACCGTTAGTATTAACTGCCCCAACCTATAATATAATTGAAGAGTTAAAAGAAGAAGGTGACTGGGAAATACTTCGAAAATATTCTGGATTTGAGTTTGATGACTCAAAACCTAAAAATACTGCAAGGACTGAATATGAAAATATTTTGTATTTAGAACGTCCAGGTTGTAACCTCTGTATGGGAAATCAAGAGAAAGCTGAAAAAGGCGATACAGTAATGTCAACATCAACTCGATTGTTTAAGGGAAGAGTGGTTAAAGACTCAGTCAGAAAAAAAGGAGAATCATTATTAAGCTCAACCCCAGTTGTTGTTTTATCTGCAATTCTTGGAAGAACACCTTCAATTGATGAATATAAATTAGCTATAAGAAATATAGAACTTACTAAATTTAAACCATCATTAAAAGAAATGACATCTAAGCCTAATCATTTAGTTTCTTATTAATTTTTAATGTTTATTAAATAAATTATTTTTGATAAGTGAATAAAAAGAATAATCAAATTTATGATGAAAATGACTCAATAGATTTAATTGAATTACTATCTATTGTGTGGAAAGAAAAAATTTTAATTATAAAATCAACATTAATCTTTACTTTGATTGGAATTATTTACAGCTTCTCATTAAAAGATAATTTTACTGCTTCATCTATTTTTTATCCTCATTACCAGAGTAATGAAATATCACAAAGTCAAGGTCTTATAGGTTTAGCTGGAATCGCTGGAATTAATTTAGGAAGTGATATTAACTCCAACAACATACCAACAAATCTTTATCCTAACATCATTAATTCTCCAGAGTTCAAAATTGAAATACTTGATTCTAAAGTAATTGTAGGAGAAAACGAAATAACATATAGAGAATATCTCATTAGCAAAACATCTCAATTTAACATAAAGAGAATATTATTTTTTCCAATTACTTTTCTATCAAGATATACTAAACAAAATGAATTTAAGTCATTAGATAAAGATATACTTGAATTAAATGAAGAAGAATACTTACTTCATAAGAGCTTAACTGATGTTATAATTATAAAATTAAATGAAAAAGAAGGGTTTATTGAGCTAAGTGTTAAAGATAACAACCCTTTAATAGCATCTCAAATTGCAAAAACTGCAAATGAAATTTTACAAAAAAAAATTATTGATTTCAAACTTAAAAACTTAAATGATACCTATAAATTTATTTCTCTACAACTAGATATTGCAAAAGATAATTTTTATAAACTTCAAGATAGCCTAGCAGTTTTTAGTGATAAAAATAGAAATATTAAATCCGATTTATTTCTAAATAAATATTCTAGAATAGAATCAGAATATAATATTTCAAAAAATATTTATAACGAGTTAGCATTAAGTAAAGAAAAAACAGCTATTGAAGTAAAAAAAAATACTCCAATATTTACTATCATTAAACCAGTAGTAATACCTAATGAAAAATCTGATCCAAAAAGAAGTTCTATTATCATTATTTATTCTTTAATGGGACTGGTATTTATGTGTAGTTATATTTTACTAAAACCTAGTATTTTTCAAACCTGGACAGAAATAAACAAAAAATAATTATTGATTGGTTAAATTTTAATTTTTAATTAAAAACTGTTTTATTTTAGAAAAATTTTTTAATACAATTGAAAACAATCCTCCAATATTATTTGAACAAACTGCTTTATAATCCTCTCTTGTTTTTTGTATAATATTTTTAAGACTACGGTTAGACGCACCGCCTACACGCATTTTTGTAATTATTTTGGGCAAATAGCCGAATTCCAAATTTTTATCTCTCAGGATACGTAATATAAAATCATAATCAGCAGAAATTCTATAAAAAGTATCAAAATTCCCATGTTTCTTGTAAACATTTTTTTTAAAAATAATGTGGGATGAGGTGGCATCCATCCCATTTTTAATAATTTTGGCTGAAATATATGGCTCTTCCAAAGTCTAATAACTTTATTAGTATTTTCTTTATAAACATATTGTAAATCACCATAAACACCGTCAAATTTATTATCCCTAAAATAACTTACAACATCAACAACAGAATTACTATCAAAATATAAATCGTCAGAATGCAAAAATCCAATAATATCTCCAGTAGCTAGCTTTATTCCTTTATTCATAGCATAATAAATACCTTTGTCACTTTCAGAAATAATTTTATCAATTTTATTTTTATATTTATTAATTATTGACATTGTAGTGTCTTCAGAGTTTCCATCAATAATAATATATTCTAAATTATTATATGACTGATTAATTACTGAATTAATTGTTTCATCTATAGTTACTTCACTATTGTAACAAACTGTTATAATGGAGACTTTCATTATTTTTCTAAAATATAATTACCCAATACTAACATATCCATGTCAGTTCTTAAATAACAATCTATAGCTTCCTCAGGAATATTAACGACAGGTTCATTCTCATTAAAAGATGTATTAATTAAGATAGGTATTCCAGTAATTTTATAAAACTCATTTATTAAATTATAATATCTAGGTCTTAGTTCTTTTTTTACAGACTGAAGTCTTCCACTTCCATCAACATGCGTAACAGCTGGAATTAATTTTTGCTTTTCTTTTTTTATTGGGATTACTCTCTCCATAAAAGGAGTATATTGGTAATTCTCAAAAAACTCCTCTCCATAATCCTCTATAATACTAGGCGCAAAAGGTCTAAATGATTCTCTTTTTTTAATTTTCTCATTTAGTAGTTGTTGAGCTTTAGAATTCCTTGGATCTGCTAAAATGGATCGACTTCCTAAGGCTCGTGGTCCAAACTCAGCTTTTCCATCAAAAAATCCAATTACATTATTATTAGAGATTGCTTTTGCTACGTATTTAAAAAGTGTGTCATCTCCTAAATATTTATATGATAAACCTAATCCCTCAATTATTTCTTTAATTTTTTCATTAGAAAAATAAATTCCAAGATTAGCATCAAATAGAGGTTCTGTTCTTTTGTTATCTAAATTGTGAAAATAGTGATATTGTGAGGCACCCATAGAAATCCCAGCATCATGTCCAGCACTAGGAATATATATCTCTTTTATTGATGTATTATTCAAAATTTTACCATTGGCAACACTGTTTTGCGCAACACCTCCAGCTATACATAGGTTGGAAATCTTTGTATGTTTAAATGCTCTTTCAATAATTTCAAAAATCAACTCCTCAGTTCTCTTTTGTAAACTTGAAGCTATATTTTTGTGTCTCTGATTTATTTCTTCATTTTTTAATCTTTTATCTCCAAAAAATTTCTTAAAATTAGTTTCATCAAATAGCCGACTTACATTAGGATTATTGTCACTGTAAGAAACAGCACCACTATTTAAGTTGAAAAAACTTGAATTCCATTCTAAAATATTTTTATCTCCACTCCAAATTATGGATCTCATTTCTTTCAAGTAATCTGGAGATCCGTAAGGAGATAATCCCATAACTTTATATTCATCGCCATAATAAGGAAAACCTAAAAATTGTGTAAAAGCAGTATAAAACAAACCAATACTAATAGGAAAATCTTGAGATTCTATAACTTCAATTTTATTACCAACACCTTTCCCTATCATAATAGTAGAAAAGTCACCAGAACCATCAATTGAAATTAAAGTAGCTTCTTCAAATGGACTTGAAAAAAATGCTGAAGCTAAATGTGCTCTGTGGTGTTCAATAAAATTTATTGTAGGACAGAATCCAAAATGTTTTTTTATGTTATCCTTTAAAGAATTTAAATCTGATCGATTAGCAAATCTTTGTTTTAACATAAAAATTGATGGTTTAATATTTTTAACCATATACTTAATTTTATTTAAAATTTTAGCTTTAGGATCTCTTCCAACACAAATAGAAGATATGTCGCTCATTTTTAAGCCATGAGATTTTAAACAAAATTCAATAGATTTTATTGGTAAGCCTGCCCAATGTTTTTGCCTAGTGAATCTTTCTTCTTCAGTAGCGCTTACAACTTCTCCGTCAATTAATAAAGCTGCAGAACTATCAGCATGATATGCATTTATGCCTAATGTGTAATTTTTCATAATTAAGTATTAAATTTTAGGTAGATTTAATTTTATTGATTCTGTAATGAAAATAAATAAATAAAAATATATATATAATTATTTTTTTAAAATTTGATCAAAAATACTTAAATACTTAATAGCTCTATCTTTAGAACTTGGAAAACTCATTACTTTTTTTCTTCCTAAATCAGCTAATTCATTTAGTCTTTTTGAATTACCCAATAGATTAATAATTTTTTTTGCGATATCCTCTGCACTTAATGGATTAAAGTATTCTGCTGCATCCCCACAAATACTTCTTGCAAATGAATAATTTGAGGTTAATATTGGTTTATTCATTACCATAGCTTCAGGATAAGATGCTGAAAAAGTTTCCAGTAATGTTGGAAGAAACATAACATCACATGAATATAATAGTTGAGGGCAATCTTTAATATGTTGTACACCCAAATTAATTATTTTATCAGATTTTATAAATTTTCTATTAAAAATATTATCAGGTAAAGTAAGATAAAATTTCACATCTAATTCTTCCGGAATAAATTGTATTACATCATTGATTATTTCAAGGTTTTTATTAGGATAAAACGCTGATAAAGTAAGTAATTTAAATGAATTATTGTTCATAACAGTGTTTTTTTCTCTAACTACATTATTAAACACACCATTGTAAGTATTTGAAACAACGCTAATTTTTGAGAGTTCTATATCCAAATATTTACTAAATTTTTTCTTTGCGTCATCTGTCTCCAAAATATAATGAGTTATATTTTTTTTAAGAAAGTAGATTTTAATTTTGCTAAGAATTTGTCTTTTAATCTTGTTAATAAAATTCAATTTTGAAAAGGCAATTGAGTTTGGATTGTAAACCCATCCGTCAGCGAATCCCATAATATGTTTTGTTTTAGGTTGCCAATAACTTGGTCCGAATAAAGTAAAAACTAAATCTGGTTTAAAATATTTTTCAGTTTCATTTAGCTTCTTAATAGTTTTAAAACGACTACTTAGTCTAGCAGGAGAACTTTCAAATAAGACAAATTTAAATTGATTTGAAAATAGGGTTTTATCAAGATTTGCTAAAGAGATTTTTGTGTAACAAACAAGATATTGATTATTAGTATCTATTTGATTTATTTCATAAATAAAACTGTTTGCTACTTGAATAGCTCCTCCCATAACTAAGTTTGAAATATTTATAAGTATTTTCAATTTAATTATCTATTAAAAACTTATATAATATTGGACTGTGTGCTCTTATAATTATTAAAACTGATCTTTTAGAGAATTTATTTTTCATCATAATTTATTATTAATACTATAATTAATCAGACCAATTTCTATCTTTGATTTCTTCGTAAACTTTTTTTATTCCTTCTTCCAATTTTATCTTTGATTTCCATCCTAATTTAGTCAACTTTGAAACATCCATTAATTTTCTTGGAGTCCCATCAGGCTTTGATGAATCAGTTAATATTTCTCCTTTAAATTCTACTATTTCTTTTACAGTTTTTGCCAAATCTAAAATAGAAATATCTTTTCCAACTCCAATATTAATAATACCTGGCTTACTATAATTGATCATTAAAAATAAACAAGCTGAGGCTAAGTCATCGGAATGCAGGAACTCTCGCAAAGGAGTTCCTGTACCCCATATAGTTACAAATTTTTTATTATTTCTTTTAGCTAAAATAAATTTTTTAAGTAATGCAGGCAAAACATGTGAGTTCTGTAAATGATAATTATCATTTGGACCATATAAATTAGTTGGCATAACTGAAATAAAATTACAGCCATATTGAGATCTGTATGCATCACACATTTTAATACCTGAAATTTTTGCAACTGCATAGGGTTCATTCGTGGATTCCAATTTGCCAGTTAATAAATAATCCTCATTTAATGGCTGAGGAGCATTTTTTGGATATATACATGATGATCCTAAAAACATTAATTTTTTAACTTTATTTAAATAAGAATGATGTATTACATTATTTTGAATCATTAAATTTTCATATATAAAATTTGCTCTATATGTGTTGTTGGCTACAATTCCTCCAACAACAGCTGCTGCTAAGAATACATACTCAGGTTTTTCTTCTTTAAAAAAATCAGAAACTTTATTTTGTGATCTCAAGTCTAACTCAGCTGAAGTTCTAACAATAATATTTTTATATCCTTTAGAAATTAAAAGTTTTAAAATTGATGAGCCAACCATTCCCCGGTGACCAGCAATGTATATTTTACTATTTTTATGCATAACCTGATTAAATACATCCACTCTACTAGAGTAATTTATTTCTTTTTAATCTCTGCAAATCTGAATTAACCATTTCACTTATCATTGATTTTAAATTATATTCAGGTTTCCATCCTAGCTTAGTCATAGATTTAGTAGGATCCCCGATTAATAAATCCACCTCAGTTGGACGAAAATAATTTGGATGAACTGCAATAATTTGCTTACCAATTTTTATTTGGTAATTTTCGTTTGAACAAGATTTAACATATCCTTTTTCATTAATTCCCTCACCCTTAAACTCTAAGTTAATACCCAATTCAGAAAATGCCATTTTAACAAAATCTCTAACATAAGTAGTAGAGCCAGTAGCAATAACATAATCTTCAGGACTTTCCTGCTGTAATATTAACCACATCGCTTTAACATAATCTTTTGCATGTCCCCAATCTCGTTGAGCATCTAAATTCCCCAAGTATAAACAATCTTGAAAGCCCATAGCAATAGCAGCTGCAGCCATTGTAATTTTTCTAGTTACAAATGTCTCTCCTCTTCTAGGACTTTCATGATTAAATAAAATCCCATTACATGCAAACATTTTGTATGCCTCTCTATAATTTTTAGTTATCCAGAATCCATAAATTTTTGCAACACCATATGGCGATCTTGGATAAAAAGGAGAATTTTCGTCATAGAAACCTTTTTCATTTTTGTTTTCTGCTAAACCACCATACAGTTCAGAAGTTGACGCCTGATATATTCTTGTTTTTTTTTCCAGACCAAGTAGTCTAACTGACTCTAGTATTCTCAAAGTTCCTAAACCATCTACATTTCCTACATATTCCGGTGTATCAAAAGAAACCTTTACATGAGACATAGCTCCTAAATTATATATTTCATCAGGTTTACATTCTTCAATTATTTTAGTAAGATTCATGGCATCTGTTAAATCACCGTAATGTAATTTTAGCTTAATATTTGTTTCGTGGGGATCTTGATATAAATGATCAATCCTATCAGTATTAAATGAGGAAGATCTTCTCTTTATACCATGAACTTCATAACCTTTTTCCAATAAAAGTTCTGCTAAATATGAACCATCTTGACCAGTAATCCCTGTAATTAATGCTTTTTTCATTTATTTATGATTTGTTACTAACATTATTTCACTTCCAAAACTATCAAATATAAAATTTCAAAAGATTATATTTGATTAAAAATTTTGCAAAGTTTTTAGTTGATATTATCTATTTAAAAACAACTTAATTAAAAATTTTTTTAGATTTTAAAACATTGTTAATATTTCCAAATAATATGAAACTAAAAATATTTAAGTTTTTTACAATAATATTCTTTTCATTGCTAATAGTTTTATATTCTTCTACTGATTTGTCCCCTGAAGAATTTGCATTAGGTGATGAAACTAAATCTTATTACGCTTTAGATTCAAATAATAAAAAAATTCATTTTTCAAATATGGATGAGATAGAATTTACAGATAATTCAGAATTAATTATTTTTCTTGGAAACTCTCAAACACATGGAGTCAATCAGTATGTAAAAGGAAATTCTAATTATGTGGAAATTCTTTCAAAAAAATATCCAAATAAAAATATCTATGCAATTTCAATTCCTAATGGTTCCTTAACTGAGTTTTATATTATTAGTACTTATTTGATTTCAAATTTTAATATTAAAAAAATTATTTTACCAGTTTTTTTTGATGATACTAGAGAATCTAATGTAAGAACTGAAATAATATCTTTTTTTGATTCAAAAAATCAATACAATTTTGATGATATTATGGAATTAATGCCAAATAAAAATATAACTGAAAGTGACAATATTGCCTCAACCCAAGATAAGAGTGAAGAATTTCTTAATAATTTATTTGAAAAAAATAGTATTTGGAAAAAACGGGAAAGTTTAAGAGTCCAAGTTTTTACTTTTTTATATAAACTCAGAAACACTGTTTTTTTTATTACACCTTCATCTAAAAGATACAAAATTGAAGAGTCATACAACAAGAATATAAATTCTTTAATAAAGCTTATTGATCTGTGTGATTTAAACGATGTAAATTTAGATATATACATTCCACCCATTAGAAATGATGTCGAAATTCCATATGATAATTTAGAATATAATGCCTTTAAACTAAAAATTAAAGAGATTTTAAATGTCAAAAAAGATTTTCGATACTTAAATTTTGAAAATATAATCCCAGGTAAATACTGGGGAATGAAAAGCTCTACAAATTTATTAAAAACTAAAGAGTACGATTTCATGCATTTTAATTTTCAGGCACATAAAATTTTAGCAGACTCACTTCAAATTTTACTAAAATAATATGTTTTTTAATTCTATTACTTTTTTAATTTTTCTATCATTCGTAAGTTTTTTCTTTTGGAATATTAATAAAAGTTTCAGAGTAGCATTTTTAGTTTTTTCAAGTTGTATATTTTATGGTTTTTGGAGATGGGATTTCTTGTTGTTAATTTTTTTTTCTACTTTATTAGATTACACCATATCAATTTTAATTGACAGAAATGATGACAATGATAATAAGAGAAAAATTTATCTACTCATAAGCATAATAACTAATTTATCTTTATTAGCATACTTTAAATATTTATATTTTATAGTAGATAACATTAACTTTGCTTTTGGTTCAAATATATCCTTATATGAAATTATTCTTCCATTTGGGATTAGTTTTTATACTTTTGAAACAATAAGTTATACAACAGATGTATACAGAAGATTGATTAAGCCAGAGTCTAATTTTTTAAGATACGCCCTATTTGTAACTTTTTTCCCCAAACTTGTTGCTGGACCAATACAAAGAACAAAAGAGTTTTTGGATCAAGTTATAAATCCGAAAGAGTTTAGTTTAGATAATTTATTTAAAGGATCGAGAAGAATTATTGAAGGACTTTTTTTAAAAGTTGTATTAGCAGATAATTTAAGTACAATAGTTGATGATGGCTTCAATGTTGATCCTTCTATACTTTCAGGTGTTGATGTCATGACTCTATCAACTTTATTTGGATTTCAAATTTATTTTGATTTTGCTGGTTATTCGAGCATTGCTATTGGATGTGCTTTATTACTTGGATTTAAAATTCCTGAAAATTTTAATTATCCGTACATATCACAATCATTTAAAGAATTTTGGAAAAGATGGCATATATCATTATCATCATGGATAAGAGATTATTTATATCTACCGCTATTGGGAGTAAAAGTATTTGAAACAACTGCAAAAGGAGGGATTGGAAATAAATTAGATCAAAAAAAAGGTAGAAATAAAAATCTAATTCTATTTATTACCTGGGCAATTATGGGACTTTGGCACGGAGCGAACTGGACATTCATGTTATGGGGATTAATTCATGCAACTCTAATTTTCATCGAGAGAATAAAAAATAAGTATATAAATCTTAAAACAAATTCTATTGTGAACTGGACTACAATTTATATTTTTTCTATGTTAAGTTGGATTCCATTCAGGGCAGAAAATATTGAAAATACATTAATTATGTATTCAAAACTTTTTGATTTAGGTTCTTTCATAAATTTAAATTTGAGAGAAAATTATTACTTAATTGCTTTTATTTTGACACTGTTATTTTTACTATCATATAATTTTAAATCATATAAGAATGCCAATAATAAAATTGGTGTTTTTGTTATTGATGTCTCAAAAATTTCTATAATGATAGTTTTAACATACATATTTTTAAGACCAATTCAACAATTTATTTATTTTCAATTTTAAATAATCTTTATAATTCAATTGATTATTTTATTATCGATATTCTATTTCAAAACAGACATAAAACTAGCTGCAACAATCTCAGGTGTAATAACTTTTGATCTTTCCAGTGCATTATCAGACATTCTGTTAAGTTTAACTTCTGTCATATTCAAAATATTTTTTATTTTACTTTTTAGATCTTCAACATTATTAGATTTAAATGTATAACCTGTATAATTTGGGACAATAAATACAGCTCCAGCTCCACAAACGTCTGAGGCTAAGACCGGAAGTCCTGCAGACATAGCTTCATGAATTACTAATGCCCAAGGCTCTTTTAAGCTTGGTAAAATCAAAAAACCATATTTTTGAATTTCATTAATTAAATCATTGGGTTGCATAAAATTTTTAAGAACTACGTCAGTACTTTTCTCTATTTCTTTTTTTAATGAGCCATTACCCATAAAGGTAAGTGTCCAACCTTTTTTATCAACTATACTTTCCCAAGCTTGAAGTAAACAACTAATCCCTTTAACTTCCTCTAATCTTCCTAAAAATAAAAAGTTTTTTGAATATTTTTTATCACTTGTTTTTTTTACATTTTCACTAAAAGCATCTACATCAGCTGTATATAGATTGAAGATAATTTCATTATTAGTAAATCCTAATTTTTTAGCATATTCATATTGGAAAGGTCCAGAAACCCAAATATGGGTAAAACATTTTTTATATGTGTATTTAAAAATAAGAGAAGCTATATTTTTTCTAAAAGTACTTTCCCATTGAGTATCTGAACCAACGACTACAGGAATGTTTTTATTTTTATATTTTGCAGCTATTTTTAAATATTTTTTATCCATCCAACCAGAAACGAAAATAATATTTGGATTAATCTTCTCAACCAATTTAGTCATTCCTGAATTTAAATTAGACCTGTTATAATATGTAACATTTTCAATAATGGGTGGTATATAAGGTGTTAACTTTTTATGATCCCAATGAACTACATGAACATCTGCATCATATTTTGAAACGTATTCTTTTAAAACGGGTATTTGATAACCCATTAATTCAGCATATAAATATAATATTGTCATTTTTTTTTTGAATATATTTTTAATATTTCTTTTGCTCTGCTTTCAACATTGTGGTTGTCTTTTAAAAGTCTTTTATAACCAGCATTCCCAATTGCTTTAATTTTTGATGGGTTATCTAGAAGCTGCTTACATTTATTTATTAAATCTTGTTTAGTAGTAAAATAGACTGCTTCTTTATTATCTTCAAACATATCGTTTAAATCTTCTGAATATTCACTTAGCATTAATGTTTTAGTTGCTGGAATTTCAAAACACCTTCTTGTGTAAGTATCGCTATTTATTTTTGATAAAAATACCAAAGCAATTTTAGCTCTATTTATTGTACTATTATATTTTTTACCAGTTTGTTTTTCTTTTATAACATGTTTTATTTCCTCATAAAGAGGTGCTTTTTTCCACAATGCACCACCAAAAACTGTTACGTTTATCCCTGTTTCAATTAATGCTTTAATATATTCATCTCTTCCATCATTTTCAAAATGTCCTATAAAAATTACATCCATAGTTTTTTTAATATTTAAAGGATAATTATTCTTTTTTATATAATAAGATCTCAAAATACTTAAGTTCTTAACACCTCTTTTTTTAAAATCGATTAAGTTTTTATTTCTATAGACAAAATTATGATTACAAAAATTAGTACTCTGAATATAATTATTCCAATATGCTTTTGAAGGAACCCCACTAAATGGATCGTCATTATTATATGAAAAAATTGTACAATTTAAATTTTTAATTTTACGAACTGTTGCTGCTTTGATTTCAATTGCTCTGTAAAGAAATACCAGATTTATTTCTTCATTTACTATTATATCCAATAAATTATTATTAATCTTTTTTATTTTTGGACCGATCACAAATCTTTTCTGAAATCTTTCAAATAAGTTGAATATGGTATTATTTCCAATGTAATCAAATTTATCTAAGTCATATGATTGCACATTCTGACCTATATTTTTAAAGGCATTAAAAAGTGCTTTTGAGTAAATTTGATATTTAAAACTACCTACAACTAAAATCTTTATCATTTCATATATTCTTAAATACCTTTTTTAAGTATAATTTTTGGTTTCGATTTAACTTTTACTTTGTAAAAAAAATATAGAATTATTAATAAATAAAAAGAGGACTTTATAAAAATAATATGATTATAAAGTAGCCATCTAGGAATTGTTATTAACATTAAAATCCCTAGGGCATTGAATATATAATTTTGTGACTTATGCATTTTTCTAAAAATATACACATAGATTAGCGAACCCATAATAACAAAAGGTAAACCACCAATAAAATAAAAATATGCACTTGGTAAACCACCACCACCTGCCATTGAAATGCTTTGCGAAAAGAGGGATATATCTGCTTTTTCATTTAAAAATGAATATGGAAATATATAAGAAAAAAAGTGTTGAATTACCATTTCAAGTCTCAAGGATTGAGAAATTAAATTATCATTAATAATACCCTGCATTACAGAAGAACTATAGATAACCTCAGAAAAAGTAGAAGTAGCTGATTGAAAAAAAACTAAATTATAAATACTTACTTCTGAAAGAGCAGAACTAATTAATTCAAGGCTTAAACCCAAGTGTCTAATAGTACCAATTACTTGAAAACTAATTAATAATACAAAACCAATTAGTAAAGTTTTAACAGATTTAAAATTAATTTTTAAAAATATGGAATATGCGAACATGATTTGTAATGCCTCAACTCTACCACCATATAAAATATTTTTAATTAAAAATAAAATATTGAGCAAATGAATGTATTTATTAGGCTTATATATAAATAGTGTTATAACTAAAAAAATTAAATAATACTCGTTAATAGAGATGCCTGGGATTAGACCAGAAATACCAACCGTATTTATTTGTCCATAATCTGAAGATATAATTGTTTCACCTGTTTTACCAACTAATAAAATAAATAGTTGAATAAAAACACATAATTTAAAATAGATGTCTCTTTTTTTATATTTATTGAGAATGCTGCTTAAATTTATATTTAAACCATTTATACCGACAAGAAAAATGATTAAAAAAAGTAAGTAACAAAAAAAAACATTATCATAATATAAGCCGCCGTAATATTGATTATAAAAAGTAGTTTTGATTTGAATTGCTTCTAATAAAAATGGAGTAATAGATATAAAAGAAAATAAAGAAAATAACAAAACCGGCCCTTGGTTTCCGATAAAGAAAAAAACATAAAGAATAACTAAAAAAAATAATGAATAATCTGTACTAAAAGGAAAAGAAAACAAAGAAGCTAAACCCAAAAGAGGGATAATTACTTTGCTCATTAAGGAAGATTTATTATTTTTTTCTTTAAACATTTTCTCTTTCTCTCAATAATTTATATTATTTTTTTTTAACCATTTATCAAGCATCACTAAAGCAAATAATCTTTCTGAATTTGACTTTCCTTTTTTCAATCCACTTAGTAATTTTAGTGCATATTCTTTGTTTATCAATTCTTCGAAGTTGTTAATATCTGTAAATAGATTATCATACCATTTAGTCCTAAACCATTCATCTAGAGGGATGGAAAAGCCTTGTTTCCTGTCAAAGTTTATATCTGCTTTAATTTTTTCATTTAAAAGTAACTTGGGTAGTAATTTTAATTTACCATCCGCAATTTTAAATTCAGATTTTACATCTTTAAATGCAAATTCTACAACAGACTTGTCTAAAAATGGAGCTCTAGTTTCTAAAGAATATGCCATACTTGATCTATCAACCTTGAACAAAATATCATTGGGTAAGTAGTTAAGCATATCTATCTTTGTAATGTCATAAAGCAGGTCTTCAGAAACAGAAAATAAAAAATTATTTTTTAAGATATTTTTATTTTTTAATATTTTGCTAATACTATAATTATCAAATAAAGAATTGTAGACAAATTGATCCCTAATTCCTCCACTCAAACCCATTAAGAAATGTCTGCCCTTTGTGCCTGTAGGTAAATATTTAGAAATATTCGCAACAGCACTCCTTACTAAATTTGGAATATTTTCAGTTAGTCTATTGTTTAAATTTAAAATCCGTTTGTAAGTCGTATATCCACCAAACAATTCATCACCACCATCGCCACCCAAAACTACTTTAAGATGATTGCTTGTCAATTCTGAAACTAAAAAAGAGGGAAGTAATGAACTATCAGATAATGGTTCATCAGTAAATTCTGTTATCACATCTAAAAGGCTGTATTCAATTTCATTACCGCTCAACTCAATATGTGAAGTACCAAAATAATTAGCTACACTTTTTGCGTATTTTGCTTCGTTAAATTTACTATATCCTCCTAGAGAAATATGAAATGTTTTAATTTGTTTATCTGAAATATCTGAGGCATAGGCTGTAACTAATGAGCTGTCAATACCTCCACTTAATAATACTCCAACAGGAACATCAGAAATTAATTGATTTTTTACGGATTGCTTTAATAATCCATCAAATTTATGAACTAGTTCATTTTTGTTTAAATTATTTCTTTGATAGGACGGAATACTCCAATATTTATTAATTATTAATCTTTTTTTTTTAATTGAATAGATTAAATAATGAGCAGGTAGAAGCTTTTTTACATTACTTATGAGTGTTCTATTTTCTCTTACATAACCATAAGAAAGATAATCTTGTAAGCTATTATAGTCTAACCTTCTATCTAATTTTTCATTTAAAAACAGTTGATTCAATTGTGAGGAAAAACTAATTCCGTCAGATTTTTCCCAGTAATAAAGAGGTTTTTCACCAATTCTATCTCTCGCTAATACCAACTCTTCCTTCTCAGAATCATAGATTGCAATTGCAAACATTCCTACTAAATGTTCTAAAAAGCTTACACCGTAATGTATAAAGGATTTTAAGACAACTTCGGTGTCAGAACCTGAATTAAAAGTAAAACCAAACTTTATAAGTTTCTGTTTTATTATTTTAAAATTATAAATTTCGCCATTAAAAACAATTACATATCTACCATCATCTGACTTCATTGGCATAGTTCCGTTAGTTGATAAATCTTGTATTGATAATCTTTTACTACCTAAAAAAACAGTATCATTAGAATTGTGCCAAATTCCTGTGCTATCCGGACCTCTATGATGAATAACTTCTAGTTGTTTTTGAAAAACAGATTTATTAATTCCTTTACTATTGATATCTCCTAATATTCCACACATATTAATTAATTTTTTTCACAGTTTTAAAAAAATTTATTCTAAAATAAAATACATAAATGAAGAGCACTAATATTAAAAGCTGCGTTATTAAACTGGCCCATGCTGCTCCTAAAATATCATAATTTGTAATTAAAAAATAATTTAAAATTATATTTATTAAGCCTCCAATAAGTGTTATAATCAAAATTTCTCTGTCCTTTTTAATTGCTAAAAAAGTATATGAAAATACCATTGACACTACATTAAAAATAACTCCAGTTGACATAATAACTCCAACATAATAAGAATCTTTTTCATCTATACCATAAACAAGTTCAATAATGCTATCAAGAAAAATTAAACAACAAATAACGAAAGTAAAACTTATAAAAAAATTGATTTTAATTTGTTTATAAAATGACTTTTTTATTAATTCAATAGAATCTTTCTTTAATTTTTCTTTCAATGTTGATAGATATACAAATGCAAAAACTCCTATCAACGGAATAACTAAAACAGAAAAGGATAATCCAATTTTATATAATCCTAACTTATTGTCTCCTAAAAGTTCTGATATCATTAGTTGATCAAAATTTGCATATATCTGTGTAGACAATGTAGTTAAGGAAAGTATTAATGTACTTGAAAATAAAGATTTAATATTTAGTATTTGAATTTTAATATAAGCTTTGAGTGAGTAAATATAAAATAGAGTAACTGACCAACTAAGAAAAAATATTAATAATAGGCTTGAAATATTATCTGGTTTAAATACAAAAAAAAGTATAATTAAGATCAAGTAGGGAAGTGTTCTTGGTAAAATTGATTTTATATCTTTTTCAATAAACCTAGTTGAAATTATATATACTTCAGTTAATCTCATGAAATAAATACCTAATGAAATTAAAAAAATATCTAGATAACTATCATTAAACAGAAATGCGTAAATAGGAAATATAAATATTAAAAAAAAAAAAGAATATAAGTGGTTCCTATTAATGACTCCCATAATAAATTAATATTATTAGACCTCAAATAATGGTTATAAACCCCACTAGCAAAAACTCCAAAACTAATATTAATTAATGCATTATACTTTGAATACTCACCAAACAATTCAAGGCCTGAATATCTCACAATTAGTATTCCTAATATAAAACCTAAAACCTGTACTGATACTCTGCCAATAGATTGATATACTATTGGTACAATCTTATCAATTTTAAAAAAGTTCATTTATTTTGTTAAAATATTTTTTAGAAAAAACTTCTTTTGAATGTTGTGACCAAGAAAAATTATAAGCAATTTCTCCCATTTTATTTCTCAAATTATGATTATCTATCAATAATTTTAATGAATTAATCCAATCGTTTTCATTTTGACAACAAAAAGATTTGTCTGTTGTTGAAATTAATCTGTAAGAAGGAATATCAGAGCAAATAACTGGTAATCCAAAAGCCCAGTAAGAAATTAGCTTATTAGATGGTTTCGAAAAATTAAAAATATCTTTTTTATCAATCGGAGCTATAGCAATATCAGAACTGGAAAGGACTTTATTAAAATTATCTTGTGACCAATGCACATGCTTAATTGTAATATGTTTTTTTAACTTCTCATATAGTAACTTAGATTTCATTTTTTTAAATTCATCAGTAAGTATTATTAATTCAAATTTGCGTGTTTTGTTAACATCAAATAATGGTTTAATAATTGAATTAAAGTGCATAAAACTAGGCTCTGTGCCATCCCAAATTATCTTTATCTTGTCAGTTCTTTTGTGCTTAGCTTTTGCTCCAGAATATTCCGAATCATTTACTGGATCTACTAAATCATATGTTTTTTTGTTAAAATTTTTTCTAAAAAATTCAGCTTGTAAAAAGCTTCCCGTAAAAATTAAATCTGAACTATTTACAAGTTTACTTAATATAATATAAGGGTGTATTTTGAAAGTTATTACAGACTTTACTAATCTTTTGATCAAGTTTAATGACTTATAAATGAATCGATTATCTAAAATAACACCCATATAATCTGGAATATCATAAATTAAAATATGAGATCCATTTGTTATTGTATTTAGTATTTTTAATGATTTTGGTATAGATTGAACTATTAGAATATCAACATCATCTAAATTTGTTTTATTATCATATAAAACGAATTGTAGATTGAGGTTTTTTCCAACATCAATTAGAGGTTTCATTCTTCTTTTAAAAACTAGCTTTTTTGATTCGTCTGAAAGAATGGCAATTTTTTTAAATTTATATTTATCCATTAAAGCTTAATTTTTTCGATCAATTTTTTCATTTTCTCTTAAAGTTTCAAGTTTTATTTAATACAAACCAAAATAATTTAAAAACAACTGGTAAAAAGATTACTAAATTTAGAGTGTTAAATAACATTTATTTATATGTTTTTAATTGGACCATTTTTAATAAACCATCTTCCAATTTTATTTTAGGCTTCCAATCAAGTATAGTATTAATTTGTTTCATATCTGCAACAGCATACATTATGTCAGATTTTCTATATTTTTTCCCTCCCCAATTAATATTTGTTTTTTTGTTTGTAACTAATTCTATAATAGAGGCGACTTGTTTCAAACTATGCCCTATTCCTGTACCTAATTTGAAATTACAAGTACCTGGAATATTATCACGATATCTGATCACATATTCATAAAAGCTTGTTACATCTTCTAAATGAATAAAATCTAGTATTTGTTCACCAGGTGATAAATCTAATTTTTCTTTCGATTCTGTTGATTCAATTATTAAATCAATAACTTTCTTAGTAGAGTCCTCTCCACCATATATCGTATAGGGAACAACTGTTACATGCTTAAAATTGTAAGTGTGTGAATAATAATTTAAAATGGATCTAGATGCCGTTTTAGTTGCTGCATAAAAATATGCTGGAATATCATTATCATTATCTTTAAAAAATTCGGCGAAAGTACCTGTATTTATAAATAAATCAAGATTTAATTTTGAAACAGTATTTAATACTTTACAAATAAATAAAATATTTGATTCAATTAATTTTTCAACCTCACTCCACTTGTCTGAAGATGTTAAATAGGCTGCGAGGTGAACAACAATATTTGGTCCAAACTCAATAATCTTATTATTGAAATCTATATCATTTACTTCAATTTTAGATGTTCTTTCACCAAATAATTCAGAGGATTTTCTTTTATTTCTTGTAATTTCTAAAATTGTATGACCTTGGTTTAATAATTTATTAACTAAATGCTTACCAACAAAACCTGTTGTACCCGTAATTAAAATTTTATCTTTCATCTAGAAAGGATTAATTTCACAAAAAGAATCTAGACTTTTAAATTCTCGATCTCTGTTCGACACTACAATATTTTTAGAATTCCAGTTAAAACCAAAAGAATCAAATTTTATTCCCTCATCGAAATCGGCATTATATTCGCTAGAAACATTATAAACTGTAATAGTCCCATCTTTCATGGACTTGAATCCGTGAGCTAAACCTTTAGGAATGAAAATTGATTTTTTATTTTCTTCTGATAAGTTAACAGAAATATGTTGCTTATAGGTTTTAGATTTTTTTCTTAAATCTACAATTACATCCAAAATAGATCCTTTAGAAACATAAATAAGTTTCTCATGATCGTGAGGAGGCAACTGAAAATGCATACCCCTGATTACATTTTTTTTAGATATAGAATAATAAGATTCTCTTACTTCAAATTCCAAATTATTTTTTTTAAAAGTATTTTTATTAAATGATTTAACAAACAAACCTCTGTGATCTAAAGCACTGAAATTATCAATGATAAAAACACCTTCTATTCCAGTTCTTTTGATCTTCATTGTTTTAAAAGTTTAATCTAAAAAATTATTCCGTTTTTTTAGAGATAAAATCAAAATATCCTTTATGGCATGTAAGTTAAAACCAGATTGAAAAGGAGCATTATTTATTTTTATTTATAAAAATTTATGTAAAAACAGTTCAATTGTAGCATGAAGCTTATCAAACATTTCCTCTGTTAAACCGTGATGTAATGGTAGTAATATTCCATTTCGCATAACATAATCTGCATTTGGATAACCTTCTTTAGTCACAACTTTATTAATATCAATAAAACCAGGTTGTCTATTAATATTTCCTGTAAATACAACTCTAGTTTGAATATTTCTTTTTTCTAAAAAGATCATAAATTCTTTTCTGCTAAAAGGTATATTTTCTTTAAGTTGAATCGGGAAAGCTAACCAAGCAGTTTCAGAAAATTCGGTTTCTTTAGGGTTTATAAAAAACTGAGGGTATTTACTAAAAAAATCTACCTGTCTTTTAAAATTTGATTGCCTAACTTTTATATTATTAGATAATTTTTTTAATTGAGTTAAACCAAAAGATGCACCTACTTCATTTCCCTCTAAATTATACCCAACTCTCGAAAAAACAAATTTTGCATCGTATTCTATTCCATCTAAGTCAACATTAAATCTATTTTCAATCGCTTCGCTTTTCTCATCAAAAATCGAAGAGCTTCTACCCCATGATCGAAGTAATTTTGCTTCTTCCATAACCTTATCATCGTTAATCATTAAAGCACCTCCATTACCGGCACAATTTATAATATGTGAACCGTAAAAACTTGTAATAGACATATCTGAGTAAAATCCAGATGATTTATTTTTATATGTTGAACCTAAAGTGTCAGCAGAATCTTCAATCACTATTAATCCGTGTTTATCAGCTATTTCTCGGATTTTATCCCATCTACAAATATTTCCCATTAGGTTTGGTGCTAATATAGCAACTGTCTTATCATTTACCATCCTTTCAATCTTTGTAACATCAATATTAAAAGTGTTTGGTTCAATATCAACAAAAACAGGTACCAAATCATTTTTCACAATACAACCAACAGATGTTCCAAAAGTTAAAGCGGGGGTTATTACTTCCGAGCCTTTTTCAAAACCAAAGGCTTCAACCCCAATATAAAGTGCTGAAGAACCAGAGTTAACATAAAGGCAATGTTTTTTATCAAATAATTTTGCAATTTTAGCTTCAAATTGTCTTGAATAGT
>MDTG01251247.1_pt1 | contig 21623 bp, 17 predicted proteins | sample 811421 | NCBI WGS metagenome assembly MDTG01 (sample SAMN05326645, study PRJNA326480) | marine metagenome | isolation source: seawater | place: Pacific Ocean: South East | collected 2011 | reverse complement strand
CCTTACCATCACCCATAAGAGCTATTCGAATATAATTTCTAACCAAAGTGTAGGTTTTTCCTGAGCCGGCTGAAGAGCGATATATTTGGAGATTTTTTTTCATTTATTACTTCGCAAAATAGAAAATTATGTATGATTTTTTATAAAATTGTAAGTATACTTTATTCACAATTTAAAAGTTATAATTTATTCAGATAATGGTCGTTATTTTATTAATTCCCTATATATAACCTTATATTTGTACCTATGTATTTATCGAAGTCAATTTTTTCATTATTAGTAGTTTTTACAATACTCTTTTCATCTTGTAAACAGCCTGGATGCACTGATCCTACTGCCTCCAATTATAATGCTGATGCCGACAAAGAAGACGATTCATGTATCTATAATAATCTGAGTTTACAATTCAACCTTAAAAATAATGAACAAGCATTTTCTAGGTACGATACACTTAATTTTAATGAAGGCTCATTTAGAGTAGAGAATATAACGTTTTATATGTCCAACATTACTCTAAATAACTCCTCAATCAGTAAAAATGTTAAGGATGTTCACCTCTTTCGTTTGGATGAACCGAATACCATGAATCTGGAAGTTACAGCTACTAACGGCAACTACGAAAGCGTTTCTTTTGGACTGGGTTTAACCCCTGAACTTAATAGTACAGGACCTAATGACTACACTACCGACCATCCTTTAGGCCTCAATCAAAATACGTATTGGCCTATGTTATCCGGCTCCTATATTTTTGTTAAGATAGAAGGAAAAATGGATACATCACAAACGTCTACTTTTTATCCACTGACTTACCACTTGGCTCATGAGGATTTATACAGAGCATTAGATTTTCAAAAAAGTATATCACTTGACGAGAACAATACAGTTATTCTACAATTTAATGTTGACCTATCTGAGTTGTTCACTGATATTGATTTATCCAAAGAGTTAGCACATGAACGTAATTCTAGCCCTCTAGCCAATCAATTAATTACAAACTTTTCAAATGCTATTGAATTGGAATAAATCAATAATACTTCTATGCTGTTTTGGGATTCTTTCTTGTGAGAAAGATATTCCTATTGTTGAGGTCATCGATTACAATCCAACTTTTGTGGCTTTTGATGTGCCTAATAGGTTTCCATCGCCAAATATACCGACAGACAACACCCTTACTAAGGAAGGAATTGCTTTAGGAAAAAAATTATTTTACGACCCAATCCTTTCAGGTAATAATACTTTGTCTTGTGCTGATTGTCATTTCCAATCAAAAGGCTTTAGTGACCCCGCAAGAGTTAGTGTTGGAATTGAAGGTATTCCTGGCACAAAAAATGCATCTGCAATTATAAATGCGGCATGGAATACCACCAATTTTTGGGATGGAAGAACCATTTCACTTGAAAAACAAGCACTTAGTACAGTCACAAGTTTTATTGAACTTCATTCACCTTCTTGGGAACAAGTAGCCCAAGAACTGATGGATAATTCAGAATACAAAGGTTTATTCAAACAAGCTTTCAATATTGATATCATTGATTCATCTTATGTTGTAAAAGCAATTGCTCAATTTGAAAGAATACTAATATCATCAGAGTCTAAATTTGATAAATTTTTAGATTATGAGGCTAGTCTAACACCCTCTGAACTGAGAGGAAAAGAGATTTTTAATACAGAAAAAGGCGATTGTTTTCACTGCCACTCCTACCCTCTATTTACAAGTAATCTATTTCACAATAATGGTCTTGATCCAGAAGAAAGTATGGATAATGGTCGATTTAATGTAACTAATAATCCTAATGATAAAGGTAAATTCAAAAGTCCCACTCTACGTAATGTAGAGTTAACAGCTCCTTATATGCACGACGGGAGATTTACCACATTAGAAGATGTTATTGACCACTATAATTTTGGAGGACATAATTCTTCTACCATTGATCCACTGATGAAAAAGGTTGATATTGGACTAGGATTGACTCAACAAGATAAAACTGACCTCATAAATTTCTTGAAAACATTAACCGATAGTACTTTTATTAATAACCCTGAATTCCGACCTTAGCAACAAATTCTGATAAATATTAATGTATCATAAACTGAAACATACTGTAATAACCTTGGTTAGCTTCTCATTCTTAGTTCTTTCTACTCATTCTATGGCTCAAAAGTTGAGATGTGGTACTATGGAACGTTTTGAATATGAAAGCAAAGAAAATAACGCTTTATTACTACAAAGAAATAGTATCAGCAAGGCTCTTAAACAATGGAAAAAAAATAGCTCAACGCCAGATTCATACACTATACCTGTAGTCTTTCATATTATTTACAAAAATGAAAGTGAATACGTTTCGCTTGAACAAATAATGAGTCAATTAGAGGTGCTAAACCAAGATTTCAATCGTTCAAATCCAGACGCAAACCTTACCCCTGCTCAATTTCAAGATATTGCCGCAGATTGTAACATTAGCTTTTGTTTAGCACAACGTACTGAAAACAACGACACAACTTCTGGCATCACATACACGCAAACAAGTATAAGCTCATTTTCTTTATATGACAATCGTATTTTTCAAGATTCTTTAGGTGGAAAAACCATTTGGAATAGCTCAGACTACCTCAATATTTACGTTTGTGATTTAACTAATGCTTTAGGTTTTTCTTCATTTCCTGGAGGAAACCCAAACAGAGATGCCGTAGTTGTTGACTTCTCAAACTTTGGAACAATAGATATTGCACCACCATTCAATAAAGGGAGAACTGCAACACATGAACTAGGACATTGGCTCGACCTCTATCACATATGGGGCGGAGGAAATTGCAGCACTGATGAAGTGGATGATACACCCACTCAGGAGACTGAAAATTATGGGTGCCCTGTACATCCAAGCCCTAGTTGTGATAATAACGGTGATATGTTTCAGAATTACATGGACTATACCAATGATGCCTGTATGAACCTTTTTACCAATGGACAGAAAGAAAGAATGCACGCTACACTAAATACAGAAAGGCTTGGCATTGGAAATACAGATTTCTGCCAACTTCCCTATGAAGATATTGGTATTATCAATAATATTCAGCCATTAGAAAATCAAATATATTGTGGTGAAAATCTTGAACTCATAACGTCATTATATAATTACTCTGAAAACGCAATAATTAAGGCAAAAATTTATTATCAGCTTGACGATGAGAGCCCCATTGAGTTTGAATGGACAGGAAATATAGAACCTAATACTTCCCAAGATATAAACTTAGGAGACCAAATATTTAGTACTGGTGAGCATATTTTAAAAATTTACAGCTCTTTACCTAATGGCTTTAAAGATATTAATGCTTTAAATGACACTAGCTATACTAGTTTTACAATAACTCAAGGAACTAATATTGATTTCGCTATTCAAACTGATAATTATTCTGAAGAAAATTATTGGGCAATTTTAAATAGTCAAAACGATACAGTAGTTTCCGGAAATGAATTAGTAAGTAATGAAATGAATACATTCAACTACTGTCAAGATTTGGACAGCTGCTATACTCTCATAATATATGATATTTATGATGATGGAATATGTTGCGACTTTGGAAATGGGTTTGTCGCAGTTAATGGACAAAACTTTAGTGGTGATTTTGGCTCTGAGCTACAGATTGACTTATGTAATACAATTAGTATTGACGAAGTAATGAAAAGTAATTTTGTTAAAGTTTACCCCAACCCTACAAATGATTATGTTATGATTGAGTCCAAAACACTCATTGAAGAGGTAAGAATTTATGACATATACGGCAAAAATGTACTACAAAAAAATTGCCACAGCAATAAAGAACTCGTAAATTTGTACATGCTCAGTTCAGGAGCGTACTTTTTACAACTATTAACTAACAATCAAACACAATCTGTTAAGATAATCAAAAGATGAAAAAAGCCCTTGTACTATTCTCTCTATCACTAATCTCTGTTTTTTCAATTGCTCAGATTAGCTTCAATAAAATACCAATTAGCTCAAAACAAACATTATCAAGAGATGTGCCAACCTTAGAAATAGTATCTCCTGATATGATGCTAATAGAAAATGAAGACCAAGATGCATCAATGAAAGGAAAACCATACCGTTATGCTAAATTAATTGATTGTGATATCGACCCTATTACCGAAGGCTTATGGGAAGAATTAGATAATGATGTACGTGTATGGAGGCTTAATATTGAATCAGAAAATGCTAAAGCTCTTTCTCTATATTTCGATGCTTTTTGGATTCCTTCCAACGGAGAATTATACATTTACAATGAAGATAAATCTAAAGTCTTAGGAGCTTACACAAGCAGAAATAATCATGAAAGCGGTGTATTTGCTCATGAAATTATAGAAGGTGACAAACTTAGTATTGAGTATGTACAAAGAGGCTCTGGAACTCCAATTTTACATATTGATAAAATATCTTATGCCTATCGTTCAATAAAAACTGTAAGTGAACTAAAAAGCTTTGGTGACTCTGGTGACTGTCAAAATAATATAAACTGTCCTGAGGGCGATAACTGGCAAGATGTCAAAACTGCTGTTTGTAGACTTAGTATTAGAATTGGTAATAATTCTTACTGGTGTAGCGGCTCTTTAATGAATAATACTGCTGAAGACTGCACTCCATATGTATTGACTGCCGAACATTGTGCTTATGATGATGATAATAACAACTACGCTACTGAAAACGACATGAATCAATGGGTCTTTTATTTTAATTATGAGGCCGATGAATGTGACAATCCTAGCTCAAACCCTAGCTCAAACACTATGACTGGATGCTCATTTATTTCAAAAAGTAGTAATAATGGAAATTGGAATGGTACTTCTGATTTTTATCTAGTAACACTTAATAATAGCTTGCCATTTGACTACGGTTTATATGTTGCAGGTTGGAACAGAAGTAATACAGCTTCTTCAGAAGGAGTTGGTATACACCACCCTTCAGGAGATATCAAGAAAATATCTTCATACACACAATCTGTTAATTCTGCGAATAGTGGAAATGACTGGAGAGTAAGATGGGCAAGTACTGAAAGTGGACATGGTGTAACTGAAGGAGGTTCGTCTGGAAGTCCTTTATTTAATGCAAATAAACAAATTATTGGTGATTTATCAACTGGTAGCTCTGCATGTACTCCAGCATTTTTTCTAAATGGCTATGATTATTATGGTAAAATTTCAAAAAGTTGGGATCAAAATGGAAGTACTAATGACCGTAGGCTTAAGCCTTGGCTAGACCCAACAAACTCAGGAGTTATTTCTATGAATGGAAAGCTTTGTGGATCGCCAATGGTAGCCAACTTCAATGCAGCATACACACACGTACAAACCGGCTTACCTACTCAATTCTTTTATACTGGAACGGGTAATCCTGAAACATACAGCTGGACATTTTATGGTAATGGAGTAAATCCATCAAGCTCATCAGATCCAGCTCCTGTAGTAGTTTATTCCAACGATGGCAACTACACCGTAAGACTCGATGTTACAGGTGAAAATGACAACTCAAGTTATGAAATTAAATCTGCATATATCAAGGTTGACCAATTCGGTGGAAGTACAGGAATTATAGAAAATAAACTCTCTGTTAATATCTTCCCTAATCCATCATCTGGCATTGTATATTTAAGTCAAAATACATCAGCTGATGCTGAAGTAAGAGTAATATCTCTACTTGGCAAAGAGATTTACTCCAACACTTTGCTAGAAACTTTAAAGATTGACCTTTCTGAATTCAATAATGGTGTTTACTTTATTGAAGTCAGAAATGAAAATTCAATCACTTGTGAAAGATTGATTTTAAATAGATAAATGACAAACTTCTTATTTAATATACTAAGCAGCAAATCTACACCAGAGGATTTAAAAAGTATCGCTCAGAAGGTTGCCAACAATGAACGTATTACTATTAAAGATGGCGTTCGTCTATTTGATGCCGATTTACCTTTTTTAGGTGTACTCGCAAATTATATTAGAGAATCTAAACACAAAGATTTCACCTATTTTAACAGAAATATACATATTGAGCCTACAAATATTTGTGTTTTCGATTGCAAGTTTTGTTCATACTCTAAACTATTAAAAAACAAAACAGAAGGCTGGGAACTTTCAGAGGAGGAAATCCTCGATAAAATGAGAGAATATGAAAAACAACCTATTACAGAAGTTCATATTGTAGGGGGCGTTCATCCAAAAATGGGGCTAAATTATTTCGCAAGTCTTATAAAAAAAATCAAAGAAATTAGACCTGATATTCACGTTAAAGCCTTTACTGCTGTTGAGCTGGATTATATGTGCAGAAAAGCTAAAGTAAGTTATAAGGAAGGCTTAAGTATTTTGAAAAAAAACGGACAAGATTCACTTCCTGGAGGTGGTGCTGAAATATTTGACGAATCTATTCGTGAACAAATCTGTAAAGATAAATGTACTTCTCAACAATGGTTAGAAATCCACGAAACAGCTCATAAATTAGGAATGCCATCCAATGCCACAATGCTTTATGGTCATATTGAAGAGCCTAAGCATCTTGTGGATCATATGAATAGATTACGTAATTTACAAGATAAGACTAGTGGTTTCAATACGTTTATTCCTTTAAAATTTAGAAATGGTGAGAATCAAATGTCTCATATTCCTGAAGTTAGTGTAATTAATGATTTAAAGGTATATGCTATTTCAAGAATATTCATGGATAACTTTTCACACATTAAAGCCTATTGGCCAATGATTGGTAGAAATACAGCTCAGTTATCACTTTCCTATGGTGTGAACGATATTGATGGCACAATTGACGATACTACCAAAATATACTCTATGGCTGGGGCTGAAGAGCAAACACCTACTCTTTCTACTCAACAGTTAGTGGAGCTCATTAAAAATGTGAAAAGACATCCTATCGAAAGAGATACACTTTACAAACTTGTAAAAGACTATAAAGACGTTGAATTTAAATCAGAGGAAAAAAGCTATTAAACTTTGTGCTTGGCATAATTTCGCCATTTTTCAATAACACTATGCATATCTGTAGGAAGTTCTGATTCAAAGGACATCAATTTTTTAGTTTTTGGGTGGATAAAGCCTAAGCTTTTAGCATGTAGTGACTGCCTAGGAATCATCTTAAAACAATTCTCAACAAATTGCTTGTATTTACTAAAGGTAGTACCTTTTAGTATTTTGTCTCCTCCATATTCAAAATCATTGAACAAAGGGTGATTTATGTATTGAAAATGAACTCTAATCTGATGAGTTCTTCCTGTCTCTAGTTTGCATTCAACTAATGAAACATAACCAAACTTTTCAAGAACTTTATAATTCGTTTTGGCAACTTTACCGAAATCACCTTCTGGAAAAACAGTCATCACCTTTCGGTTTTTAAGACTTCTACCAATATTTCCCTCTATACTCCCTTGCTCATCTTCAAAATCACCCCATACTAGGGCATTGTATCTTCTGTCAATAGTTCTTTCGAAAAACTGTTTAGAAAGAGAATTCATAGCATTCTCATTCTTTGCAATTACCATTAAACCCGTTGTATTTTTATCAATTCGATGAACTAAGCCTGGTCGAGTAGAGTCACTATTATTTGATGGTAAATTCTTAAAATGAAAGGATAGTGCATTTACTAATGTACCATCATAATTACCATAGCCTGGATGAACAACCATTCCTGCATCTTTGTTTATTACAACTACATCATCATCCTCATACACAATATTTAGTGGAATATCCTGTGGGATGAGTTCAATTTCTCTAGGTGGATTAGTAAACATTACGGTTACTATATCAAACGGCTTAACCTTGTAATTAGACTTTACAGTTGTATCATTTACTCTGATAAAACCGTCAGCAGCAGCTTGTTGAATTTTATTTCTAGAAGTACCTTCTAATCGATTAAGTAAAAATTTGTCGACTCTTAGAGGTTCTTGACCTTTATCAGCCTCTATCCTATAGTGCTCATGCAACTCATTTGATTCTTCTTCAATCATTGAATAATTAGTTTTTCAATATGTGAGAGATTAGAGAGTGTAGTCATCTTTAGAATATAAACTCCCCTAGAAAAGCCAGAGACATCAATTCTGTGTGATGTATTAAAGTCAGTACTTAATAATTGTTGGCCACTTAGACTGTACACATCTACTATCGAAGATTCGTTACCATTAATATTTACAAAACCACTCGCTGGATTTGGAAAAATAGAAAGTAGAGATAATTGGAACTCAGCACTATTAGATGGAGTTGAAAGATTTCCAAAAACAGGACGAATCATCCAAGTGCCATCACAATCAGCACAATTGGACTGTTGCCAATTTCCTCCTAGATTATAATACATTCTGTCGTTATTTAATCTATTTCTATCAAGTCCTATATTGATAATATTTTCAGAATACTGTTCCCAACCTACAAATACAGAACCTGAAACTACAACAGGATTCTCTAAAATATACTCGTAAAAACCATTTTTAGTATCAGTGAATTCAGGATAAAAGATTTGACTCTCATACAATTCATTAGAAGGCTCTCCCGACTCACTGCTCCACAATTTAATTCGAAATGCTATTCCATATGAATCTTCGTAGTTCTTTTCAAAATGTAACTGAACAGCTTTCAAGGTATCTTGTTCGGCAATATTGAAAAGCATAGCTACCTTTCCCTGTTCAGCATTTATTCCATAGGATGCTTCTGCAGTACCATCATCTAAGGCATAATAATTATCAAAAACTTGACTAAACCTTAGTGTATCATTTTCTTGAAATAGACTGTTATCGTCAGTAGCTATAGATTGAATTATTGTATATGAATTACTTTGCAGCACATCAATAGACGGCGGAAATGCACTAGTTCCTACAGTTATAGCAGTCGGAGAATCATCAGAATAAGAAAAATTTACATCAAGTGCAGGTATCTGATCATTTCTTGTTGGACCTGTTGAAGGATAATGAAAAACTAAATCGTCATTATTATCATATATATCGTATCGGTAATCAACACTTTGAGGAGTGCTATAATTATTTCTTATCCAAGTATCCATATTAGAGGAAATATATGCTGCTCTATTTTTATCAAAGTGAGACCAGGGAATAGTGAAATAGAAATTAATCATTTGAGAGGTCTCATAAATGAAGGCTACATCTTCAATATCATTCGATAAGCTAATATCATCAGTAAGTAAGACATTATCGATATGCCAATGGTCAAAGTTTCCCGAAAGAGTTGCCATATTGTGAAACCTAAACTGAAAATCAGAATGTAAAAAAGCCAAATCATTTATGGTGTAATTGATTTTAGTAAAATCTGAAAGGGAGAATCCTACTGTATCCCAAACAGTTTGCCACACCAATGCAGTATCTAAAAACTGAACAAATAATTCATCATTATTTTCTGGCTCGTTACCATATCCAGTCGACTGAAGTAAAAACGAAAAGTATACATTACTGTAAGCTGAAATATCAATAGGCTTAGATGTTAAATAATCAGCATCTCCATGAGCTGTTTCTGAAACATTGTTTCTTGGATTACCAAGTGAGTCTAAGCCGTCAAATGTAGCTACTCCAATATTTACAGGATTAATTGGGTAAGTATTATTAACAAACACATCATTGTCTTGCCATAGTTCAGCATTTGGATAACCTTTGTAATTGGAAAAATCATCGAAAAAGGGAAGTGAAGTATTAGATTGAAATGAAATAGTGGATTTTTTTACTACATGAGACAATTGGTAATTATACTTCAAAGGACTTACTCGCTCTTGTGAATAGAGTAAAGTTGATAAAAGCATTGAAATTAAAAGCAAAAAACTAATCTTCATCATTTAAGTCTGGTGATTTTAGGTAAATATCCACATTTCTACCTAGATTAATCATTTTATTTTCTGAAGCAGTTGGACGTTGACGATAAATTACTGCAGTACTACTATCGTTAATATTATCATTGTATAATACAAGTCCAAGATTAATAGAATTCATTTGTAACAAAATTTCTGCATCTTCTTTAGTAAGACCGTTCAGATTAGGTAAATTGACCATTACATCGCTCAATCCATCACCAATCACTAAGTCTACTTTGGAACCAACTGTAAGAAATGTTCCCGATTCAATTTCTTTACCATTTACTGACTGTTCAAGAACAACATTTTTTGCCATATCTGGAACAAATGATAAGTTTCCTGCAGATAGTCCTATGGATTTTAGCTTAGAAATTGCTCTCCTGAGTGTTAAGTCTACAAGATTAGGTAACTGAACTTCTTTCTTTTTCTTCGAAATTATAGTCAAATATATTCTTCTATTTTCCTTGACAAAAGAACCCGCTTTAGGATTTTGGTCAATTACGCTAAGAGGAGGCATTTCAAGATTGAAAACAGAGTCCATTATAACATAATTCAATGAATTTGATTTTAAAACACTATCAGCCTCATAAATATCCATACTGTATAAATCTGGTAATTCAATAAGCTTATCGTGACGTGTATAAAACCTTAGAAAAATCAAAACTGATAAAATGAGAATCACTACAAAACCAATTGAATAAAAAAAGTTTTTGTAAAAAATTTTAGTCAATAAAAACTTCAGCCAAGACGGATTATTGTTTTCCATAATTAGTAGTAATAACGAAAAACAAATATAATAATTATGAAAGGTGTGCCCTCTATATTTACTTTTAGTTTATTTTTGAAATTATGAAAGCTATTGCTGTAGTTATGGGCGGTTATTCTGCTGAAAAAATTATATCCATGAAAAGTGGTGAAGTGGTTATGAATTTTCTAGAAAAGTCTTTATACAAACCATACGCTATTGTTATTGATGAAAATGAGTGGAAAATGGTTGATGGCGATGTATCTTATAAACTTAATCGCTCCGATTTTTCAGTAGATTTAAATAGTCAAAAAATTGTTTTCGATGGTGTTTTTATAGCTGTACATGGTCCCCCAGGTGAAAATGGTATCCTCCAAGCCTATTTAGACGCATTAAATATCCCTTACACATCGTCAGGTGCAAAAGCATCTGAGTTGAGTTTTGACAAAGGTAAATGCAATGATTTTTTAAGAAATAAAGGTATTGCATGTGCTAAGTCAGTGATTCTAAAGAAAAATGAAACCGTACAACAAGACTTTCTGATTAATACATTGGGACTACCCTGTTTCGTTAAGCCAAATTCTAATGGTAGTAGCTTTGGAATTAGTAAAGTTTCAAACGTTGATGAGCTGCTTCCTGCCATTAAAAAGGCATATACTTATGATGATAATGTTATGGTTGAATCATTTTTATCTGGCACTGAAGTGACTTGCGGAGTGCATAATTTGAACGGAGATGTTCAAACCTTACCCATTACCGAAATAGTTAGTGAAAACGATTTCTTTGATTTTGAAGCTAAGTACGAAGGTAAATCTAAAGAAATCACACCTGCAAGAATAAGTGAAGATATTTCCAGAAAAGTGTCTGAAACAACAATTGAAATATATAAGCTACTAAATCTTGATGGAATAGCTAGGATAGATTTCATAATCACAGATGGTCAACCGTTTGTAATTGAGGCAAATACAGTTCCTGGTCTATCTAAAGAGAGTATTATTCCTCAACAAGCACAAGCTAAGGGTATAAGCTTAACAGAATTGTTTAACAAAGCCGTCAATCATATGTTTGAAAGAAATTAATTACTCAGACTTTCGATAGCTAATCGATAACTATCCAATCCAAAGCCACAAATACTACCTTTACAGTATGGAGCAATTAAAGATTTTCTTCTAAACTCTTCTCTAGAATATATGTTCGAAATATGAACCTCAATAACATCTGAATTTATAGATGAAATTGCATCGGCCAAAGCCACTGAAGTATGGGTATATCCCCCAGCATTGAGGATAATAGCATCCAACTCAAAGCCTTTTTCATGCAAAAAATTAATGAGTTCGCCTTCGACATTGCTCTGAAAATAAATTAAATTTACATTTGGATAGCTAACTGATAAGTTTGCGAAATAATCATCAAATGAAAGTTCACCATAAATATCCGTCTGTCTTACTCCTAATAAGTTTAAATTTGGACCATTAATAATTGCTACATTCATAGTACAAAAGTAATCAATGAGTTGGAAAAATTACATAAATGGTTTTCGTTCTTTCCTAATGCTAGAACGTTCACTGTCCGAAAACTCTGTTGAAGCCTATATAAGGGATGTCAATAAATTGGTTGATTATCTTTCTATTAACGGCATAAAAAAGTCTCCAAAAGAGCTAAAATCAAAGGATATTTCAACCTTTATACAATGGATTGTAAAATTTGGAATTAGTACCAATTCGCAAGCAAGACTACTTTCTGGAATAAAAGCGTTTTATAAATATTTAATCCTTGAAGAAATCATTGATAAAGACCCTACTCTATTGATTGAAGGCCCTAAAAAAGGTCTAAAGTTGCCAGAAACTCTTAGTACAGACGAAATAGATAACCTTATAGAAAGTATTGACCTTAGTCATCCACAAGGACAACGAAATAAAGCTATTATTGAAACTCTCTATGGTTGTGGGCTAAGGGTTTCTGAGCTAATAAATCTAAAAATTACTAATTGGTATAGAAAAGATGGCTTTATTAAAGTGGTTGGAAAAGGGAATAAAGAACGTTTAGTACCAATTGGAAAAGTTACAGAAGGTGTTTTAAAAATATACGTAGATCAAATTCGTATACATCAAAAAATAAATAAAGGCTGTGAAGATTTTGTATTTCTAAATAGACGTGGAAATCAACTCAGTAGAGTAATGATATTTACCATCATTAAAAATTTAGCGGAAAAAACTGGACTCAAAAAAACCATCAGTCCTCACACCTTCCGACACAGCTTTGCTACTGAACTCATAAAAAGAGGTGCAAACTTAAGAGCTGTTCAAGAAATGTTGGGTCATGAATCTATAAATACAACCCAAATTTACACACACATTGATAGGGAATTTTTACGCGAATCTATTATCACTCATCACCCCCGCTCTTGACAGTTTACTCAAACATATGGAAGCTTTATGTGATTAAAGGCTTGCGATGGTTTATGATTATCATGCCAATCATTGTTATTTTCTTTCAAGAAAATGGACTTAGCCTAAAAGAGGTCATGATTCTTCAAGGCGTATACTCATTAATGGTAGCTTTAATGGAAATACCCTCTGGCTACTTGGCTGATGTATTTGGTAGGAAACATACTCTCATTTTAGGGGCGATATTAGCATTCATAGGATTTCTAATACTCAGTCTTTCATTTACTTTTTGGCCATTTTTTATTGGTGAAATTATTTTAGGGATTGGAGCAAGTTTTATCTCTGGTGCTGACTCGGCTTTACTATACGACTCACTACTTGAAAGTGATAAGGAAAGTGACTACACCAAAGTCGAAGGAAGAGCTTATGGAATTGGCAACTTTTCTGAGGCGTTAGCAGGAATATGCGGTGGTTTGTTAGCCGATATATCATTACGTTATCCCTTATACTTTCAGGTTTTTATTGCAGCTTTAATAATCCCACTCACCTTCTCCTTAATAGAACCCAAATCTCACAAAGAAAACCTTCTTCCAAAAAGCTTTAAAGCAATTTGGGAAGTTGTCAAATTCTCTCTTTTAGAAAATAAATTATTGAAGTGGCTAATTATTTTATCCTCAATTATTGGCTTTGCTACACTATCAATGGCTTGGTTTGCACAACCCTATTTTAAAAGCATTGATTTGCCCATAAAATTCTTTGGCTTCGCATGGGCAATACTTAATTTAAGCACTGGTTTTTCTTCTATGAATGCGTATAAATTTGAATCTCTTTTTTCTAAAAAAAGTTTATCTCTTTTTATTTCCATTGGAATTAGCTTGCCAATACTACTTCTTTCTGGCTCTACCCCAGCTATTGGAATGTTGATGATATTTATAATTTATCTTGTAAGAGGAATAGCAACACCAATACTCAGGAATTTAATAAATGAAATAACCGAATCTAACTTAAGAGCTACAGTTTTATCCATTCGTAGTTTTTGTATTCGAATAACATTCTCCATTTTCGCTCCATTGATGGGATGGGTAGCCGATATTTATTCCCTACAAGAAAGTTTTATAATGTTAGGTATTCTAGTGATTGCGGTTAGTTTAATTTCTTGCTTTAAACTAGTTAAGCTATCTAACAATTAGCTTATGAGATAGTTCATGTGACTTTACAGAGACAAAGTAAAGACCTTCTTTTAAAAACGATATATCAATTATGTTGTCAAAAGTATTTAAACTCATTACTAGCCTTCCACTTAAATCTGAAATTTCAATATACTTTTCACCTTTTAAATTCATATTGATGTAGTAAGATGCTGGATTTGGGAATATAAAATCATTCTTTGAATACTCATCTAAAATATTCACCTCACAGTCAATCAAAAAATCAAAAGTATTGAACGAATTATCAGCTAATTCAGAATTGATATTTACACTAAACTCTAGATTAGTTGGAATTGGGTTCACAAATATTCCTTCTAAAGAAACAGTCAAACTATTGCCCGATGTATAGGAATTATCATCACTTGGTGGAACTATTGAAATGACAATTCCAGTATCACTGGAGTTTTCAATATTAAAATAGCCATCATTTGACTGACTTTCAGTGTTAAACAAAGCAATCTTTGCCTCATTATCATTAATAATGTCGTGTACTACAAGTGAATATTGATTATTTATAAATCCGTTAATACCGGTTATTCCTACTGCTGAACCAACAAACTGATCTTCTGACAAATTGGAAATATCAAAACTACCACTATTTGAAGTTACCAAGGTAGATTGAATATCTGGTTCATTGCTGTCTTGTTCAATATTAAGCGTAATATCAGCTACTTCTTCACACTCTAAAGTACTAATTTCCATTAAAATTTCAGGAGAAAATGCTTGAGGTACAAATTCACCAACATAGAACGTATCCAATTCCGACCAATCTGAATAATAACTAGCATTTTCTGAGCAATATGATTGAACCCTCCACTCGTAATAATTATTTGGTGATAAGTTACCCATCATATTGGAACTTGCAGTACTATCCATATCAGAAAGAACTGTCCATTCAGTTTCAGAAAGAAGTTTAAAATTTAGGATAAAATGATCTACTCCCGTGCCTAGCATTGAATCCCAATTACCAACGGCAAAACCATTATTTTGAAGAGGTATAATATCATTAACAAATAAACCAGTTGGAGACGGACAATCAATATATGCAGAAGTTGTAAAGGTATCTATAACAGACCATTCTGCTTCATCTTGAAAGTTATCAGAACAAAATGCAACTACACTCCAAACATAGGTCGTATTATAATCAAGCGGACCTATTGTTCTACTAACAGAAGTACTATCAAGATTAGATAAATTATTCCAATCCAATGAATCTATTTCCTTATACTTTATCAAAAAATCTTCAACACCAGTACCTAACATTGAATCCCAATGACCATCCACAAAAGCTGCCGTAGAATTAAATACGTAGTTATCTGTACTAAGACCAGTAGCTTGAGGACAGTCCTGAGCAAATACAAAGGAATAAAAAGATAGTAATATAACTATTAAAAAGTGCTTCATTGTATGGTTAGGTAAAGTGTTATTAACAAAGATAGGTATAAATGGTAAAAAATCATAAATCTCATTCCATAATTAGACCTACATTTTATTACTTTTGTTATCACATATTTCACACACTACAATGAAACAAGTATCAAACCGATTATTGCAACTTTCAGAATCAGCCACATTAGCTATGGCACGAATGAGCCGTGAACTTAAAGCCGAAGGTCATGATGTTATAGCATTGAGCTTGGGAGAGCCTGATTTTGACACGCCAGATTTCATAAAAGAATCTGCAAAAAATGCTATTGATAACAACTTCTCGCACTACACTCCTGTTCCAGGTTTAATTGAACTGAGAGAAGCTATTTGCCACAAATTAAAACGTGATAATCAACTTGATTTCACCCCTACTCAAATCGTTGTCTCTACAGGTGCAAAGCAATCCATTGCAAATGTGTGCTTAAGCCTTTTAAACAGTGATGATGAAGTTCTTTTACCTGCACCATATTGGGTAAGTTACTATGAACTTGTAAAACTTGGTGAAGCTACACCAATTGTAATCGAAAGTGATATAGATAATGACTTTAAAATAAGTCCTGAACAATTGGAAAAAGCAATTACACCAAAAACTAAAATGATGATTTTTAGTTCACCGTGTAATCCAAGTGGCACAGTATACACAAAATCAGAGCTTGAGTCCCTTGCTACTATTCTTGAAAAACATCCCAATGTGTATATTATTAGTGATGAGATATACGAACTTATCAATTTTGGAGTTGAGCATTACAGTATGGCGAGAATAGAATCCATTAAAGACAGAGTCATTACCGTAAATGGTGTTTCAAAAGGATTTGCTATGACTGGATGGAGAGTTGGCTACATTGCTGCACCACAATGGATTGCAAATGCATGTAACAAAATTCAAGGTCAAATTACTTCAGCAACTTGTGCAATTGCTCAAAAAGCAACTGAAACAGCTATGCTTGCCGATCCGTCTGAAATTGAAAATATGAAATTGGCTTTTCATAAAAGAAGAGACTTAATGCTAGGTATGCTAAACGAGATTGAAGGTATAAAAACAAATACACCAGATGGAGCGTTTTATATCTTCCCAGATATTTCTCATTATTTTGGAAAATCAGATGGAAAAGATACTATTAGTAACTCATCCGACTTTTGCATGTATCTACTAAATGATGCCCATGTAGCATTGGTAGCTGGTGAAGCATTTGGTTCACCAAACTGCGTAAGAATTTCATATGCTGCCTCTGAAGAAAGCCTTATTGAGGCAGTTAAAAGAATTAAAAAATCATTAGAAAAACTGAACTAATTGAGTTTAAATAATTGGAAATCTATATTTGATGGATTTGAAAAATTCAAAGTATTAATTGTTGGTGACGCAATGATTGATGCCTACATGTGGGGAAACATAAACCGTCAATCACCTGAAGCACCAATTCCAATTGTTGATATTACAAAGCATGAAAAATGTTTAGGTGGAGCTGCCAATGTTGCCATTAACATCAAAGCACTTGGTGCAGAGCCAATCTTATGTTCTGTAATTGGGAACGAAAAAGATGCCTTTTATCAGTTAATGAAAGAGGAAGGACTTCTTACTCAAGGCATTCTTACAGATGATCGAAAGACAACCATAAAAACTAGAGTAATTAGCGAAGGAAAACATCAACTTAGAATTGATGAAGAAGATGTTTTTCCCATTAAAAACGAAGATAATTTCATAAAAAATACAATAGCATTAATGGTTGATGTTGATGTAATTATTTTTCAAGATTATAATAAAGGTGTTTTAACTGAAAAAGTAATCAATGAGTTAATTAATGAAAGTAAAAGACTTAATAAGTTAATACTTGTTGACCCTAAAAAACACAACTACTGGAATTACAAAAATGTAGATTTATTTAAACCTAATTTAAATGAGTTAAATCAAATCAGCGACAATAATATTGAAGCTACTCAAATTGAAGAACTCACTAAGGAAGTTTTAGCTCAACAACAAAAACTTAATGCCAAATATTTCATGCTCACACTTTCTCAGTTTGGCATTCACATTCAAGATGAAAATAATAGCCATAGATTTCCTGCTTTTGAACGAGATGTAATTGATGTTTCAGGGGCTGGAGATTGTGTAATTGCTACAGCTTCTTTAGCATTAGCCAGTAGATTATCTTCTGAGAATATTGCTCAATTATCAAATCTAGCAGGAGGATTATCTTGTGAAAAGGTTGGTGTTAATCCAATTGAAAAGGAAAATCTACTAAAAGAAGCTAATCGTTTAATATAGCACCACAAAATTTACAATGAACCGCATCAGGTTCATGCCCCTCTTTTGAACATTCTCTGCAAGCCTGAGTACTCACATTTTTTTGTGTTGCCTTAACCATAGAGGCTGATACTATACCAGTTGGGACAGCAATTATACCATATCCCAAAATCATGATTATTGAAGCAAGAAACTTGCCTAAAGATGTTATTGGAACAACATCCCCATAACCTACTGTTGTAAGGGTTACTACTGCCCAATAAATAGACTTAGGAATATTTTCAAAACCATTACTCTGCCCTTCAATAATATACATTAAACTACCAAGAACAACTACAATCAAAATTACCGACAAAAGAAATACAATGATTTTAGGTTGAGAAGACCTCAAAGCAATTTGCATAATATTTGCGCCTCTTAAATATCTCGACAACTTAAAAACTCTAAAAACACGTATCAATCGAATTATTCTGATATCCACCAATACACGCATAGGAGGGTATAAAAAGACTAGATATGTAGGAATAATTGATAATAAGTCAATTATACCCATAAATGAAAAGATGTATTTAATCGGTTTCTTTATGGAATAAATCCTTAAGAAATATTCAATAGTGAATAAAATCGTAAAAAACCACTCGAACCATCTGAGTAAATACCCATACTTTAGTGAGATTGAATCAACACTAGAAAGAATAACACCAATAACGGATAAAACTATAGCTACTAAGAGAGCTATATCAAATAATTTACCCTCTTTGGTATCAGCTTCAAAAATTATTTCATGAATTCTATTCTTATCGAACATCTTAGCGAAGTTAAGACAATTTTAAAAATTGCATTAAAAATTTAGATTTTTATACATTTGACAAAAATTATCTTAACCTATATATGTCTAGAAGACTAAAAGAAAGCCGAGGGCAATTTGGTACAACGCCAGTATTTATGGCATCAATAAGTACCATTTTAGGTGCAATTCTTTTTCTAAGATTTGGTTATGCAGTCGGAAATGTTGGTTTTTTTGGTGCTATTGCCATTATTATTTTAGGACATGCCGTTACTATTCCAACAGCATTAGCTGTAGCAGAAATTGCTACAAACAGAAAAGTTGAAGGTGGTGGTGATTATTACGTTATTTCTAGATCGTTTGGACTCAATATTGGTGCTGCTATTGGATTAGCATTGTTTCTATCTCAAGCCATTAGTGTATCCTTTTACATCATTGCATTTTCTGAGTCTTTCATTCCTTTCGGGAAGTATTTGATAGACACATATAACTTGGGCGACTGGAGTCATTTTCTTTTAGAAAAGAAGAGTATCGGACTTATTTCAATGTCCTTACTGTCTATGCTATTCCTTTACAAAGGGGCTAACATTGGCGTAAAAGCATTGTATGTAGTTGCGAGTATCATTTTTATTTCTCTAATCATGTTCTTTTTAGGAGATAGTCAGATAGCTTGGAGAGAAGTAAGTTTCTTTTCCAAAGTAGATGATGCCGATAGTTTCTTCTATGTATTCACAATAATTTTCCCAGCATTTACTGGAATTTCTGCTGGCTTAGGGCTTTCTGGAGACTTAAAAGAACCAAGAGTTTCCATTCCAAGAGGAACAATTTTTGCTACAATTTTAGGAGCTATTATTTATGTTTTTGTAGCTTTCAAGCTCACTATTTCAACAAGTTTAGAAAACCTTGCTAATAATCAATTAGTAATGAGTGATATTGCTATTTGGGGACCAATTATCCCAATAGGATTAGCATGTGCTGCTATTTCCTCTGCATTAGGCTCAATTATGGTAGCTCCAAGGACTCTCCAAGCATTAGGAAAAGATAATATTTTCCCATCAAAAAAAATAGACCAATGGCTTTCAAAAGGCAAAAAGAAAACTAATGAACCGACTAACAGCACAATTATTACATGTGCGATAGCATTTTTCTTTGTATATGTTGGAGACATTAACTTTGTTGCTAAAATTATATCGATGTTCTTCATGGTAACTTATGGAGCCATCTGTCTCATCTCTTTTTTGGAACATTTCTCTGGCGATCCATCTTACAGACCGGTATTTAAATCAAGGTGGTACATATCATTATTAGGAGCTGTTTTATCCATTTGGTTGATGTTCAAAATGGATACTCTTTTTGCTTTTATATCCATCATTATAATGATAATATTCTATCATTTTATCAGTAAAAAATCCTCAGATAAAAGAGAATTTGTTAATCTATTTAGAGATGTTCTTGAGCAAATAGCCAAACAACTTCAAGTATTTCTTCAAAGAAAAAATGAAACCTCAGAAGAAAGATTGCATTGGAGACCTTTTGTGGTAAGTATTAGTGATGCTTCACTAAAGAGAACAAATGCTTTTGATGTTACTAGATGGATAGCCTACAAATATGGTTTTGGCACATACATTCACTTCATTCAAGGATATTTGAGTCGTCAAACTTTCAACCTTTCTAAGGAAATAAAACACCAACTTATTGAAGGAGAAAAATCAAATGTATATGTAGATACAATGATTTCACCGTCCTACACCTCAGCATTAGCTCAAGTTGTTCAATTATCTAGTATTTCTGGCAAAGAAAATAATCTTATACTGCTAGAATATTGTGAATCGGAAAAAGAATCATTTGCAGATGTCATAAGCAACTTTAACTTGCTTCATACCACTGGTTATGACGTCTGTATTATGCGTTCTAGTGTTAAGGTTGATAAAAAAGAAGAAATACATATTTGGATATCATCTAGAGACTATGAAAACTCTAACATGATGATTCTATTGGGATATATAATTATTGGTCACCCTGAATGGAGAAACGCACAAATCAAAGTATTTACCATTTATCCCAAAGATAAATTTGAACAATATAAAAATCAAATGTTTGATTTTATTGAGTCAGGACGTTTACCCATTTCTCCTCGAAATATGAAAATGGTTCCTCATGATGAAAGCGTGAGTATAAAAGATATTATCAATGAACGTTCAGTAAATTCCGACTTAACCATAATTGGTTTTAGGGGAGAACTCGTGAAAAAACAAAAACTCGATATTTTTGAGGGTTACAATAATATTGGTAATATTTTATTTGTAAATAGCGTCAATAAAAAAGATATTGAGTAATTCTAATTGGCTATCTTTGTAAACTTTAAAATTACACGTATTGGGAACCAATATCAAACCTTACAACAAAGATAAATCATCTAAAAAAGAGCAAATAGCTAAAATGTTTGACTCTATTGCAGAACGCTATGATTTTCTTAATCATTTCTTATCCTTGGGTATTGACATTCTGTGGCGTAAACGAGCCATCAGAGAAATAAGTAAGGTTAATCCGAAATATATTTTGGATATTGCTACAGGAACTGGAGATTTAGCAATTGAAGCTTGTAGACTAAAGCCTAAAAAAGTATTAGGTATTGATATTTCCAACAATATGCTTGATTTTGGAAGAGTAAAAATCAAAAAAAAGGGCTTAGAGAATATCATCCAGATGACTTATGGAGATTCTGAAGATCTTCAACTTGAGGATAATTCCTTTGATGCTGTTACGGCAGGCTTTGGCGTAAGAAACTTTGAGAATTTAGGAAAAGGACTTTCAGAAATGAATAGAATCATGAAAAAAGATGGGATTGTGGCAATTATTGAACCTGCCGAACCCATTGTATTTCCATTTAAACAGTTATACAATCTATATTTCAAAGGCATATTACCTTTTGTTGGAAAATATTTTTCAAAAGACGATTCGGCATATACCTATCTTCCACAATCTGT
>MDTG01021710.1_pt1 | contig 21623 bp, 20 predicted proteins | sample 811421 | NCBI WGS metagenome assembly MDTG01 (sample SAMN05326645, study PRJNA326480) | marine metagenome | isolation source: seawater | place: Pacific Ocean: South East | collected 2011 | reverse complement strand
TCTGGAGGCCTTTTATCTAAAGGACATCCTTTGGGGGCGACCGGTATAGCAAATATTTATGAAGTTTGTACTCATCTAAGAGGCGAAGCCGGAAAAAGGCAAGTTGAAGATGCTAGAATCGGAATGACTCATGTAATAGGTCTGGGAACTGCCTGTGGGATTCACATTTTAGAAAAAGTCTAATCTTGATAATTGGCGTAACGGGAGATACGCATAACAATCTCAAAAACATTAACGAAATCTGTTCTATTTTTAATAAAAAAAGAACAGATTTGGTTGTTCATACTGGTGATATTTCTTTACCCAAATCTCTCCTTTGCTTTAAACAATTAAATTGCCCTTTGATTGCTGTTATTGGTAATAACGATATTGAAGAAAAAAAAGACCTTGTCAAAGCTTCAAAATCCTTTGACTGTAAGATTGTGGAAGAGCCCTTCTTATTAAATTTAGAAAATAAAAGAATATCAATTCTTCACCATCCTGAGTTAATTACGGAAAATATGATTGTTTCAAATGATTTTATTTTTCATGGACATACTCATAGATTTAGACATGAAGTTGTAAAAGAAACTTTAATTTTTAATCCCGGAGAATGTGCAGGATTTATGAAGGGCAAGAATAAAATTGGACTTGTAAATCTTAAGACAAAAAAAGCTGAAACTATTTCTTTTTAGAATAAAAATAATAAAGAGTCAGGAAAGTTAAAGAAATAATAAACATTGTAACTATTGGTCTTAGTAACCTTAAAAATCCATGTTCTTCTACTACAAATAGTTCCATAAGAAATATTGAGGTTACAGGAGCTATATCTGGGGATCCAGGCTTAATAAACCAAATTGAGAAATTTATACTAAATGTTAAAGAAAATACTAAAATTTTTATCAACTTTCTTTTAAAAAACAAGCTAATTAAGTAGCTGAATGCAAAGGAAATTGATAAATATAAAAGCCAATAAAAAATCATTTCACTTCTTTAATAAGTCGTTCAACTAAAAAATTATCACCTAGAATTTTAGTAAGCATTTTCATATTTTTTGATTTTAAAGAATGTGATAAATCTTTTAATTTCTTATCTTTAAATATGTAGGAAATAGGAGTATTTTGCTCTTCAGCTACTTTTTCTCTCCACATAAATATTTTTTTTTCAAAAAGACTCAATTTTTTTCTTCTTAGTCGAGCCATATAAAGTTTTTCGTTTCCTTTTTCTGCCTGGATTTTTGATTCTCTCAAAACATCAGAATATAAATTTATTTTTTTATTTAAGATTTTTTTTTGTAAAAAATAGATACGAATTAAAAAACGAACATCATTTGCAGCATAATTAATTTGACTATCAGTGAGAGGTCTTCTTAGCCAATTTGATTTTGTTTCATCTTTATCTATTCTTATGCGGCAATATTTTTTTACAATTTCTCCGTATGCTTGAAAATCTTTTTTTGATATTTGTTTTTCTGCTATCTGAATGTCATAAACATTTTTTACATAAACTTCCAAAGCTGAAGACAAAACAGTGGTATCGCTTCTCACGCTGTGAAAGATTAAAAGTTTTTTAGAATCTTTAAAAAGTTTTTGCTTTAATTGTTTGAGGTTAATTTTTAAACAATCAATAAGATAAATTGAATTTTTTGATGCAATTTGAATCAAGCTCAGCTTCGGATGATAAGTTGTTCTCCAATCAAATTCAGTATCAATCGCTAAGATGTCTTCTGATTCTAGTTCAGATGCCATTAGCTCCATAGCTTTATGATTGTCGATGATTATAGGATTCTTATACGATAAATCAGAAAAAAATATATTTTTTAGAAGTTTTTTAAAAAACATTTTTATAAATAGCAGGTTAAAGAATTTTCTCCTAAACTTCTTAGAAAACTTTGCTTTAAATTTTCCTGATAGAGAAATGCCATTTGAACATAATCTTGATTATTCAAACCATTCCTCCAGTTCTTTAGGAGGCAAAGGTAAATCCTTATGGATTTTCCAAATAAATTTTATTTTAGGAAAAAATAGGACTTTTAAGGTAATAAAGATAAACAAAAAATAATTAAGAAGATTGTTATTTGCAACGTACCATTCTTCTAGCTTACCTTTAAAAACCATTATTTTTTGATTGTAAAAATCATCGTAATTACATTCATTTGGATACATAGATTCTTCATTCCTAAAAAAAATTGATCCAATGCCAGATAGACCGGGTTTTATTTTTTTTATAGCTTCTTTTGAAGTGTCTGGAAATGCATCAAAACATCTTTTGGTTTGAGGTCTTGGTCCTATGACGCTCATGCTTCCAAGAAGAACATTATACAACTGAGGAAGTTCGTTTAATTTTGTTTTTCTTAAAAAATGCCCAAAAGGTAGAATTCTAGGATCATTTTCTATAGTTATTGTTCCAGTTCCTATATTAGAACTATTTTCAATCATAGTTACAAACTTAAATAAATTAAAATAAACTCCGCTCTTTCCAATTCTTTTTTGCAAAAAGAATATTTTTCCTTCTCCAGTAAATTTCAAAACTGTAATGAGAATTAAAAATATGGGGCTCAATATTATTAGAGCTATACCTGAAAAAAAAATATCAAATAATCTTATTGTCACATTCTGTCATCTAAATTTTTATTTTTTTCTTCATGATGAAAATTAGGAAGAACTATATTAAATAGATTAACTATATCTTTTTTACTTATTTTGTTTGAGCTGGATATTAAGTTGAATTCATTCAAAAAATTATCTAAATCAGAATTTTTTACATATTTATTCAATACAATACCTATATTTTGGAATCTATTTAAATCAAGTTTTTCTTTATCTGTATAAAACTCCTCATATGGCTTCTCTCCAGTAGTATCACTTGAAAAAAAGTAACAAGGCCACTTAGATTTTTTTATCAATTCTTTAGATCTTTTTCGTGCTTCATCTTCAGTCTCACATAAAAAAGGTTCGTACCCCTTTTCCTCTAAAAAATTTACAGCAATTTCAGTAAATTTCATTCCATGTTTTTCAATATTCATTTTAGGAAAAAAAATTTCTCTATTTTTGCCAAAGATAGACGACAGTAAACATAATTCACCAGATTCCTGACTATTAATAAAAAATCTTTTAACATCATTGGGGGCAGATATAGGTTGGTTTTTATTTAATCTTTGAGTGAAGCCATGAAGCAATGAGCCATCAGAAAATGCTACGTTTGCAAATCTTGCGCTAGAAAGAGTACAGTTTTTACTTTTATCCATCATAAACAATTCCATAATCTTTTTTGATGCTCCCATCATATTTATTGGGTTTGAAGCTTTATCGGTTGATACGCTAAAAAACTTCTTAACTTTGTTTTCAAGTAAATTAATCAAGTGAATCGAATTTAAAATATTTACTCTAATCATCCTTAAAAGCGTATAAGGATCCTTTTCACTTCTTACATGCTTCAAAGCAGATAGATTAAAAACATAATCATAATTATGATTAAACAGAAACATTTCAAACTCTATGGAGCCAACATCGAGAACATAAGTTTTAAATTCTCCTGGAATATACCCAATACTACTCCTTAGATCTCTAACAAGTTCAACTAAATTATTTTCACTAATATCTACTACGTGAAGGACCTTAGGCGATCTTTTAAAGATTTCTTTTACAACTGATTGACCAATAGATCCTGCCCCACCAATTATTAAAAAAGAATTTTCCTTAATAATTTCATTTAACTCTTTGTTAAACTCTTCAATTTCTTTTTCAAAAAAAAGTTTCTTTCTCCCTATTAAACTCAGCTTCATTATTAAATAGAATTTTAACTCAGAATTTTGACAGGAACACTTGAGGGTAAATTAACTGCTCTGTCTCTCAAAAGTTTTGAATTCAATAAACTTCCTTTTGGGCATTTTTTATACATTGGTAAATTTGACATTAGTTCCCATACTGGACGAGTCATTACACCTTTTTTATTTGTTAACTTCAAGAATTCGTCTCTTTCCCTTCTTGAATCTAATATAATCGTATTGAGCCAATTATTACTTTGAGAGTTGTCAAGAGATTCAAGAAAATCTAAATTAAAGTCCTCTAAAACCTCCTTCCATTTATTATTTAGAATTCTTTTTTGACTCAAAAAAAACTCAATTTTTTCTATTTGCGCACATCCTAAAGCAGCATTTAAGTTAGGAAGTCTGTAGTTATATCCAATTTCATTGTGAATAAATTCGTATCGATGTGGAATTTTAGCAGTAGTAGTTAAGTGCTTTGCGGCATTTGCCAATTTCTTATTATCTGTAATAATCATTCCTCCTCCGCCGGTTGTAATTAGTTTATTTCCATTAAAACTTAAAGTACCCGCTTCACCAAATTGACCGGAATGTTTTTTGCTTATGAAACTTCCTAACGACTCAGCACAGTCTTCAAGTAAAGGAATTTTCCATTCTTTACATATCTTTTTTATCTCTTTGATTCTGCAGGGATATCCGTATGTATGCATTGGTAGACAGGCAGAAATTTTTCTATTCGAATTTTTATTAAATAAAATTCCTTTTTTGAATACTGTATTTTCACTTAAAAAAAGCTCTAAAGCGCTAGGACTCATTCCCATAGTATCTATGTCAACATCTACAAAGGTTGGCACCGCATTTAAATAACTTATTGAATTACAGGTAGCCACAAAAGTTAGAGATTGAGTAATAACTTCTGTTTCTTCTTTTACCCCAAGAAGCTTAAGAGCTATGTGCAGAGCAGATGTACCATTTACGGTCGCAACTGCATATTTTAAGCCCGTGAAAGAAGCTATTTTTTCTTCAAATTCATCTACTCTCTTTCCCACAGAAGAAACAAAATTTGTATCAATACATTCGGATAGAAATTTTTTTTCATCTCCTTCAAAGACTGGTCTATGCAAGGGTATTAGATCTTCTTTATAAATCTCACGAGAAAAACAAATTACCTTTTTTGCAAGCTTATTAATATTTTTAGTCATTACTAACGATTTCTATAAGTATTTTTTCTAATTTATCAGTAAGTTTGTTTCTATCAAATTTTTTAAAAGCTAGTTTTTTAGCGTTTTTTCCAAAATCAGATACTTTATTTCTATTTTTTTCTAATTGAGAAACTATGTCTGCTGCCTCATTAATATTTCGAGGAAGTCTCAATCCTGAATCAGAACTTGAAAGAATATCTTCTTGCCAGCCTCCGTAATTTATTAAAATCATATTACCTGATGCTAAGCCATCAAAAAATTTATTTGCAGAATTTGATTCCATTTCTTTCAAAGGCAGAAACATACTCAAGCTAATATCAGAAGCTGATAAAACTTGCGGCATATTTTTTTTTGGCAATGATTTGATAATTTTAAAATTTTTTATTTTTTGTTCTTCAACTTGATTTTTTACTTTTTCAAAATCTGCCCCGTCCCCAATTGCTAGAAAAGATATTAAAGAATTATTTTTTAATTTCTCGGCAAGTTCTGCCATATAAGAGATATTATTTATCTTGCCAAAAGTTCCTGCATATGTGACGAGTAAGTTTTCTTCGGGGATGTCGTAAATTTTTCTAAATTTAGTATTTTGGTTAGATTGATTTTTTATAGAGAAATTTTCTAAGTCACAACTATTGGGAATTACCTTTATTTTTTCTTCAGAAATTCCTCTTTCAATGATACCTTTTTTAATTCCAGGAGATAAAGCAATTATTTTTTTTGAAGCTTTATATGCAAACTTTTCTAAAAGTTTTGTGAGAAAAATATTGAATGGATTTTTTAATGCCCCTATAGCTATTGGAAGTGTTGGCCAAAGATCTCTAATCTCTAAAACTAAAGGTTTGTTTTTAAAAAAAGCTAATAAAGAGCCTGGAATTATGATTGTTAACGGCGTGCTGGTTGCATAAATTAAATCTCCCTTGAGAAAAAGACCTTTTTTGAAGGAGTGAAACGCAAATTTAAAAAAAGCTAATACTCTCTTATAAAAATTTAACTTATTGGAATACTCAACAGGAAACCAATAAACATTAATTCCAGCTTCATTGGTTAATTTCCATTTTTTTTTATTTTCCCAGTCTTTTGGGTTTTGAATAGTTGTTATTAAATTTACTTCATGTCCTTTATTAACAAGTCTTTTTGCAATTTCATATGACCTAGTACTACCTCCCATTTCAGGAGTAAGGAAATATTGGTGAATATAAATAATCCTCATTTATAAATTAAATTTTATTATCTTAAGTTGTTAAGTTTGTAAAAGATTTTTTAAATCTAAAGAAAATTATTAAAGATGAAAAAATATGTGAAATACAATATGCAGTTGTCAAAATAAGAATTGTCTTATTTTCAATAAATAAGTGAATGGCCAATATGCAAAATATTAAAACTATCGACTGAGATAAATAAGCAAAAAAATTTGTACTGCCATCTCCATTTGCAATCAAGAAATATAATCTTGAGATAAAAAAAACATTAAAAAATAAAGTTAAGATAAGAAAGAAAAAAACCATTTTAGTTGAAGAGTTATAGTTCATATCAAAAAATAACATCAATACAGTCTCAATAACAAAATAAGTTAATAAAAAGCAAAAAGAAACATACAAAAATAAATAAAAATCTAAGTATTTAAAATATTTTTTTATTTCCAATTTTGGAGTTTTATTTTCTAAGAAAACTTTAAACGTTGGTATTTTTCCAGAAAATACAAGAATTGGTATCTGGGAAAATGTTCCTGCGATTTTTAAGCAAATTTCAAAAAATGCAACAGATTGTAGGCCAACCATTGCTCCTAAAGAAAACTTTATGAAAGGATCCCCAAATAAACCAACTATTCTTGCGCTTATTAACTTAAGACCAATTGACCATAATTCTGAAAAAACTTCTTTATTAAAAATACTAACAGGTATTCGAAATTCTCTGATTGTAAAAAATAAGAAAAGAATAAAAGATACGAGAAAATAGATTAAAGTAGAAAATACTAATGACCAAAAAGCAAAATCTAAATAAAGAAAGATCACTAAAATAAAAATTTGAAGCAATCTCGCAAAAGACTTTATGTAATTTGCAACATATAGCTTTTTAAAACCAGTTAAAAAAGAAGATAGGATCGCATCTATGAAAGAAAATAAAAGAATAAGAGAAATGCTTGGCAGAATTAAATCCTGATTTTTTAAATTTGGCATTATTTTTTTTGAAGTTTCTAGAAAAAGAGGGTTCATGAATAAACAAGCTACAAATATCAAAACCAAAAAAAATAGAATAGGTAAAAAAGATGATATGAATACATAAAAATTTTTATCCCTGCTATCTATATTTGCCATTCTGATTATTGGTAGTCCAATAGCCTGTTCTATTATCATAGAAAAACTAAGCAAGATAATTAATAAGGTCCATAATCCAAATATTTCAGCTCCCAGAGCATTTATTGAGGAATATGCAATGAACAGACCAACTAGTGAAGAAATGCTAACAAAAGTAAAGCTAGAAAAAGAATCAGTTTTGAGGTTTGAAAAAATTTTATGCATTAATCTTGAGAATTTTTTTTACTTTCTAAGGTATTTTTTTAAGGAGATAAAACTAAAAAAAAATTCTAGCATTTTCTTTTATTTTTATGCTTTTTATATTTATAAAAGCATGTAAAAACTTTTTAAAGATTTAAATACTCTTGATTTTTTCTAAGCCATATTTCAAAAGAAATAACAGATAGTATTTCTCTATGCCAAATCTGCTTTCCTGAACAAAAATCTTTATACTTTTTTTGCATTTTTTTTGAGTTAACAAAACCATACTCTGAAGATAAAGAGTTTCCTGAAATTAGTTCTAAAATTTTTTCTTTCCACTCTTTTTTTAGCCATTCCGATTGTGGATTTAAAAAGCCTTGTTTATCTTTTCTCCATGCAATTTCTTTTGGAAGTGAATTAGAAAAAGCTTCTCTTAGGATATATTTAGTCCAACCTTTTTGCAGTTTAAATGAATTAGGAATACAAAGTGCTAGCTCTACTAGCCTATGATCTAAGTAGGGCAGCCTAATTTCAACTCCGTTTGCCATAGACATTCTATCTTCATAATGTGTTAATGCAGGGACGCTTGCTTTTAAAAAATCAAATAGTTGTCTGTCCGCTAATGACATATTTTTCTTCAAGCCTAAATCTACCGGAAAGAAATTTTCCATAGCTTCACCTAAGACGTTAAGACTATTTGAAAGACCTAGGTACCTCCTTGCTTCAGTTAATTTAAATTGGTTCAGAATAGACCTATTAATTACAAATCCATTAATTAAACTAATTAATTTGAAAATCTTTTTGTTTCTAAGTAGATTTTGAGCATAAAAGCCTAAATATTTCTTATATCCACAAAAGGATTCATCAGCTCCTTGTCCAGATAAAATCACTTTCAAGCCTATTTCTTTTGAATATTTCATCAATTTATAATGCATAACATTTGAAAAATCTGAAATAGGAAAGTCATTGTGATAGATAACTTTTTCCATAAGGTTGAATGATTCGTCAGCATTGGGACTTATCACCACCATGTTGTCTTTTACATTAAGAAATTTATTCATGGTTTTAATATAAATTCTTTCATCATATGCGGGTCTATCGCTGATTGCAGAAAGAGTATGAAGGTTACTTCCTATTTCATTTTTTGCTGATGCTGCTATTGCTGATGAATCTATTCCTCCCGATAATAAAATTCCCAAGGGAACATCGCTTCTTAATCTTAAATTAATTGAATCTTTTAAAAGTTCAAGAATTTCTTCTGAAGCAGTTTTAAAAGTTCCTTCATAATAATTTCTTGAATCAGGTTCCCAATATTTTTTTATTTCATAGGGTAAGTGATCCTTAGATAGATCAAATAAGAGACTTGTACCAGGTTTAACTTGTTGAATATCTTTAAGAATTGATTTTTGAGAAAAATTAGTTAAGCCTTGAAGAAGAAATTGGCCCAAAACATTAATATCTATATCAAACTTTTTAGGCAAAATTTCTAGTAAAGTTTTTAATTCAGATGCAAAATATAGACAGTTTCTATCTGTGAAATAATATAAAGGTTTTTCGCCAAATCTATCTCTTGATAGAGTCAATTGCATTAAATCCTTTTCAAGAAATGCAAAAGCCCACATACCATTTAGTTTTTTTAGGCAACTTATTCCATGTCTTTGAAGTATTTCGAAAAGCACCCTAGTGTCTCCAAACTCTTCACTAAAATGCTGTTCTGATATAAGTTCTTTAAAGTTATAAATTTCTCCATTATATGTGATCATATTTCCATTATTCATTGATTTCATTGGTTGTTTTGCTGCTTCACTTAAATCGATTATGGAAAGCCTTTGATGTGCAAACCCAATATTCCATTTGCCTACCTTTAGCTCTGAAATACCGTTACCATCTGGTCCTCTATGACGTTGAATTTTATTTGCTTTGTAAAGAAATTCTAAGTCTTCTCCTTTCTTTACATATCCAAAAATTCCACACATATGATCAAATTTTTGAATATAAATTTTCAAGTTTTTTATATTCTTCTTCCCAGCTAAAGTTATCTATAACAAATCTCCTTATGTCATTTCTGTCTTTTTCTTTTAGCTGTGGAATTATTTTAAGAAAGCACTGAAAGATGGAATCGCTATCGTTAGGTTTTACAATTGATCCATTAAAACCCTCTCGGATATATTTGTGACTTATGGGAAGATCACTCACTATAGAATATAGACCGGCAGAACCATATTCTAAAATTTTGGTAGGTAAGCTATTTCTATAATTTTCTTTATCATGCAATGCAGAGAAACCGATATCATAATTAGTTAAGATTGATAGGATATCCGAATACTTTTTTTGTCCTAACCAAGTGATTTTACTATTTGATGAATTAACTTCAGATAAAATAAATTTTTTGAGATCATCATCATTTACAGGGCCTATTAAATCTAAGTGAAGACAATCTTCTGTTTTAGTATTGAATTTGATAATTGCATTAACGAGTTCTTTTATACCCCTATCTTCTGAAATAACGCCAACATATACAACTAAATTCCGTTTGTTTTCTGTTTTATTCTTAAAATTAAATTTAGAGGAAACAGGAAAGTTTCTAACAACCTCAATTTTATTAGATAAATTTATAAACTTTCTTTTATAGCTTTCTTCAGCAAGAATAATTCTATCAAACATCAATAAACTGATTATTTTTAGGGGTTTATAAAGCAACTTATATATATGTGCTTCAATTTTTGACAAGTAGTGTTTATCAAAGAGCTCTGCTTCAAAGTCTTCATGGAAATCCATAATGATTTTTTTACCGCAAAGCTTCAATAAGATCCCCACCAATATAAGAGGAATTTCATGGAGGTGATAAATATCTGCATTTAATTTTAAAGAATTCGTAAAGACCTTATATAGATTTATAAGAGAGTTATTTTTTTTGGGGCCGATATTAAAGATTTCTAACCCATCGATATTAGACGATTTTTCTCCAGCAGTAATAATCATCACTCTATTTTTTAATAGAGAAGATTTAGCCATCCTTTCAACTATCCTAGAATCCGAATAAATATTATGCTTGATAGCAATATGACAAATTTTCATCAATTATGAGATAACATTTAAAAGTTTCAGGAGCTCATTAAAATCTAGTTTTTTTTCGTAGTATTTAAAATACTTTTCATTTCGAGTGTATTTCTTCACTAATTTTTTTTTAAAAAAATAATTCACCACAAGATCGGTAAAAATTGTTTTATCATAGCCAAGATAATAATGGAGAGATTTTTTTTGTTTTTGTAAAAGACTCAAATTTGTATTTTCCTTCTCATTAAATAAAATAAAGTCTTTAAAGAGGAATATCCCACCTAGAATATTTTTAATGTAAAGACTCTCAGGGTTATCTTTTTCATTTATTTCGGGAAGAAAATGCGCAAGAATTGGTCCAGCATCTATTTCTTCAGTCATAACCATCAAAGTTCCTCCAAAAAAATTTAAGTTTCTTGATTCAAATACTTTTTCGGGAGAGTCCGCTCCATTGTAAAAAGGAGATATTCCACTATGGTAATTTAATGCTAAGGATGAAGACGAAATTCCAGAATTATCTAAAATTCCTCCTCCCAATGAGCATAGATATTTAGGCTTTGTTGAATTTAATTTATTTTTTATGTCTTTAGAGTTTATATCATCAGTTTTGATAATAATTTGTTCATATTTTCTTTTTGTTTTATTTTCGTCAAAATCTTTAAATTTATTAGAAAATTCTATATCTATTTTTTTTACGAAATTATTTGTAAGTTTTGATAAAAGTTTCAGGGCTGTCCAACCAAGACCATGTTTTTTTAATTTTTTAAAAAAAGGACTTCTTTTATTTTTTTCAATAATTATGAGTTTAATATCAAGAATTTCTGAAAGTTCTGAAATAAAATACCAATGATAAGGTCTATTTTTTGTAAGAATTACTGCCGAAGATTTTTTTTGTTTCATTTTTTAGACTTCTAAAAATAGGTCTAATTTGCCAATTGAGAAAAAAGTTTCTAGGATCTTCCATCCCCAATCTTTCAGTATATTTTAAATCAGATTTCAATGTATTACTGAAACAATTAGCATTTATACCGCAAAAAAATTTCAGATTTGTTTTCTCAATCAACTTTTCATAAAAGAGTTTTTTTGGAAATCTTGCGCCAAATGGAAAAGAAAAAGAAATTGGTTCATAATTAAAGAGTTTCTTAATAAGGTCATTATTTTGAATAATATCTGAAACAGCCTCTATATCATTAGTGTTTTTAAAATAAGGATGATACATAGAATGTAATCCTAAGGAGTGACCATCTTTAAGTAGCTCATGAATATCTTCCTCATTCATGTAAAGTCTTTCTTTACTAAATAATTTTGACGGATCAGGAATATTAAATACTTTAAGCAAGTCATCTGTTTTAGTTAAAAACTCATGATATTTCCAATCTAAAGATTTTTTAACTTCTTGCTGAAAAGAAAATAAATCTTGAGGATTATTTTTCTTTATGTAATTTAAGCTAAAAGATAGCTTATCTCTCCACATTGGATTATTTGTAATTGTTGTTCCAGTTAAAAAGAAAGTTGCCGGTATTTTTTTCTGTTTTAAAAAGCTTTTAACATTTTGGAAATTAGAGAAATACCCATCATCAAAAGTTAAAACTACGAATTTTGAAATATCATTTTTTTTTTGATATTCCTCATAAAGCTCTTCAAAACTCACAAAGTAGTATTTTTTTTTGATTAGTTTATTTATATGATTTATGAATGAATGAATAGGAACTTCTGGGAAAAAGAAATCAAGATAATCAGATCTTTTCCCTACAGTATGATAATAAATAACTTTAAATCCAGAATTTATCATTTGATTTTGTAGATCCTTTTATACTTGATCATATTTGCCAATATTTTTGTAAAAAAAGAAAGGAATCTATAAAAAAAGTTTTTTTTATATTTTGCCATTTTTTGAGAAAATTCTATTAGCTTTTCGTTATTAGTAAGGAAGCCTAAAGCACTTGAAAAAGCAATATGTTGATCATGGTAATGAATACTTGCAATGTTTTTATAAGATTTTGGTAAGTTATACAATGACCAAAACCCATAGTCATAAAAAATTAATTTATCTGTTAAACTTTCAAGGCTTTTTTTAAAAATTAATTCAATTTCATCGTCTCCAAATCCAGAATTTATAGCATCATACAGCCCAATCAATCCTAACATCCAACCATTGAGTACATCTGGATTCGTATCAAAATAATGAGGATATTCTTGAATAACTAATGAGTTTTTGGAAGATACAAATCCATTTTCATGATTAAAGTCTAATTTGAATGATTCTAAAACTTTTTCAATTTCATTGGATAAATCGTTCTTATATCCTTGAAGATTTGCCCTGACTAATAATGAAAGCAATTGTCCCTGACCCATTCCATGCACAAAGTAATTTTGTTTTTTTTCATTTAGATATGTTTTCCAGAATAAATATTTTTTATTAGTCTTTAAATTGTTTCCCTCCGAAAGATTTTCTAAAATGAATTCAACAATCAAAGGTTGTTTGTGATTTTCGCCTAATTCATTTAATGCAAAAAAATATTCGCATAAAGCAGAAATATGAGTCCTTTTTTTAAGGCTCCCCTCCCATGCTTTATTGTAGAGTCCAAGAGGTATTCCATTTTCAATTTGCCATTTTTTATTAATAATGTTTGAAGAATATCCAGCTATCCAATAATCTTTATTTGGTGGTTCATACTTGGATAAGGAAACAGAATTATAAGTATTTGAAAATTTCAAATACGGTAAAGCATAATGTTTTATTTTAAAAAATAAATTCACTATCTATCTTCTTAAAAAAGTTTTAATTATAAATATTCTTTGAACAAGATTTACTGAAAACGTCAGATATATTAATTTTAAGTTATTTAAAAGATTAATTTTTTCTATTTTATTAATTCTAAAAAATATTCTAATGCTATTTATAGGTATAAATATTGAAAATAAATTTCTAGTAAAGTACAAGAGTAAATCAAAAAAATTTTTATATGATTCCATAAAAATTTCTCCGTGACCTATTCCTAATCTTTTAGCTTTAGCGATATGATCAGAGAAAGTTCCTCTAGCGGGGTGTAAAATTAATAATTCATCCTCAAAATGGATCTCAAAACCCATTTCAATACACTTTTTACAAAATTTGTTATCCCCTCCTGAAGTAAACTCTGGAAAACCTCCTACAATGTTAAAAACTTCTTTTGAAATAATGAGATTTGCTGTCGCTGCATAATTATTTTTTACATAGTTTTCTTGCAAAAGATATGTATTCTTATCAAATATTTCATATATGTTTTTATTTTTATAAAATATATTTACTGGTCCTGTCATAAGTTGAAGATTTCCATTAAATGATGACAAAAAACTTTGATATGATTTAGTTGGAATACAATCTATATCAGTAAAAGCAATAATATTATTTTTCGAAAGCTTAACGCCATAATTTCTGGCAGCATAGGAACTTTTCTTTTTTGAATAACTAACTAGCTTAAAATTAGGATTTTCTTTGCAATATTCTTCAATGACTCTGTAAGAATTATCTGTAGAACAGTTATCAATAAAAATGACTTCTCCTTCAAAGCTTAGAGAATAAAGAGAATCAATGAATTTGTTGATAAAACCTATTCCATTGAATACAGGAACAATTAGAGAGATTTCCTTAGTCATACTCTGTAAGGAAAGACTTTTTTTTCTCTAGTGCTATGCAAAAAGCAAATCCCCAAAAAACCCATAAAAATTGTATATATGGCACTTCATAAACTAAATGAGCAGTTATTAATGCCAAAGTTAATGAGATAACAAATTTACCCTTCTCAATTTCCCTTGAACTAGAACTCCTTAAGAATTTAAATCCATTTTTCAATGGATAACACAATATAAAGAGAATTAAAGTAAAACCAAATATACCAATTTCTATCAAAGCAGTTAGTAAAGAAGAATGAAAATGAAGAGACTCATAATTAAGGTAGCCAACCCCGAAAAGTTTCTCAAAAAAATTCATATTACTGAAGTATTCAATTCCCATTATCCTTATATTCAAATGACTATATGGATTTACAGCAGAAAAGTCATAACTGGAAGTAAATCTTGAAGTAATAACATTTGCAATTAAGTTATCTGAAAAGAAATTCAAAGCTACGAAACTTGAACCCAATAGAATAAAAGCATAGAAAGAAGTCACTAGTAAACTTCTTACCTTTAGTCTTAAATTTATAGAAAAAAGATAGTAAAAGAAAAGACCAGCAGCAATGACTGCGATACCTGTCCTGGATATCGTTACAACAACAATAGCGAAGGATATAATCATCCCCAACAAGGAATAACTTGTTTTTAAAGAGTTAGTTTCGACATTTCTAATTTGAAACTGATAAAAGAAAAATAAAAAAAATAATCCAGCAACTGCTGAAAGTTGAGGCGGAGAAGCATACGGAAAGGATATCCTTGGAAAAATCGAGTAAGAAGCCGATATCATTTCAGCATGCTCAAGTCTTGTCTCCATGAAACTTGGTAATAAATTTGCAAACGGAACTTCTATTAACGCTTCTCCATAATAAAAGAAGAATATAACTGAATACGATGTCCAAATTGCTAAACCAACAAAAGAGAGGCTTAAAGCTTTGGTAAAAGTTTCTTCTTCAAGAAGATTGCTAGACAAAAAAAATAATAAAAGAGCTATATAGATGGACATCAATTGAATATTTCCTATGAGGAAGTTATTTAAAAGAACAATTATCAAGTATGAAAAAAGAACAAGTTGTATGTTTTTAATGGAATTTTTTCCCTGAAGGAAAATAAGAAAGGTTACAACTAAGGCAATCATTATAATTAGCCTGTCAATATTCATATCTAGGCCAAAAATATTTATCCTGTATGGGCTTGGAATAATGCCAAGACAAACAATGAAAACCATTAATAAAAAATTATATGTTTTTGAGCTACTAATCATTTTTTAAAGGCAAAGTATAACTTCATACGCTCTTGCCATATTGGTATTTTTATCAAAAGATCCTTCAGATAATAATCCGCTTTCTTTATTAAAGGATACTTTCATTTGATGGTTCCAAAGATCGTCTACTAAATCTAAATCAAACTCGAATTTTTCTGCAAAAATTTTTGAAGTAGCTAATATCTCTATCCCAGGGGGATTGTAGGGAAAACCATATTTTGTTCTTCTTATGTTTTTAGAAAATTCATTAGAAGAAAGATAATTTATAACTTTATTAAAAATATCAGAATTCCAAAATTTATTTTGCGGATAAGATTGATATAGAAGCGCAAAAGCATAAGTGTTAAATCCATGATAACCAATTTCCTTCAATTTGTTATAAAGGTATTGTTTTCTCCTTAAAAATTTCTTTAAAAAAGGTTTAAATTGAGACTCTAAAATATTTATTTTTATAGATTGAAGAATCCTGCCTGACTTATCAATCTGAATATTTTTATTTATATTGTTTAAAAAATCTAAACAAAGTAAGTCAATTTCGTCATCATATTTTGAGAATTTTGAAGCAATAGCTGTGAACCAAAGCTGGTGATTGAATGTAAAGTCCAAACCATCATTTTGTCCTTTGAGATTTGATTTATACCAAAGGGAAATATTTTTGTCATACTTATGCTGTCTAATTAGCTTTATAGCCATTTGAAGAGCTTCTGAATCAGGCTCATATTTTTGAATGAACCCAAGTGGCTCAATAGCCCATGCCTGACCTATTAAACCATTTACCTTATCTTTACCCTTTTTCATTCTACATTTGAATACATGATTTTCATTAATAGAATTTTTAAGAAATGAGATACATTTTTTTGCCGCAAGTAAATAATCTTTATTTTTTGAAAGAGAGAAAGCCTTAAGAAATAACATAGCCCAATGAGCATTATTTCTTACTGGTGTTTCCTCATCAAAATAAGGACCATTGTGTCCAGATGGCATTTCTTGGTTCTTGTTAAGTATTTTTAGACCCTGTTGAGCCGATAAAAAAATAAATTCTTTAGGGGAAATCATAACTTATAGGAATTTAACCAAGAGCAGAAGTTATAAAATCTCCAAAATTCATCTTGAGTTAACTTACCTGTATTAGATTTAAGACCTTTTAAATCAAAAAATTCTTCAAGATCTTTGTTTTCTAACATTTCTAAAAAAGAGTTTCTTAATTCAAAATGCCAATTTTCTTTAGGGATACTAAAACCTGTCTTTTTTTTATTTCGAATAATCGAATTCGGTAACATTCCACTCATCGAGTGCCTTAAAAGAAACTTTGTTAAGCCTTTTTTTAGAAAAAATTTTGTCGGCAAAGATGTTAAAAATTCAACAAGTTTATGATCGAGATAAGGCATTCTTACTTCAATTGGAATACTCATCATATTTTTATCCATTAGATTACACCAGTAAGGGACTCTCAAATAAAGAAGGTCTGCTTTCATTCTGTCTTTAGATGATAAATTTATATTATCGATGTTATTTAAATATTTGTGATATCTCTCTTGATTAGAATTACAAAGCTCTTTAGATAAAAAATTTCCATTAACTTGAGTTTCACGATTATCACGAAAGATAAGCCACTTAATTAATTTTAAAACTAAAAGTTTTTCATGAATTAAATCTTGTGAAATTGACTCAAGTTCTAAATTCCTGAACCGACTAAGCAGTTCAATTTTTTTTAAATAGTCATAACCTAACATCAATTCATCATTTGCTGCGCCATGCAAGACTACTTTATAGCCCTGCTCAGAAATCTTATTCCATGCAAATTTTTGTACAATTGAAGATAAGGAATGAACAGGCTCCTCCGATTCATAAATAAAGTTATCAATAGATTTAAAAACATCTTTTTTGTCTAAAATGATTTCATTGTAATTACTTCCGCAAAAATCTGAAATTTCTCTCGCTGCTATTGATTCATCAAGAGAAGTATCATCTTTAAATTTGAAATTATGAACAGCCAATGTTTGATTTTTTTTTCTTAAGCTCTTTGTTGCAAGTGATACGATTGCAGATGAATCAAGGCCTCCACTCAGATTTACAGCTATCGGAACATCAGCTCTTAATCTTAAATTTATCGAATCATTTAATAGAGTTAAGAACTGTTCTTTTGAAGAAGATAAGTTTATTTGATCGTTAACGTTTATGTTAGAAAGATCCCAAAACTTTTCTTTTTTTTCTGGTTCAACGTAGTTTAATGAAAAAACCATATATGAGGCAGACTCAACTTGTTTGATCTCAGAAAAAAAACTATCTGTGAAGGCATTTCTTCTGTCTAATCTTAGATAATCAAATGCTGCTTCTTTAGAAATACTATTTTTAAACCCATATTTCTTTCTGAGAGATAAAAGAGGTCTAATTTCAGATGAAAAAATTAGTAAATCATTATCGTTTGAATAATAAAGAGGCTTTTTCCCAATCCTATCTCTCGAAAGGATTAATTGATTTCCATGAATTATTGCCAAGCTCCAAAAACCATTAAATTTTGTAAAACAATCAAGCCCCCAATATTTATAAGCTTGAAGAATAACCTCTGTATCTGAATTAGATTTAAACTCGACTCCGAGACGGTTAGAAAGCTCTTTTTTTATTTCAATATAGTTATAAATTTCACCATTAAAGGATAATGCAATTTGATCTTCTTCAGAAAAAAATGGTTGATGGCCAGCGCTAGAGGTATCAATTATAGAAAAGCGTCTGTGAGCAATACCTAAATTAAACTCCTTATTTGAATAAGTATTTATGTGTTTAAAATCTATGTCTCTTGTGGTTGCATCTCCTTTGAATGATTCGAAATTATTTGAAGATAAAATGCAATAGCCTTCATCATCTGGGCCTCTGTGTGAAATATTATCATTGAGATCCTTCAAATCTCTTAAAGGAATCTGCCTATTTGGACTAAGAATTCCTGTAATACCGCACATTTTGACTGGGGTTAAAGTTGATCATCTACATCAGATTTTTTAAAAATGGATTTAACATCAAAAAAATAATGTTTTTTCTTACCAAAAGACTTAAGTTTTTTTAAACCAAGTTTTTTAAATTCTTTATGGGGAACGCATAGTAAGACTGCATCATAAAAATTTGTTTTAGGACGAGAAATAAATTTTATATTAGATATATTGAAATTTTGTTTATGTATCAATGGATCAAATACATGAACCTTAAAATTTTTTTTTGCAAACAATTTTGCTATATCCAATACCTTCGTATTTCTTGTATCATTGCAGTCTTCTTTAAAAGAGAATCCAAGGAGAAGAATATTTAAAGATTTAGAATTAATTTTTTTTAGCCTTAAACCTTTTAAGGTTCTATCAAAAATATGCTTTGGCATTTTCTCATTAAGATTTCTTGCAGTAAGAATTAAATCTGGTATAAGTCCATGTTTCATCGATTCAAAAGTAAGGTAGTAAGGATCAATGCCAATACAATGACCGCCAACAATGCCGGGTGAGAATTTTGAAAAGTTCCACTTTGTTGAGGCTGCTTCTATCACCTCTAAAGTATTGATCTCAAGAGAGTTGAAAATAATAGAGATTTCATTCATCAAAGCAATATTTAAATCTCTCTGAATATTTTCAATAACTTTAGCTGCTTCAGCAACTTTTATTGAAGGAGCAAGATAAGTTCCTGCTGGAATAATACTTTTATAAAAAGAATTAATTTTTTTTGCTGTTTTAGTGTCAGAACCAGATACAACTTTTATTATTTTTGAGATGTTCATACCATCAGAGCCTGGATTTACTCTTTCTGGAGAATAACCTACAAAAAATTCTTTATTAAATTTAAAATTGCTATGTTTTTCAATTATTGGAACACATATATCTTCTGTGACTCCCGGATATACAGTGGATTCGAAAACTACAATATCATTTTTTGAAATAACCTTTCCAATTAGTTTGCTAGCATCTTTAAGATATTTTAGATCAGGCTCATTATTTTTTTTTACAGGGGTTGGGACTGTTACAATATAGAAATTACAATTTATTATGTCTTCTTTTTTGTCAGAAAATACAATATCTGAGGAGATAATTTGCTTTTTTGAAACTTCATTAGAAACATCTATCCCTTTTTGAAGCTTTGTGATTCGAGAAGTATCTAAATCATATCCAACAACGTCATATTTTTTTGAAGATACAACTGCCAAAGGTAATCCAACATATCCCAAGCCAACGATACATACTTTAATTTTTTTAAAATTTTTTAACATTATTTTTCTAAGGAAAAAATGTTTTTAAGATAAAGCCAAAAAGGTAATAAAATAAAGTCTTTAAAAATTCTTTTTGGCAAATAAATTAAAGAACTTAAAAACCCTACATGCCTATATTTAATAATGGAATGATCTATTATTTTTCTAAAATATTTTTTATTTGAAACTCCATACTTCTCCATATGGCAAATGATCTCATCTTTATAAGTAACCTTTGCTCCGGTTTTGATTATTTTTATAACACAATCAAGATCTGCTGATACTTTCAAAGTTTCGTCAAAAAAATTCACTGAATTGTATGATGCTGGTTTTATAATTAATGATGAGTGAAGAATGCTGGTAGTATTGATATCAATTTCAGGTCTTTCAGATCTAAGGTAAATTAATTTTTTATGGTCAAGTTCTTGAGAACAGCTTGCTGCAATTATATCAAAATTGCTATTTTCTTTGATCAACATTAAGGTTTTTTCTATATTCAATTTATCGCCGCAATATAGAAATATCACATGCTTTCCTCTTGCCTGCTCTAAACCTTCATTGAAAGCTCCATAAAATGTTGGAGATTTTTGGGAAAAAACCCTAGCAATGCCTTTAGTTTCGAGCATTTTAGAAAATTCAAATGATCCATCATTGGAATTACCGTCAATAATTATATGCTCTGTATCTTTATGTGCTTCATGTATTGATTTAAAAGTTTTCTTTAAATTTTCAAGATCGTTAAACACAGGTGTAATAATTGATAGCAACTTAATTTTCATGGTTGAAATTATCTCTTTAACCTAATAAAAATCAGAGAGACTATTTGAAAAAAAATATTTTTTTTGTGTGTTTTGGTAGAAATTTTTAACAAAAAACCCATTTTATTTTCAATTAGGCAAGTTTTTTTAATTCTTCTGTGTTCCTAATTATTAGATTGATTTTATTCAAAAATTTCTTCTCCTTAGTAGATCATTTTTTTATATATGGAAAAAAAATAAAGAACAAACAGGACATTAGAAAAGAAAATAATGTAATTGAGATTACAATAACTACTCTACTAGGAGAATCCTTTTCCTCTGAAGCATAGGGGAAAGAAAGAACTTTAAAAAGATAATCTTTGCTGGATTTTGCCACCATAACCTTTTTTACTTGTTCTTGGACAAGAGAACTTAAAGCAATTCTAACCTCTGAAAGATTTGTTTTTATCATTTGTTCCTCTAAAAATTTTATTGATTGTTCTGCATTATCTATATCATTCTCTCTCTCAAGCTCATTCATTTCTAGAATAATTGCTTCTAAAGATTCTTTAGCTACTTGAGGGGAAAAATGTTCAATGGAAAGAAATAAATGTCCTGATAATGGATCTTTGGCTATTTGAAAGTTATCTTCGTGAAAGTCTATATAAACTTCTTGTAATGAAGGTTTTCCGTTAACAGAAAAAGGTTCAGTGCTAACCCATTTATTCTGATTTATATCATAAACATCTTCGTCAAAGATTAGACTACCTGATGATTTATCCCAACCCTCTGAAGCTGAGAAAGCCAAGTAAAAATCTTTTTTATTTATGAACCTTTCAAAAAAGGTTAAAGATTTTAAAATTTCAATAGCATCATCACTTTTCTTTTCTCCAGAATCTAAAAAAGGAAGAGATAATCCTGCAATAGCAGAAACTCCCCCAATCTGAGATGCTATATTTGAGAGATTTGTAGAATCATCATTCAAAACTACTATTACTTGGCTTTTGTATATATTTGGTAAAGTTAAAGAGTAAATAATGGATAAGATAAAGAAAGCACTAGTAATTAAAATGATACGAAATCTGTTCTTATAGATTAATAAAAACGCTTGTCTAAGATCGATGTCATTTGCCATAAAGAAATCTCCTATGGTACCCAGGGCCGGACTTGAACCGGCACGATATTGCTATCGAGGGATTTTAAGTCCCTTGTGTCTACCAATTCCACCACCTGGGCTAATTTAATAT
>MDTG01001187.1_pt1 | contig 21623 bp, 20 predicted proteins | sample 811421 | NCBI WGS metagenome assembly MDTG01 (sample SAMN05326645, study PRJNA326480) | marine metagenome | isolation source: seawater | place: Pacific Ocean: South East | collected 2011 | reverse complement strand
GGTATGAATGAAAAACCACCCCAATATTCTGGACATTGTTTTAAATCAGCAGTTCCTAAAGTTTGTTCATAATTTTTTTTAACTTGACTATAGGATTCTATCGGCTCAGATTGATTGGATGATATAGCTAATGCATTCTTTCCCTCTGATCTATCAAAAAAATATTTTTGATTGTAATCGCTTGAAGTTTTTCTTATTCTAGCTTTTATTCTGATCTGAATATTTGTATTAGGCCAGTATATTAATGCAGCTATTTGATTATGAGAATTAAAAGAGACAGCTTTTGGGGAGTTGTAATTACTGTAAAAAATAAACTCATCATTTTTAATAAATTTAAGATTTACATATCTAGATTGGATTTCATTCTTATTTTTATCATATGATGATATTGATATGGCTTCTATATTTTTTTGATTCGCATCTATGGCTTCTACATATTTCTCTTTAAAAATAATATAGGGTTTTTCTTGGCTAATATTGTTAAATGTAATCATTTTACTTTAATTCTTTCTGCAGCATCGGTAACTGCAATTCCATCTTGATAATTGAGAGTGTGCATCCCTTCAAAATTATCTATAGGTTTTTTGAGATTATATATTACCTCTTCTTTATATTTATCCTTTTTAATATTAACAATTTCTGATATTCCAAAACCTTCTCCATACATATTAAATCCTTGTTTTTGAAATACTCTATAAATTTTATTATCTGAATGAATTAATCCAGCATTTCTTGCACATTCTGAGTCAATTATAAGAGGGTTTGATTTATGAGGCCTCCAATTATTCCCAAAAAGATTATCTGAAAAAAAACAGTGTAGTTCAGAGGAAAAATCATCCCTATTTGAACTATCTATATTGGTTAATAACCACCATAAATCATCTTTCTTGAAAACTACTGAATCTGCGCACCTTGTATTTTTAAAGATATCTTTAATTGGTTTTGCTGTTAATTTACCATCATAATCAAGTTTATAAATAGTTAATTTATTGCTTTCATAAGACTCGGGTAAAATATATGTATTTTCTTTATCTTTAAATGTATAAGGAAATGATAAATGATGATTTTCCTCTAGGACTGTTCCTATTTCATTAAAATTGTTACTAATGTCTATTGCATTTATAACACCTTTTCTTGTATTGAATGGAAGAAATTCGTACAAACAGAAATTCTTTCCATTAATTTCTACTAGAAATGGGTCTGCCTTGTAACCGTCCGTGCCCTTTGCTGAATAAATGAATTTATTTAAATTTAAGTTTTTCCATGAACTTTTATATATATATAAATTCCATGTTAATTCCCTGCTATTAATTTTATTGAGAATATATTTTATGGTTTTTTTTGCTAAATTAATTAAATACAGCAACTGTATATAGACATTTGGATATTTGTATATCTTTTCTGAAAATATATTGATTGCCTTATCGTTAGGCAATTTATCATTTTCATATATATATGAAATAACCCTTTCTAAAAAAAAATTACTCCTTAGCTGGAGATTTTTCATATTTAAATATGCTGAAACTTGAGTTGGGAAGTTGCCTCTAATTAAAACTTTTCCACCATCAAGGTTTTCATCTAGTTTTTGTAAAATTACACCTGAGGATGACTTTTTATATATAACCTCCCAGAAACCAGGTGGACCACCTCTATTCCATCTGTTATCGCCATGGTGATATGAAAGAATTCCAAATTTAGGAATATTTAATATATCTCCTTTTAATATGCCGCTTCCACACCTTATTATGAGATCGAGATTAAGCTCCTTTACTATATTTATATCATCTTCATTAAAGGTATAAACTAAGCCTGATTTAGATTTAACTGTATGAAGAAATACTTTATTAGTATCTTTATATACTTTTTCTTTAAAAATAATGCTGCTTTTAGACTCTTTATGTTTTAAAAAAAACATTTCTAATGCCTTTTTTTCTAAAAGCTGAATTAAATTAAATGAGGTATAACTTAAAAAAACAAAAAAGCCTCTCCTTTTAATAAAATCAATAATTTTATGTGGAGAGAAAGATTTTTTTGTATTTGACTGTACTAGTAATGCCGAAATTTCTATCTTTTCTGATAATTTTGACAAACCATAAGCTTGTGAAATGTCAAGATTCTCATCACATAGAAGTGCAATTTTTAATTTATTCTTCATTATTTATTAATAAAAGCCTTTATTCTTCTATTAAGTCTAGATAATGGATGAAAATGCCACAAATATTTTTTATTGTTAACAATTTTGGAATGCTCTAGATTAATCGGTGAATTGATTTCGATTTCATATGGAAACTCGATTCCTTTTGTTCTTTCTGCGCTCTCAAGGTGACTATGATTATAAACAAATGATTTTGGAGGGTATACCATTTTCCTTTTATTCAGAAAATTAAAAATATTCCATGGTACAGCCCATGTATTAAGCTTGCCTTTCTTGAAAAAAATAAAGTCTCTTAAAATATCTGAGCCCAAATTCTGTTTTATTTTTGATTCTTGCTCTGATGTTAGGTTTATATTTCTCATGGTCTCAAGGTTAAAGTTGTTCCAATTTTTTCTGCTAGTAAACCATGTTTGCGAGCTAAATCTTGCCAGGGAAAAAAAATTATTAGTAAATGATTTATGGCAGTACGTGGTAAATGAAGTAAATTCATCATTAAGCATTGATTTCATTAAGCTAATTAAGTTTTCTGAGTTTTTTACAAATTCAAGATCATCCTCTACAACAAATACGCTCTCATATTCTGAAAGAACTTCAGATACTGAATTAGTCACATTAAGAGCTGTACCGAAATTTTTTTCTCTAAGAACCACCTCATCTAAATAATTTTGTGATTTTAACTCTTTTACAATTTCAATAGTCTCTTCATTCAATTCTTTATCGCTATCGCCTTTATGTCTATCTACAAAACAAATTAATGGCACATCAGGCGGCTCCGCCAAATTTTGAATGCTTTTAATGCATTTCTTGGCTAATTGAGGTCTGTTGTATGTTGTTATTAATATTGCTAATTCTTTTTGCATTTATTTAAAATAAAATTTCTTATGGATTAAAAAACTATGCATCATATTTATTGCTATTTGAGAATTTAAAGTTCTCTATAAATTTTATAACTATTATTAAAATACTTTCAAAAATATTAAGCTGTTTATTGAATGAATTTAATTCAATGCACCTAAGGTAATCATTTTCGATGGCATGGGCAATTATGTAAAATATATTAACTTTTGATGATTCTATTTTATTAGTATTTATGAATACTGCATCTGTAAAATCAATCAATCCAAATTCATCTCTTTTTATATAAATAGATGAAAAGCCTATAAAGATAAAACCTAATGGTTCTACAAGATCTCTAATATCTTCGAATGTGGTTTGATTATGATATTTTTTTGAAAAAAATAATTCACAAACTAATACAGAAGAATCTTTAACAGTATTAATTCCGCCATAAATTACACTCTTTTCAGCACCTTGAACATCAATCTTTATAATGTCAGCTTTTAAATGAAGAGAATCCAGTTTCTTCGATGGTATTTTTATCTTATCTACCACAATATATCTATCATCATTTAAATCATCTAAAGGGTTCAGCATTGACGAACAATGCGATTTTTTTGTTAAGTATAGGAGCGCTTCTCCATCTTTGTCAGATAGCGCAAAAGGATATAAGACAAAATTACCAGTTTTTTTGGTATCCAAAAAATCTTCACTACTCCTTTCATCAGGTTCAAAACCAATAGAGTGGGTATTCTTGAAAGCCTTGCCAAGTAACGGTTTTTTAAATGAGCTAGCTCCAACATCCATATAGGAAACATCATGTTTTTTAGATACTGTTGAGAGAATATATATCTGCAAATTTCTTAAGATAAGATTAAGAGCTCTTTTTGCTAAATTTATCAATGAACTAATTTTTTTTGTAACATATTTAATAACATTAAGGAGATAATGTTAACAGAAAAGTATATTAAAAATACATAATCTCCTTCAAACTCAGAATTTAGGCCGACAGCCAATAATAAAGTTAACAAGATACCAATAGAAAGATTACTTCTATATAGATTATAAATTTGGCCTTTAGCTGAAACTCTATTCTTGATATTTCTATTTTGAATTTGTAATACAAGAAAAGTAATGCAGTAAACACACAAAGATATGATAAAGAGATTGAGAGATTGACTACCTGAGTAAATATAATGAGTATCAAATTGATATAAGATTAATATACTTACTAAAAAAATAATGCCTACTGATATTATTTTTATTGATGTTTCCTCCGAACTCTTTAGATATTTTTCACTTTCATTTTTTTCTGATTTATATAATTGAGCCCAAATATTTTTTGTTGCCACACCCCAAATAATAGTTAGATTGGAAGCAACTCTGTAAGAGAAAAAATATATTGCAAAATATATTTCTGTCATGAATTGTGAAGCCCAAAAAATATTCAAACCAAAAATTAGTATGCTGGATATCTCAAGTAACCAAGCCTTAAGTTGAAAGAGATTACTGATATTTATGTATGTAATTTGTTTTTTTATATGAATATAAAATAAGTATAAACTTTCCAAAAGTATCAAAAAAATTAATAATAAGGATACTATTTCAATTTGATAATAAAATAATATAGTTGTGAAAACTATAATAAGTTCTGCGTAAAATTGATTAACTAAAGCGTATTTTTTTCCATTGATTTCTTGCTGTGTTTCTAACAATAAAAAATATAATCTAACACCAAATATTAGAATTGCTATCTTGCTTAATGAGCTATATGTTATAAAAGAAAGCATTGCTATTAATATCAAGATTTTAAATATTCCATAATAAAAGTTTGTGGTGATCTTGCTATAAGAATTTTTTAGCATCTCTTCTTTCACAGAAATAGGAAGACCAAAAAGTGCTATAGCTATGAGAGATAAAATTGAAATATCAGAAAAAATTTCTTTAAATAAATCTGAGCCAAATATAAATAACAGAACAGAAGCAAAAGCCAATCTAAAAAGAGATAATAAAGTTGCAATTAATATTCTTATATTAGTATTGTCAAATGCATCTTTTGTTGTAAAAAATCCTTTATTGAAGAATGGCATTTACGTATAAATATGCTAGTTGTAGCGTGCGTCTGATATGTTTTTTCTATACCAAGAATAGGTTTTTTTAAGTCCTGTCTCTAATGAAATTTTAGAATTCCAACCTAAATCATTTATTAAACTAACATCTAGCATTTTTCTTGGAGTGCCATCTGGCTTAGATTTATCATAGATTAGTCTACCTTCATATCCAACAATTTTTTTTATTGTACTTGCAAGCTCAGCTATTGAGCAATCATTTCCGGTCCCAATATTTACATGAGATGATGTGTTACTAACTTTGTTGGCAAATTCTTTTTTTTCTAGATTCATAATAAATATACAAGCCTCAGCAAGCTCATCAACGAAGAGAAATTCGCGCTTAGGATTACCACTGCCCCATATTTGAACTTCATTAAGCTTATTAATTTTAGCCTCATGTATCCTTCTTATTAAGGCTGGAATAACATGAGAGTTTTCATAATGAAAATTATCACCTGGTCCATATAAATTTGTTGGCATTACTGATCTATAGTCTAAATTATATTGTCTATTGTAACTTTCACACATTTTAATGCCTGCAATTTTTGCAACCGCATATGGCTCATTTGTTTTTTCTAATGATCCTGTCATTAAGTAGGCTTCTTTTATTGGTTGTTCAGCTAATCTTGGATAAATACATGAAGATCCCAAAAAAAGTAACTTATTTATCCCTGCAATATATGAAGAGTGTATTATATTAATTTGAATCAATAAATTCTTATAAATAAAATCTGCAGGATATTCATTATTAGCATGAATACCGCCTACTTTAGCGGCAGCAACGTAAACCTCATCAATTTCTTCATGAGATAAAAAATTAGAGACTTGATGATACGAAGTAAGATCAAGGTTTTTTCTTTCTTGTGTAACTATTTCCAACCCTTCAACTTCTGAGAGCTTTTTAACTAATGAGGAACCGACCATACCATTGTGGCCTGCTACAAATATTCTTTTTTTCAAATTATCTCCAGATTAAGTGTTATGTATGAGAATTCAAAAAGGCTATTCTTTTAGCAGCCTCAAAATCTTCTTTTGCCATCTCTATACACATATCTTTTGCAGATATTTTTGGCTCCCATCCTAAAACCTCTCGAGCTAATGATGCATCTCCAAGTAATGTTTCAACTTCTGAGGGCCTGAAATATCTTTCATCAACTCTCACAATGATGTCTCCAACAGCTAAAAAATCTTTAGCAACTCCTTCAATTTCAGTAATAATTCCAACCTCATCGATTCCAGTGCCTTCAAATTTTAATTTAATTCCCAGTGCTTCAGCTGACCACGTTACAAAATCCCTTACTGAATATTGTTCACCTGTCGCAATAACAAAATCTTCAGGGATTTCTTGTTGAAGCATTAACCACTGCATTTCAACATAATCTTTAGCATGTCCCCAGTCTCTTAATGAGTTCATATTTCCAAGGTAGAGGCATTTTTCTAAACCATTTACAATATTTGCTAAGGCTCTTGTAATCTTTCTTGTAACAAATGTCTCACCTCTTCTTGGTGACTCATGATTAAATAAAATTCCATTGCAAGCAAAAATACCATAAGCTTCTCTGTAATTTACAGTTATCCAATATGCATAAAGTTTGGCAACTGCATATGGTGATCTTGGATAAAAAGGTGTGGTTTCTTTCTGGGGAATTTCTTGAACAAGACCGTATAATTCTGAAGTTGAAGCTTGATAAAACTTTGATTTTTTTTCTAGTCCTAAAAATTTAATAGCCTCTAAAATTCTTAGTGAACCGAGCGCATCAACATCTGCAGTATACTCAGGTGATTCAAAACTTACTGCAACATGTGACTGTGCTGCTAAATTATAGATTTCATCTGGTTGAGTTTCTGAAATAATTCTGGTTATATTTGATGAGTCAGTCAAGTCACCATAGTGCAAATAAAAATTTGATCCTTTAATATGAGGGTCTTGGTATATATGATCAATTCTTCCCGTGTTAAATGAGGAGGACCTCCTTTTGATGCCATGTACTTCATAGTCTTTATCTAAAAGAAACTCTGCTAAATAAGAGCCATCTTGACCTGTTATACCAGTGATTAGGGCTTTTTTCATGTAAATTCCTAGTTATACAAAATTATATCTAACTAAAATGCATTATGCATTCAAATGTAAAAATATAATTCACCTTTTGTTAGCTATCTGCCAAACTATATCTGATATTTTCTTCTCAAAATTGCTGTTTCTAGTCAAATCCATAGAACTCAAAGCATCTTTTAACACAAGGCTATAATGCTCTGTAAGTCTATCATTTAAAAATTCTATTTTTTCAATGGTTTTTCCGCTAGAGTTAGAAACTAATTGATCACTGTGAGATATATTTATACATTGTTTGTTGTATATCAAATGACTAATCTTGTAATTTATCGATGTTCCCCATTTTATATTTATTTCTTGAGTGATTTTTTTAGTATTATTTGTATTTGAGTATATTATTTGTGAATTAAATATCTTCGAGTTATCTTTTATAATTTTTATGTCTTTGATCAATAATTCAAATGGAAATAATTCAATAAAACAAGATATAACGTTGTAGATACTATCCCAAAAAGGGCCTCCAAGATGACCTTTTTCGTTATTTAGATAAGGGTCATAAAAGTTATGATAAACTTTAAATTCTTTATATTTATTTAAATTTTGATAGTTTTTAAAAATCTTTAGCTCTTTGCCATAAAGAGCATGAAATGAAAAAAAGACATTTTTATACTTGTTTGATAAATGAATTATTTTTTGATATTCCTTAAATGAAATTGATATTGGTTTTTCAATAATTACTAGATTTGAAATATTTATAACGGATTTTAATGAATCATAATGATGCTCAGGTGGCGTTGATATTATTGATAAATCAAATTTCTTATTTTTGAAATCTGTAATTAAATTTGTGTCAATAGGAAGGTCTATACTTTTATCAATATCAAATATGCTAACATTTAATTTCTCTTTCTTAAGTTTTAATGCTGATAAGTAAGATTTACCTGCATGACCAAATCCACATATTAATATATTCATAGATTTTTTTACGTAATTGGCGCCGGATTAAATAGCGCAATTGGATTGCTTATTTTAAGATTTTCTGCACATGTTTTACTACCACTTGCAGTTTCTAATATGTAATTAAGAAAATTTACTGAGAGTTCATCAATATTAGATGCGCCATCAATTAAAACACCGGCATTGAAATCAATAATATCTTCCCATTTTTCATAAAGATTATTGTTAGATGCAACTTTTATTGTTGGAAAGCCATCAAGACTATATGGAGTTCCTCGTCCAGTAGTAAAAATATGCATATTTGCTCCAGCTGCCATTTGAAGAGTACCACAAACGAAATCAGAAGATGGCCCCGCTAAAAAATTCAATCCCTTATTCTGCATGACATCTCCTGCAGATATGACATCTGAAATGCAAGATGTTCCTGATTTCACAACTGATCCCATTGCTTTCTCAACAATATTGGATATACCTCCTGCTATGTTGCCTGGAGTAGTATTTGCTTTTCGATCAACACCTGATTGAGCTAGATATTTGTCATACCACTTAAATTCATCTTTAAGTTTTGTAGCAATTGATTCATTTAAAGATCTTTTTATTAAAATTTCTGCTGCATCTCTAACCTCGGTTATTTCAGAAAATATTATTGACCCTCCATGAGATACAATTAAATCACTTAATTTTCCTATTAAAGGGTTTGCAGTCAATCCAGAAAAAATATCACTACCCCCACATTGAACACCAATAACTAAATCAGCCAGATAGCATTCTTCTCTATTCCTCTTATTTAATTCACTTAAGTGTTTCCTTGCTTTTACTATAATTTCTTCAATCATAGACTTAAATCCATCATTAGCATTACCTTGTAAACTAATAAAAGAGTAATCCTTGATATCAATCATTGTTTTTTGAAATTTTTCACAACCTAAGCCAACAAACATAGCTTGTCCTCCAAAATTTGGATTTTTTGCAAGATTTGAAATTGTTTTATTAGGTATTGATGCATTATCAGCATTAATAGCAATACCGCATCCATAGGAATGATCAAGTGATATTACACCATCAACATTTGGGTATTTTGGCAATAGTTCTTTCTTAATAATATCAGCTGCATGAGAAACAACGCCTGAAACACATTGCACCGTTGATGAGATTGCTAAATAATTCCTAGTGCCAACGCTTCCATCATTATTCCTATAGCCCATAAATGAAAAATTAGAGTCTACATCATTTCTAGGTTTTACATTACCTTTAAAAGGTATTTTACTTAGATTGGCTGCGTCCGGGATTTTCATGTTTGTATGATCAACCAATGAACCTACTTTAATATTTTTCTTTGCGATACCAATAACTGCTCCATACCTAAGTATTTCTTTACCTTTATTAATATTAATCAGTGCGACTTTTTTACCAAATTTAACATGATTAGTTTTGTTTGAGTTAATTGAGGTTGGTTCACCAATTGAAATTCCTGTTTTATTTAAAACAACTCCAACATTATCATCGTCATGTATTTTTAAAAAATCCATTAGTTTAAATAACCAAATATTTAATCATCTAGATATACTACAGAATAATTATGAAAAGGTTCACTTATTTCTCTTAAAGAGCTTGCCTTAGAAAGAAAAAATTTATTTGGTACAAGTTCAACTATCGATGATAGATTTTCATTTTCAAAGTATGCCTGCCAACCACTTTCTGCCAATATATGCCTTGCATCATCTGTATTGTGTTCAGCGACAAATGTTTTATTACCAGCAAACACCCACGCAGAATGATTGATTTGCAGTAAATGCTCAGCTTTCTTTACAATATCATAAGAAGGAACGTCCTCACGAATATCAAAAACGGAAATAATATCCCAAAATTGCCCTAAATTAGATAAATCATTTACTGCACTTGAGATATCTGATATTAGTGATTTACCGTATTTAGTAGAATCTTTAATTCTTATGTCAGATGAAATCATACTCATAAGCCCTACTTCTTCAATATATTTTTTCTCAGAAGGCAGACATATGATGTCCCATCCTTTGAAATTATTTTTAATGATTTCATGCTTTTCTTTTAAAGAATTTATATCAGCATCTCCATACCTGCTTGATAACAAGATAAGTAAAACCTTTGAAGGAATCGTAAATGTTTTAGGATTTCCATAATATAACTCAAGATAGGAGTCTTCTTTATGAATTTTATCCATCATACCTATAACACCCTGCAGTCTTTCAATGCTACCAGTTTGATGAATACCATGCTCATGATAAACAGACGCAGATGACGAATAATATATTTTTTTTCCTTTATTAATTTGAATTTGGCCCCACGACCTGTCTTCAATATTGGTTAGTTCTTCATTAAAAGGGGAATGCAAAAGGTCTTTGGTTCTAAATGCTGAGTTTGCATTATGCAAAAATGGGTCATTAGACTGAATAATATCATCAAGTCCAAACCTTAACCATAAATCTCTTTTATCATTTGGTGATGATGTTTCTAATGGGAGTTGCCTTCCATAAACTGCACATATTTCATTATCCTTAAGAGGTTTTACTAATTCTGAAAGCCAATTATTACTTTCAGGAATACAATGAGCACTTAAACATACACAAAAATCTCCAGAAGAGTTTTTAATTCCAATATTTAAAGCAACTGATGGATTGTAATCATCAATTTTTAGTGCCTTTAAACTTGGAAAAAAAGTTTTGGCTTTCTCAATTGTTTTATCGGTACTGCAATTGTCAACGATGATAATTTCAATATCAAAATTGCATTCTTGTTTTTTTATAGAATTAAGACACCTTCCAATCCAGAATTCTTCATTTTTTGTTCTAATTATTATTGATACTTTTGCCATTATTAATTAATTTGTTTTTTATATAATCTATGCTTGCATCTTCAATTTTGCTAAAGCCTTTATTCGAACCTCTTGTAGGCAATGGTAACAGAAAGCGAAAAATCATATACATTTTAAAATTGATTTTATTGTGTGCATATATTTTACATAATATGTTGCTTATATAACTAGTTTTATATTGAAAAAGGTTTTTTAATCTATTAATTCGAGAATCAATTGTTGAAATAAAGAATCTGATAAGGGCTATTTTTTGAAAAAACGGAGGCCAATAGGCAATATTTATGGAGCAAGCTTTTGCATCAAAATTTTTTGCCCTTTTTTTTGAGAAATTAATATTATCTTTAATATCCAAAACAACATTGGTAACAAAGCTTATCCTATAATTTTCATGATTAGGATGAATCACTTTGATGAAGCTATCATACCTTGCAGCTATGCCTTGTTTGCATGCAAAATCTGCTATTCTCATGTCAATACCTATTGACCCAAGAAAATAATCATCAATCCATGATTCCTCAAGCAATAAAGAAATTGCCTTTCTATTAAATATAAAAAGATCGACTGTAAATGGAGATTGTCTAAAAGATATTTCATCAACAATCTTAAATAATTTTTTTTTATCCTCTAATATATCCTCAAGTGGTTCAATATCGTGTCTTCTTCCTAGCCATATTTTTGGGCTATTATTATGAAGTTCATGTTTAAAATTTTCATTAATTATTGGGCGTATATCCGAATTACTTACGAAACCAATTTCTGTTTCAATGTTTTCAATTAAATTTCTTAATGATGGTCTATTTTGAAAACCATTTTCAATTAAAGTTCCAATTGGTTCGTGAAATTTAATTTCATTGCTTTTATTAAGGTATTTAAAATTAAAAATATTTAATTCAGTGCTCTTCAAAAGCTGATTGCAATCACTAGATTCTTGGCCTTTTGAAGGTTTTAATGATGTTATCCAATCATAATCCATTGGCAAAATAAAACCCATAAGTTATTAAGAATGTAAATTTCATTGTATATCTAAACTGAAGAAAATTATTTATCATATTTGTATTAAAAAGTAGAAAAATCATAATGTAAGAAGCAATCACACCTGTAAATCTTTCAAGATATACTTCCTCAAATCCTGTAAAAATTAATACAAAATTCATAAATAAAAGTGAGGAGATGTATATGTAAGGTAGATCATTATGATTATAAAGATATAAATACAATAAACTAATCATGAAAAGCAATATTAAACTTATATTTCCAGAAAGAGAGTATAGAGCGATTGATAAAACCGCAAAAATAATTAGGTCATGCTTTGCATTTATTCGAGTATATTTTGAAATAAAGGGAGCGATTAAATGCGCTATGAAAAAAATAATAAATACTTCATGAAAATATATAGAAGTAGCCAAAGCAATATATTTTTTATAGTTATCAGAAAAGATATAGTAAATAAATAAATAAAGTCCAACTTGCTGTCTAACTAAATGCATATCTATTTGTATCAGAAAAAATGAAAGAAAGCCTGCTAAAACAATATCTACAAAGCCAGTTTTTTTATAATTTCTTTGTATTGAATAAACTGCCAATAAATTTAGCATCGTCATGACGATTGCTAGCACTAACTTCTTAGTATTTTTATCCTCAAAGAGATTTAAAAAAATAAAATAAGATGATTTATCAACTCCTAGCATCGAAATTTGATAACCACCAAGACCAAGATAAAAATCTAAATCACCAGAAGTACTTCCTAGAGATATAAAATATCTTGCAAAAATGCCCCCTATTAATATTAAGAAATATGCGATGTAAGTTTTACGAACTATCAATTAAAGCTATTGCCTCTGCAATTTTAAATTCTTCAAGCGTATCAATATCAACCGATCTTGTATAGGGCATTAAGTGGGCACCTATTTGACCATATAGCCTGCAGTTATGTTCGATTATCTTATTTGCTTTAAAACAATAGACTGCTTTGTTCTCTTTAAATTGATTCCAATTTTCATTCTGTCTGGGGGCTCTATTAGAAGGGTCATAGTTACTTGGGTAAAAATCGTTTTTTTCATTTTTTTGCCATATATAGTCAGAGGTTTCACAAAGACTTAAGCTGCTTTCATATCGATTTTCATAAACCAAGTTACATGTCTGAAGGATATCATCATGTGTTCTCAAGGGTGCTGTACAATATAATAAAGATAATAAACTTGTATCGATTTCATCAAATTCATGTGAATAATTTTTTATTGTCCATATTATTAATGGGTCCACCTCGGCCAAATCTGAGCCCATAGATTTTTCTCTAAAAACTATTTTTGCACCTGCAGCCTTTGCACAATCAGCTATTTCTTCGTCGTCAGTGTTAACAATTATTGAATCAAAAAAATCTGTTTCTTTCGCGATTCTCACCGACCTGCTTATAAGTGGTTCTCCACAAAATGGCCTTACATTTTTTCTTGGAAGCCCTTTAGATCCACCTCTTGCTGGAATGATTGCATACTTTTTCATTTATAACTTCCCCCCAATAAAATTACCTTTCTTATTTATAACTTCGTCGAGTATTATATTTAAGCCTTTCGAACTTTCGTCATAAATAATATTAATGTTCTCAGAGTCAATATCTGGAGCAATATTTTTTTTCACTGGTTTTAAAAATTCTATTGTTAAAGCAGCCCTCTCAAAAAAATGATACGCAAATCTTACTGCTTTTTCTTTCATAGATTTTGTCATTACTAACTCAGCTCTTTCTAAAATATGTGTATATTCTTCAATAGATTTTGGGTCAAAAGAGATGCCTTTATCTTTTATCCAAGCTTCACCGCAAACTACTACAGGATGACCAACAGCAGCGAGCTCAAGACCAGTTTTTGTGCCATATATTATTGATGCATAGACATTTTCAGCCAATCTATATGTGCTATGCTCTTCATGAGCATTAATAATGTGAACATTCTCAGGTAATTGCTCAAAATTATTTTTAATAATTTCCATCAAAGGTTCTCTGGTAGCTGAATATCTTCTCACTTCTGCTGGATGAATTCTAATTATTAGACCAATGCTAGGATTCTTTGAAAAAATCTTAATTGTTTCTACTACCCATTCAGTCATATTTTTGAAGAATGTCGGCTCATATTGTAATTGAGCATCCCAAATTACATTGGGAATTAGCAAAAAAGATCTATCATATTTTTTTATAAAATTATTTAAAACCTTGTCATTAAAGATATCCATATCTGGATTATCATTAAACTGCTGCCAGTCCTCTTCACCAGTTTCTCTACTTAAAAGATATCTAGTTATTTCTGTAATTTGCTCCTGATTCAGATCAATATCCCATTTTTTAGAATCTTCATAACACATTGTTTTATGATAAGTGTCGCCTTCAGATATCAATACTCTTCGTTGTCTATAAGATGTATTCCAGTTAATTACTCTTATTCCATTTGATCTGGCAATTTCACCCAATACTCCATGAGGTATATATATCCCATGAAAACATATAATTGCATCTGGTTTAAAATCATTAAAATAACCAATTGCAACATCTACGGTATCTATTGCTGCGTCAAAGTATCTTTTTATAATTTTTATAGTTTCAGGTTGATCAAAATCAAAGGTACCTCTGCATAAAAATCTAAGACTTGCACTTTTAACATGTTCACCAATCTCATGCCCCCTGTATTTAAATTTAAAATCTTTTATAAAGTCTTTAGTGAAATAACTAATTTTGGAATTGTCTACATAATTTGAATAAGTATAAATGTCAGAGCAAGTTGTTTTCCATGTTTCTATTCCTCTGTTAATACAATCATTACATGTACCTGTTTTTTTTGGGCCGCCAATTATAAACTTATCAATTTTTTTAGATTGGTTTCCATACTCGCTAATATTGCATGCGCTAAGGGCTCCATCACATAATAATACAGAAGTTTTTATACCACTATTGTTTAATGCCAAACTTAAACCAGGCTCAAAAAGGTTCCCAGCTCTGTGACCTCCAGAAGATGTTACAAAACCAATTCTCATATTATCAGAGCAAATTTTTGCTTCTTTTTTTATTATTTTTTGAACATCCGACCAGTCATAATGCCTAGTTTTACCCTGAAGATTCCTAATATACGATTTTAATGTTGGGCTCAATAATTTTGAAATGTATGTTCTAATCATTACAATCAATTTGAAATTTATTTAAGTCTCGTATTGATGTTTTATAATAAATTAAAACATAAAAACATCCTACTAAAGACCTCACTATTCTTGGAAACATTCGCGGTTCTCTTATGAGCCTTGGCAGCCACTCAAAGCCAAATTTTCTTACAGTTTGGTGGGCTCTTTTTTTATTGCCGCTTAAAAAATCAATAGCCGCTCCAACTCCAATTATCAGGTCTTTTTCATTATTATAGTCTAATTTTTTAATCAGATGATCGATAAAAAATTCTTGCTTCCTTAGTCCTAGACATACAAAAATTGCTTGTATTTTTTTAGTATTGCATAAATCTGATATCTCTTGAATTTCATTACCATCAATCACTTTATGATTAAAAAATGCATTTTTTAAAGCATACTTATTTTTTAAACTAATATGAGATTTTTCACTTCCCCCAATAATTAAAATTGAATTATTTTTCTTATTTCTAAGATATTGATGAAAAAAATCTGGGCCATGTAATCTCGTATGTTTGATATTTATGATATTTAAAACAATACTTAGCGAAATGCTGTCGCAAAATAATGCATCTGCATTTTTTACACATTCTCGAAATTTTAAATCCTTGAAAAAATAGTATGCGGACTCTGAATTAAAAACTATTAAATTTTGCATTTTTTGTAAAATAAGATTTCGTATCTGTAATTCTCTCTAACTTTGACGATGCTATTAGCGCTCCATCAAATATTTCTAGATTCTCATCAAAGATAAAATCCATTTCTTGGATAGCTCCAGATGCAGCAATTCCCATTGCCCAAAATTCAATAGCTTTGTTAGCCTTCATTTTATTTTTTAGTTCTTCAAATTCATAACACACGTTATATCCATTTGAATTATAATATGTGCATATAACATCACATTTCACATCCATCTCTAGTAACCTATTTGGATTAAGAGTAATTATTACTGATTTTACTTTTATAAATTTACATAGGTAATAAAAAGTCTTGAATGCTAATTTTGAATTTAACCCAATTAACATATCTGAAACTATGTTGTGAAGTGCAATGTATTTTATATTTTTAGAAAAATTTAATCCTGATAAGGCTTTAATTATAGATTTTCTTTTAAATGATATTAAGCTAATAAGTTTCTTTAAAGCACTAAAGAGACCATTCTCAGCTGCATCTTTATTGATTTGATGAACATTAGGGATAACTATACATAGGTCAGGTAAATCTAGCTTATATTCATCGCTATATCCAGCCATCATTAATAGATCATTTGCTTCTGGATGACTGCTTATCATAAAATCAGATATCCCAAGTATTTTAGATTCTTTGATTATGTGTGAGGCATTTTTGAATCTATTTGTGTCTTTAAGGTACTCTTCTGATTTGCTTGAATCTAAATGACTAACTGCAAAAAAGGGGTTATCACCAAGAATTAACTTCTTCATAAATAAGCCTTAGTTAAACTTGTTAAATGTTTATCTGTTTTTAACGAAGTTTTTATGTCTGTTTCACTTATTTCATTATTTGATAGAAATTCTTCCATCTGAACAGCAAAATCAATACCCCGCAAGTATGCACTTGCATGCATGCCTTCAGACGCTAATGATGAGCTTTCAATCAATTCCATATTATGATTATATTTCTTAAAGTAATATAAATCAGTTTCATAAATAAACTTGGATGATTCTATTTTAACTAAAAATACAGATTTTCTTACGTTACTATCCTTACCAATTAATGAAATTCTAGAAGAGTTTTTATTATTTAAAGAATCCAGAATGATGTTGTTTTTTTTTGCACTTGTAACAATAAAATCTTGATCGAAGCTAAACCTTAGAGCTAAGTTGATGCAATGACTACCAAATTCATTTAAGAAAGATACTTCGGGAGAAGTTTTGCTCATTCTCCAGCTTAATGAATTAGCAGCAAAATCTTGATTAGTTCTTAATTTAATATCTATATTAGAAATAAAATCATTTTTGACTTCATTCAAGATTCTCTTAATGAAATAGTTATGTTGAAGAACATAGCCGCTATAAAATTTCAAAGTTATTTCATCTGAATCAATTGATATTGGTTTCTCAATAAATATCTTTCCTCGGAAATTCATATCAGTTAAGAGTTGATAATTTGCATTATGATAATTTGGCGGCGAGGCAATAATTGCATGAGAATAATAATCAATATTTCTAATGTTCCTGATGCTTGAAACGCTTTTTCCTGAAAGCAACCTGATAAAAATACGGTTCTTGAAACTTGGTTCATAAAAACAAATTTCAGAATTTGAATCAATTAAGCCTATCATTGCAGCATGACTTAAACCCATTCTTCCAGCTCCAAATATTAATATTTTATTTCTAGCCATTTAGTTTTTAGATTGATATATAAACTTTTCTTGAATCTTTTGAATGAATAATTTTATTCTGATATTTAAGAAAATTATTAAAGTTATTATCAGACATTCTGTCATATTCTTCTTTAGAAAAATTATTTTTTATAGCTTCATCGAGGTATATATAATCAACATCATAATATTGACTATTTAAAATCTTCTCTGATTTACTTCCTTTAAAAACCCCAATAACAATACCCATGGCTATAATCTCCTGAAGCAAGATTGGAGAAAGGTCAAATTTAGACAAGTAACAAAATATAAGCCTTTTATTTGAAAGACGGTTTAGAGCTTTATCGAATTCATTCTTTGAATTGGTGTGATAAATTTTATGGTGTTTTTTATTTCTAAGGCCATCTCCACTACCAATTATAAATCCATTATCAAAAATATTCATAAATTGATTTATTCCCTTATCTTTTGTTAAATAATTGGCATATAGATAAAAGATATTCCCCTCTTTTGTTACTAGATTATTATTGATTGAGATTAAATGGTGTAGCTCATATTTTATTTTTCTAAATGATTTAATTTTAGGGAAATTAATATCTGCGGGAAGAAAAATTTTACTACTATTTTTAATAATAAGATTCTTTATTAAAGGTTTTGCAAAAAAATTAAATTTTGTATATTCAAGATCGCATAAAATAATAATGAATTTTTTATTCCCATAAAAATCAATTAAAGCAGATAGAATTAAATCTCGAATCCAGCTGAAGCCTGCGATACTTGGGTGAAAATAAATATCCTTGTCTTTAAAAGTTTTAATAGATTTGAAAATTCCTATTAGATTCATTTTTGATGTATTTATAACTTCTGAATCATAAAAAAAATTTTTCATAATTTTTTTAATTACAGCGCCAGACCCAAAGTTAGTCATACCCCCAATCAAAACTGAATTTTTATTTGTATTCATTTTATTTTATATAACTATCTGAAGAAGAATATTCTTTATACCAGTCAATAAATTTTTTTAGGCCTACTTGAATAGTTGTAGATGGTCTAAAGCCAATTAATTTGTTTATATCAGTGATATCGGCATATGTTTCAATTACATCTCCAGGCTGCATAGGCAGATTATTTTGTATAGCTTTTTTTGAGCATTCCTTTTCAATAATCTTAATGAATTTTGATAATGTGATTGGGTCATTATTCCCAATATTTAAAATTCTATATGGAGCTTCTGAGTTGGAGACATTGCTTTTATTATTAATTGGGGGATCATCTAATAAGTTAATAACTCCGTCAACAATATCATCAATGTATGTGAAATCTCTTTTCATTTTTCCATTATTAAAAACATCAATAGGCTCATCATTTAAAATAGATTTTGTAAATTTAAAATAGGCCATATCTGGTCTTCCATATGGACCATATACTGTAAAAAATCTTAGTCCTGTAGTTGGCATATTGAATAAATGGCTATATGTGTGAGCCATTAGTTCATTAGATTTTTTTGAAGCAGCATAAATTGATATTGGAAAATCAACCATATCATTAGTACTAAATGGTTGCTTCTTATTTAATCCATATACTGAGCTAGAGCTCGCATAGATTAAATGTTTAATTTTTTTATTTTTACATGCTTCCAATATATTTAAGAAACCATAAATATTTGAATCAAGATATGTATATGGATTTTCTATAGAAAACCTAACACCTGCCTGAGCAGCCATATTGATAACAATATCAAATTCATAATCATTGAATATTTTTTCTATGCCATTCTTATTCGATATATCTTCTTTTATGAAAGTAAAGCGGTCTGAATTTTTATCTGTATTTAATATATTTAGTCTAGTTTTTTTTAGATTTACATCATAATATTCATTAATATTATCAATGCCGATTACCTTAAAGCCTTTATCTAATAGAGCTTTGCATACATGGAAGCCAATAAATCCTGCGGTTCCTGTTAAAAGTATTTGCATTTAATTGTTACCGTATATATCTCTTGTAAAAACCTTATCACCAATATCTGCGAGATCGGAATCCATTCTGTTGCATAATATTATTTCTGAAAGCTCCTTAAACATATTGATATCGTTAATGATTTCACATTCAAAAATAAAAGCACTTGTTATTAAAGGTTCATAAATAATTACATTTATTCCATTATCCTTAAGGATGTTAAGAATATCTATAATTGCACTTTCCCTATAATTATCTGATTCTTTTTTCATTATTAACCTATAGATACCTACAACCTTTGGTTTTTTATTTAAAATACAATCAGATAAAAATAATTTTCTTTTTTCATTTGAATCAACAATGGACTGCATCAAAGATTGTGGAATATCTTTAAATGCGCTTAAAAGTTGCTTGGTGTCTTTTGGCAAACAATAACCACCATATCCAAAAGATGGATTATTATAACCATCGCCTATACGTTGATCTGCACAAACTCCATCTATTAAATCTTTTGAATTAAGCTTATTAGATAAAGCAAAAGAGTCTAATTCATTAAAGAAACTAACTCTCATGGCTAAATAAGAATTTGAGAATAATTTAACCGCTTCAGCTGCATTTGACTCCATATAAAATATCGGTATATCTTTTTTATCAGCGGCTTCAATTAGAAGACTTGCAAATTTGCTCCCAATTGATTCAGAGGTGCCTATTATTATTCTTGATGGGTTAAGATTATCTTCCAGAGCCATTCCTTCCCTTAAAAATTCAGGTGAAAAGAATATATTTGTAGTGGAAAATTCTTTATTCAATTTTTCTGTATAACCAATTGGTACAGTTGATTTAATTACTATTGTAGCTTCTTTATTATTATCAAAAATATCAGACACAACATCATCAATTGAAGAGGTATCAAAGCTATTTAAATTATTATCATAATTAGTTGGAGTTGCTATGATTATTAAATCAGCATCAAGATAAGCAACTTTTTTTTGACTTGTGGCATTAATTGTTAGGTTTTTGTTTGCTAAAAAATGACTGATTTTTTTATCTACTATTGGTGATATTTTTTTATTTATTTTGTTTACTTTATTTTCATCTGTATCATAAATAGTGACAGTATTGTGTTGCGATAAAAGAACTCCCATAGAGGTTCCAACATAACCAGCTCCGACTATTGTTGCTTTAATACTGTTTAATTGATTCATTATTAACGCTTCACTTTCTTTGTTGGTACCCGAGGCCGGACTTGAACCGGCACGATATTGCTATCGAGGGATTTTAAGTCCCTTGTGTCTACCTATTCCACCACTCGGGCATCAGAAGGAATTATACTTGTAAATTAAAAAATATGTGTAAAGAATTGCCATATAATGGAGGCTGAATCCGGAATCGAACCGGAGTAAACGGCTTTGCAGGCCGCTGCATGACCACTCTGCCATCCAGCCTAAAAAATCATAATTTATTATATATTCATATTTTTAGAAATAAATTCAATGTTGCTCATTATCTGAAAATATTCTTCATCGTTAGACCTATAAGGGTCATTAGTATTTATTTCAGGAAATTGATAATTAAACATTTTAAATTTATCTGAGTGTTTTTTGAAAGTCTTATTTAAATGCATAAGCACTATGATATCCATAGCCAGAATTAAATCATTTTCATTAATGATTGAAGTACTAATTTTTTTTTGAACATGATTGTTTGTGATATCAGGATATTTTTTTGATAAAAAATTAAAAGACCTCTTATCCATACCCCCTATATAATTTGGATTAATACCAGCCGAAGTTACTTTATAGTTACTATTTAATTTTTCTCTTATATAAAATTCTGCCACTGGACTTCTGCATATATTTGCCCAACAAACTATACATATTGAACGTAGCATATTTTAATTGCTGGTGGATAAGTCATTGACAGCATTTAAGAAAGAAGAAAATGGGAAAAATTGTGAAATAACTTTATTCCACCTTGTTGTGCCGCTTGCATTAACATAAACAATATCATTATCTGATAAGTAAAAGTTACCTGCAGCCAAATAGCCTGCTGGAGATGACAGGTCCGCTTTATATATCTCAGGTAGTAATCCATCAACAGCTTGTCTAATAATAAAAACTTCACTAGATGCCGTATTATTGTTGACTCCATTTGCCTCACCCAAGGCATCTGTTAGCGATAACGGTATATCTGAAATACCAATT
>MDTG01290178.1_pt1 | contig 21624 bp, 18 predicted proteins | sample 811421 | NCBI WGS metagenome assembly MDTG01 (sample SAMN05326645, study PRJNA326480) | marine metagenome | isolation source: seawater | place: Pacific Ocean: South East | collected 2011 | reverse complement strand
GATCAGGGACACGGGCTCTACCATGGCTTGGCTGCGTGCAGTGCTCAAATCGGTGCTTGCCGATCACTTCCGTCGCGCGGCCGCGGAAAGAAACGCTCGCCAACTGATGGTAGCCGACTGGTTGGCGACAAACACTGAACAGGAGATGATTCCGACCGAGGAAGAAGGTTTCGATCGCATTGCATGCAACTGCTTTTACAAGCTGCTGCCCACGTTGAAGCGGGAATATGCGGATGCTCTCATGCGGATCGACCTGGCGCAGGAGCCGCGCGAGGACGTCGCCCGCTCCCTTGGCATTACGGCGGGCAATATGAGAGTCCGGTTGCACCGTGCGCGTCGTGCCTTGAAGGAAACACTCAAACGCTCATGCTGGCGGTGCCGGGCGCACGATTGCTTCGGGCAATGTGGGCCGCCGGGTGGGCCAGAACGAGGGAATACACGCTCGACTTGCGAACTGTAACGAGGCCGCGATAAGCCCGTCGCCTATGAGGAGAAGACGGTGATAGCGCCGCTTTCCTTGTCGTATAGAGGCCGGGTGGATTTGCCACTACAGCGGATAGTGTTTCGGGACAGATTCCCGGGATGATCCGAGAGGCTGGCTTCAGGAACATCGCCGGGTTGCCAACCCTGCCCCGGAAGACCGCCGCGCTGTAACGCTTCGGGTTCCGATCCGTCTATTAGGATAAGTCAGTTGCTGAACTGCGACTGAAGTAGAGGTGCATGCCGTCACGAGCGGGCGATGGAGATTTACATGATGGCAAGACTAAAGGCGGCCCTGTTCGTATTCCCGAGCGCCTTCGTATCGCTGCCGGCCCTGGCGCAGGCGCCGGCTGATCGGCCGGGTTACTGGCATCCGGACTGGGGATGGGGTCATATGATTTTTGGTTCGCTCATGATGATCTTGTTCTGGGGCGGCATCATCCTGCTGATTATCCTTGCGGTCCGCTGGATAGGCGGCGGGCCCTCCGGTGAACACGCGTCTCCGGCCGCGCGCAAGACGCCGGTCGACATCCTTCAGGAGCGCTTCGCCAGAGGTGAAATCGACAAGGACGAGTTCGAGGAGCGCAAACGGCTTCTGTCGGATTGAACGCGACAATAGCGGGACATCAGCGGATGGCGCGCCGGACCGGCTACGGGACAAGACAACAGTTGAGGAATAGACAATGGAGAAAGTGGTTGAGTTCCCGGATCGCAGTGACAGCTCTGTCGCGGACAGACCGTCCCGCGGTGGCGCGCATATCGACCTTTCGGTAGGCGGCATGACGTGCCGTCATTGTCCGCCGATGGTCGAGAAGGCGCTTGAGGGGATCGATGGTGTCAAAGCGGCGCAGGTGAACCTCTCCTCCGGAACTGCGGCCATCGACTACGACCCCGGTCAAGCCTCAGTCGGCGACCTGGCAAAAGCGATCCGATCCGCCGGCTACAGCGCGGGCACCGCCAAGACGCGTCTCCTGATCAAGAACATGCATTGTTCTTCTTGCGTGACACGCATCGAACTCGCCCTGCGGATGACGCCCGGTGTGGTCTCGGCTCGGGCCAATCTCGGTCCCAACGCGGTCGATGTCGAGTACCAGCCGGAGGTCGTCGATTTCGCCGCGATCCGCAGGGCGATCGAGTCCGCCGGCCACAAGATCGCCGAACCCAAGCCCGCCGAGATCAAAGCCGCCATCGAGGAAGATGCCGATCCGGAAGAAGCGGCGCGCAATCAGGAATACCGTACCCTGATGCGCAAGTTCTGGTTCGCCGCGATCGTTTCGGTCCCGGTGATGGGGCTGAGCTATCCGGACCTGATCCCTGGCCTTCGTGACTGGATGCCGATGGGCAGCGAGACGCGGCGCATCGTCTGGGCGCTGTTGGGCGTGCTGACACTGCCGGTGCTTGTCTGGTCTGGCTCGCAGTTCTTCTCGGGCATGTGGGACGGACTCAAGCACCGGTCGGCCAACATGCACACGCTGATTGCCATCGGCGTCTCGGCGGCCTTCGTCTACTCGGTTGTTGCAGTGGCCTATCCGGCGATGTTTCCGACGGTTGCGTTGGCGGAAGTGTTTTGGGACGTGACGTCAGTGGTGATTGCCCTTGTCGTGCTGGGGCTCGCGCTGGAGTTGAAAGCAAAGGGGCGAACCTCGGAAGCGATCAAAAAGCTGATGAGCCTGCAGGCGAAGACCGCGCGGGTTCTTCGGGACGGCAAAGAGATTGACCTGCCCGTAGAAGAAGTCGTGGTGGATGACATCGTGATCGTGCGGCCGGGTGAGAAGATCCCGGTCGATGGTGAACTGTCCGAAGGGTCGAGCGCGGTCGACGAGTCGATGATCACCGGCGAGTCGATCCCAATCGAGAAGCAGGTCGGCGACGAAGTCATCGGCGGCACGCTGAACAAGACCGGCAGCTTTCAGTTCCGCGCCACCAAGGTTGGCAAGGACACCGCGCTTGCCAGCATCATCCGTATGGTGAAAGACGCACAAGGTTCGAAGGCGCCGATCCAGCGCGTTGTGGACCTGGTCTCGGGCTATTTCGTGCCGACGGTGATGATCCTTGGCATTCTCGCCTTCGTGGCGTGGTATCTGGTGGGTCCGGAGCCCAGAATCATCTATGCGACCATCGTTCTCGTCACGACACTGATCATCGCCTGCCCCTGCGCGCTCGGCCTCGCGACGCCCACCTCGCTGACTGTCGGTATCGGCAAGGGGGCCGAGAACGGCATCCTGATCCGCTCCGGCGATGCGCTCCAAACGTCCGAGAAGCTGGATTCTCTTATCCTCGACAAGACCGGCACCATCACCCGCGGCGAACCGGCACTCACCGACGTGGTTACGGCCGAAGGTTCTGATGAGACGGAGGTCTTGCGTTTAGCCGCGTCCCTGGAGCGCGGCTCCGAACATCCGCTCGGTGAGGCGATCGTCAAAGGCGCGGAGGATCGCGGCATCGATCTGACGAGTGCCGAAGGTTTTGCCGCTATTCCCGGTCACGGTGTGAGTGGCGGTATCGACGGCAAGAATGTGTTGCTCGGTAACGCCAAGCTGATGCGTGATCGCGGCATCGAGATCGATGCCCTGACAGCTGACTGGGAGCGGCTGGCAACCGAGGGCAAGACGCCGATGTATGTCGCGGTCGACGGCGCCGCAGCCGGTCTGGTGGCCGTAGCAGACACCGTCAAGTCGGACTCAAAGGAAGCCATCGATCTCTTGAAAAAGATGGGCATCGAGGTGGTCATGCTCACCGGCGACAACCAGCGCACCGCTGACGCTATCGCGCGCGAGGTGAATGTTGACCGGGTTCTGGCGGAAGTTCTGCCCGACGATAAGGCCCATGAGGTGCAAAAGCTCCAGCTCGAGGGCAAGCGGGTCGGCATGGTGGGTGACGGCATCAACGACGCCCCGGCGCTTGCTCAGGCGGATGTTGGTTTCGCCATTGGCACCGGCACCGACGTGGCGATCGAGGCAAGCGATGTCACCCTAATTAAGGGCAGCCTCATAGGTGTGGTCACGGCCATCGAGATCAGCCGGGCGACGATGAAAAACGTTCGCCAGAATCTCGTCGGCGCTTTCGGTTACAACACCGCCGGAATCCCGGTAGCTATGGGCGTGCTGTACCCGTTCTTTGGGCTGCTGCTGTCGCCCCTGATTGCGGCTGCAGCGATGGCGTTCAGCTCGGTGACCGTCGTCACAAACGCCAACCGCTTGCGCTTTTTCGAACCGAGGAGGGCCGTCAAATGACGCCGGATCGCTGGATCGTTCTTATTGGCGGGCTCGTGCTCGTTGCCTTCATCGTTTGGTTCTTCTGGCTGAAGCGCGCCAAGGGCGTGCGAGCGGCGGAGACCTCCGGCGGGCACCAGGAAGTCATGGTGCTGGTCAAAGGCGGCTACACGCCCGACACCATCATCGTCCGGCACGGCAAGCCGGTGCGCCTTAACTTCCGGCGCGAGGAAACCGCATCCTGCTCGGAGAAGGTCATCTTCGCCGATTTCAATAAGAGCGCCGACCTGCCGACCGGCGAGACGGTGCGCGTCGAGTTCGTTCCCGATACGCCCGGAGAGTACGAGTTCGCCTGCGCAATGGGCATGTTCCGCGGCAAGCTGGTTGTTGAATAGGGAATGGCATGATCATCGGCAGCGCCATGGAAGCCTTGGTCACTTGGACCATCGTCGGTCTCGAACTGGCGGCGCTCGCGGTCATTGCAGGCGGATTTGCGTGGAGCGCCGGGAAAACGTTTGTCGTTTACATCCGTGACAGAACGGAACAGCGCTACCCTTCATTTCGGCGGGAGCTGGGCCGCAGCACGCTGATCGCGCTCGAGCTTTTGGTGGCTGCCGACATATTGCGTTCGCTCGTGCTTGAGCCATCGCTATCGAACATCGCGGTTCTCGGCGCCCTTGTCGCCATCCGCACCTTTCTCAGCTTCTCCATCGACGTGGAACTGGACGGCTGCTGGCCTTGGGAGCGGGCGAAAGCTCGTCCACAAGGGGCGGCGGAGCAGGGGACACTATGAGTAACCGATCGACGCAATCCCATCCACGGTTCTGGCGTTCGCGCGCCGGTATCGTCCTTCTCGTTTTTCTGGGGATCGCTGGCTTCCTTCTGCTCTATGAGCATCGCGCTCATGTGTTCACGGGAAGCGGCATACTCATCGGCCTGCTCGTCTTTTGTATCGGCATGCATCTCTTCATGCACGGTGGGCACGGCGGCCATGGCGGTGGTCATGGTCACGACGCACCGACAAATCCGGACGAGGACTAACCATGGAAACAAGCTCCTACGGTCTATGGCTTCTGGTCGTCATTAACTCCGCGATTTTCATTCTGTTTGCGTTCAGCTTCTTCAAGCCGAAGACCGGCAGGGACTGGCGGTCCTTCGGCGCTTTCAGCGCTTTCCTCGTCGCGCTCTTCACCGAGATGTACGGCTTCCCGCTCACCATCTATTTCCTGTCCGGCTGGTTGCAGACCAATTACCCCGACATCGACTGGCTTGCCCACGATTCCGGCCATCTTTTGGAAATGCTGTTCGGCTGGAAGGGGAATCCGCATTTCGGGCCGTTTCACCTACTGAGTTTTGTCTTCATCGGCGGCGGGTTCATTCTGCTCTCGGCCGCTTGGCGCGTCCTCTATCAAGCGCAGCGGTCCGGAGCGCTGGCGGAGACCGGCCCCTATGCCCGCATTCGCCATCCGCAATATGTCGGCTTCGTCCTGATCCTGATCGGTTTCCTATTCCAATGGCCGACCATCCTCACCCTCGCAATGTTTCCGGTGCTGCTCGTCATGTACTGGCGCCTTGCTCTGCGGGAGGAGCGGGAGGTTGAAGCCGAGATGGGTGACGCCTATCGACGCTACGCTGCGCGGGTGCCCCGCTTCGTGCCGCGCCTGCAAGGCATCTTGGGCAAGTCGGCCGCCGAACAGGACCGGCCATGAGGCGAACCTGTTGTAAGCAGTAATGCAAGGGCGGCGACACGGAAAGGATCGATAGGAGTGACGTCTGCGACAGTTGATAGCCCATCTTCGGGTTCCGATTCTTTGGAGATCAAACGGCGCGATTTTCTCTACGTTACGGCCGGCGCCATGGCGACGGTCGGCACAGCGGCTGCCCTGTGGCCGTTTATCGACAGCATGAATCCGTCGGCGGACGTTCTTGCCCTGTCATCGACCGAGCTCGACCTCGCTCCCATCCAAACAGGACAGCGCATCACCGTGGTGTGGCGGGGCCAACCGGTGTTCATCGTCCGCCGCACCGCCGATGAGATCGCACGCGCCAGGGCCGATGACGGCAACCCGGACCTGATTGATCCGATGGCGGATGCCGCGCGTGTGCAGCGGCCGGAATGGCTGATCGTCGTGGGTGTCTGCACACATCTCGGCTGCGTGCCACTCGGACAGAAATCGAGTGATCCTCACGGCAAATACGGGGGATGGTTCTGCCCTTGCCACGGGTCCGTTTATGACACGTCAGGCCGCGTCCGGCGGGGACCGGCGCCGCGCAACCTCGACGTCCCGCCCTATACGTTCCTGGACGACTTGCGCGTCCGGATCGGATGAGACGGGGACCGGACACTCCGCGGATGGTTGCGGCGGAATTTTCCAAATTCCTGTACGGCGAAAGGGAGACAGAACCCCTCGAGCAAGTCCAGCAACACAGAGGACTTGGCGCCAATTGCAGGGCGAGGTTGGTAAGCCGGATCGCTTCCCACGCGGCATGCCAGCGTCGCGGCTTTAGCACCGCTAAGTGCCAAGATACTCCATCGACTCACAACGATCGGAGTTCCCAACAACCAGAAGGGCGGAATTAAGAATAGCATGGCCAACCGGGTCAACAGGAAAGGAAACTTAGCGCTCCTCGATCCGGGGGCTTCTTGCCTGCTGTTCATCGATTTTGACGAAACGTCGCCGGGCATAACGCTCGAAGCGCCAGTCGTGAGCACCACCCACCAAGAGGTTTTGAGCAAAGCGGTCGAGCTTTCCATTCCCGCCTTTGTTTCTTTTATGGCCAGTAAAGAGCATGAACACTCGAGCTCTCCGCTGGATCTCCTCATACCGAAAGAAGCCCGATTGCAGCGATCAGTCATCAATCCATGGAAGGATGACCGTCTCTGCCAAACGATCTCCGAACAGCGGCGACATTGCCTAATTCTCGCGGGTGGGTGGCCGGAGGGCTCTTTGGCTCAAGCCGCCCTCGGCGCATTGGGAGAGGCATACGACGTCTATGTTCTATTCGATTTATGCAATGGACTTCTCGACTTGCAAAACTCTCCGGTTGCAGCCCGATTGATGCAGGCCGGTGTCGTTCCTCTGACAGCGCGTCAGCTCATCCTTGAATGGACCGACGCAGCGGGGATTACTTAAAAGTCACTATCTAAACCCTCTCAGCCACGAAGTTAAATTACTGACCGCGACCTTAAGGAATGCGGCTTACCCAAAGGGCCCACTGTCGCATCATCTCACCCGCCTAGTCGCCAGACATCATTCATCTGAGCCCCGACTCCGCGCGGTCGTCGCTCATCCAGGACATGATCCCTCAGCCCTGCGCAAGATTTTTGGCCGTTGAGGGCGCCGCGAGCCTGCTTGTCGCTGCTCCCTGCGCGGAGGGTGCGCCCTTCCCCAAAAGTAAAAGTCCTGTTCCAGCCGGGCGAAGCCCGGCTTCCCGGAAAGCAAAGGGGCCGGAGCTTCTCCTCAAAACTTCAACCTGAAGGAGACTGGCTTATGACCCAGCACCAGACCCCACGGCACGAAATCGGGGAGACCGTGCATCTCCCGCTTTCCAAGCTCGTGATGTCCCGCGAGAATCCGCGCAAGACCAAGCCGAATACGGCGGACGACCTCTTGGTCGCGTCGATCCGTTCGCGTGGTCTTCTGCAAAATCTCGGTGTGCGTCCGTCCGACACCAGCGCCGGCAAGTACGAGGTCCGCTACGGCGGACGGCGCCTTGCGGCGCTCCGCCTGCTGACCAAGGAAGGCCATTTCACCAAGACGCAAGAGTTCCCGTGCCGGATCGTCCCCAGCGACGACGCCGACGCTTCCGAAGAAGCGCTCGCGGAGAACATCGTCCGTGAAGCCCTGAGCCCGATCGACGATTTTGAAGCCTTCGCCAAACTCGACGCTCTGGGCCTTAGCGTCGAGGAGATCGCAAAGCGCTTCGGCGCGACGGAGCGAGCCGTGCGCCAGCGCCTCTCGCTCGGCCAGGCCGCGCCCTGCGTCCGCAAGGCGCTGCGCGAGGGCGAGATCAGCCTCGACATTGCCAAACTGTTCGCGGGTTGCCCCGATCTTGCCCGGCAAGAGCGCGTCTTCAAGGCCATCGACGAGGGCGGACATTTCTCGGCCCATTCGGTGCGCAAGATGCTCTACGAGAACGCTGTCTCGAGCAGCGACGCCATCGTTAAGTTCGTGACACTCGACGCCTATGAGGCTGCGGGCGGCACGGTGGAGCGCGACCTCTTCAGCGACGAGGCGCATCTCACCGATCTGGAGCTTCTGGCCAGCTTGCGCGACGCTAAGCTTGCGGAAGAAGTCGAACGGCTCACAGCCGACGGCTGGTCCTGGGTCGAAGCTCACGAAGGCTACGCCTACGACCTGATGCACGGGTTCGATCGCATCTACGGCAAGATCGTCGAGAAGAGCCCGGAAGAACAGGCCGAGCGGGTCAAACTTGAAAAAGAGCTCGACGTCCTCCTCGAAAAGAACGCCGACGCCGAAGACTGGAGCGACGAAGACTCCGAACGCTATGACGCGATCGAGGAACGGCTCGACGACCTGCGCGACGTCGAACGGGCCTTCACGGCCGAGCAGAAGGCCGTCGCCGGCTGCATCCTCTATCCCTCCCATGACGGTGTGACGGTGCATGAAGGGCTCGTCCGTAAGGAGGACCGCAAGAAAGTCCGGGCTCTGACGGCGGACGACACCGGTGCCGGAGAGGGCGGTGCGGGTGGCAGTGTCGATGTGGACGGCGATGACGAGGATGCGCCGAAAGCAGCGCCTGGCTATGGCCTCGGCCTTCGCAGCGATCTCGCCGTCTACAAGGCCCAAGCGCTTCAGGCGGCGCTCGCGGATACCCCGGAGACGGCGATCCTCATGCACCAGTTCATCCTGGTGCGGCGCATCTTCGGCCCGGTATTCGCGTCGCCCCACGGCACGACCTTGCAGGCCAATAAAGCCGATCTGCGGGTCGAACGGGGCGAGCTCGGCGAAACCACGGCGGCGGCCCTTCTCGACCATGCCGAACGGGCGCTGCGCACCGACATCTTCGACAGCGCCGGCCTTATCGCAAGCTGGAGCGCATTCAAGGCGCTCGAGGCGGACGAGCGCGACAGCCTTGTCGCTTTCGCCGTGGCGATGACAGTCGAGTCCATGAGCAGCGCGACGACGCTCACGGCTCTGGTCGCCCATGAGATGGATCTCAACATCCGCGACTATTGGAAGCCCACCGGCGAGAGCTTCTTCGCCCGGATCAAGAAGGACCAACTCATCGCCTTCCTGAAAGAAACGGTGGGCGGCGACGTCGCGGCCAAGCTGTCGAATGACTTCAAGGCCAAGAAATCGGAACTGGTCGATCTCTGCGACGGGCTGATCCACGACACCACGCCGGTCGACACCAAGCATCGGGACGCGCTCGACGATTGGGCGCCGGCTGGCATGGCCTTCGCCGCGCCAGAGCCAGACGACGACAATGTCGATGACGATGAAGTCGGGGAAGACGCCGCGCCCGGCGCCGAAGCCGAGATCGACCCCGGCGAAGACCCGGCCACCGACGAGATCGCCGCCTGACGGCGCTCGTCGACACCCTCTCAACCTTCCACCAACGCCCGCGGCTTTCGCGGGCGTTTTTCTTTTTCGGAGACAGACTATGACACGGCACAAGAAACCGCGCCGCGATGTGGCGCAAGAGATCACCGATCGCATCATCAAGGCGCTTGAGGCTGGCGCGCCGCCTTGGAAGCAACCCTGGAAGAACGGCCTCGGCGCGCTGCAGCCGCTGCGCAACACCGGCGCGCCTTATACCGGCATGAACGTCCTGATCCTCTGGGACCGCGCCAGCGAGATGGGCTTCGAGAACCCGCGCTGGATGACCTTTCGCCAGTCGCTGGAGCTCGGCGGCCATGTGCGCAAGGGCGAGAAATCCGTGGCCATCATCTATTACGGCACGACCACGAAGCGACAGGAGGACGACCAGGGCGAGGAAGTCGACGAGACCATCCGATTCCTCAAATGCTATCCGGTCTTCAATGTCGAACAGATCGACGATCTGCCGGCGCATTTCTATCAGCACCACCGGTCGGAGATCGAGAAGACGCCGCCGCCGTCCGAACGCGAAGCCTTCTTCGGCCGGATTGGCGCCGAGGTGCGCCATGGCGGCGACCGGGCCTTCTATCGACGCTCGGAAGACTTCATCCAGATGCCGCCGTACGGGGCCTTCGACGATCCGGAACGTTATTTCGCGACCCGTGCGCACGAGACGATTCATTGGTCGGGAGCGCCGCATCGCCTCGACCGCACCAAGGGTAAGACCTTTGGCGATACTCGGTACGCGTTTGAAGAGCTCGTCGCCGAGATCGGCTCCGCCATCCTGGGCGCCAACATCGGCCTTCCCCCCGACCATGTCGAGGACCACGCCGCCTATGTGAGCTCCTGGCTCAAGGCGCTCAAAAACGACAAGCGCTTCATCCTCAAAGCTGCCGCGGACGCGCAGAAGGCGGCCGATTTCGTGCTGGCGCGAGCCGGACACCCGGCCGCGGACAGCAACCGACCGAACGCCGACGGGACCGGCGTCCGGTCCGCGGCGTGAGGGAGGCGGACCATGGGTTGGACCTACACCTCCGATTATCGCGGCGGCGGCGTCCGCGCCTATCTCGACGCCCACTTCGAGAGCGAGAACGATGCCGGCAAATGGGAAATCCTCGACAGCGCGCTGGTTCAGATGCGCCGCTATTACGCCGCCATGCGCTGGACGAACAAGACAAAGGGCGAGGTTCGCACGCTCGCCCTCGTCGGCCTTGTCAATCACGTCCCGCGTGCGAGCGACGGCTATACGCTGGGCTGGAAGGACATGTCCGAGGACATGGGACCGGTCGTCATAGACTGCCCGTTGCGCATTCTCGACCGGCTCGATCCGCCGGCTAGCGATCATGCCCGCAAATGGCGCGAAGACGTCCGGGCCCATCACGCCCGCCGCCGCGCCCGTCCCAAGGTCGGCGACATCTTCACCCTGGCGGAGCCGATGACGTTCACGGACGGTTCGGTCGAGCAGCGCTTCCGCGCCGAGCGGTACGGCAAACGCGGGATCGCCCATCGCGGCCTCACGACCGGAACGCTCTATCGCATCGCCAGGATCGAGACGGTCGACCTCACCGTCGAGTCCGAGCCGTCCGCCGAAGCGGCGTCGGAGCAAGACCGGCCGACGCAGACGTCATTGCTCTGACGCCGGCATTAACGCCTACCCATTCCAACAACGAAAGGAGGCCTGCCATGTCAGGCTCAAGGATCATTCTCGGCTATGCGATCGTCGATCCGGAGGGTCGCTTTCCCGAAACCCCCGAATACGGGATCGGCTGTCTGAACGAGGCGCGTGAAGAAGCGCGCGCCCTCAATGAGGATTTCGCGGAGGAGCTCGACGGCGGCGCCTACGCCGTCCTCACCCTGTTCGCCGACGGCGGCGCGGAGCGCGTCGCATGACCTCCTTCCGCCCCTCTGCACCCGAGGTGCGGGCGCTTTCCGAAAAGTCAAAGGCCGGGTTCCGGGCGGGCATGAGGCCCGCCGAGGGGAAAGAAAGCGGGCCTTCGTCACCTCACACAGGAGATCCACCCCATGAATGATTTCACGACACAACCCGATCAAGCCCGCGACGCGGACAGCCGCGGAAAAGTGGACGCCAGGATGAGATGCCCGAGTTGTGGCTCATCCGATCTGCGCGTCAGCGCCGAGATCACCTGCCGGGTTGTTCAGAAGCAATCGCTTAATGGCGATCCGTATGACGCCCTTGAGGCGTTGACCGGCAGCGAACCCTATTGGGATCGCGACACGTTTACGTCCTGCGCCGATTGTTACCACGACGGCGCGGCAAAGGACTTCGAACCGGCGCCTTCGGAAACGGAGGTTCGCCATGGGCATGATTGATCAATCGACCCCGCGGTCGGGGCCGACGCCAAGCAAAACCAACCGCATTGACGCGATCGAAATCGCCGCCATGCGCAACCTTTCGCAACATGTCGGCGATCCTGATCGGGAGATCGTGACGATCCGTCCGATCAAGCCCGGCGAGACGCCGGACCTTTGGACGGTCATCGCCCGCCTGTCGGGTGGACGCGGCGAAGTCCTAGCCGACGAAGACAGCCGCAGAGCCGCCTTCGCCTTCGCCCGCCGCTTTCGCCGCAAGCTCGCCGGCGCTAACGCACCGGCCCCGTCGCATCGATCGCTCCAGATCATTGAACGATAAGGCATGCCAACGGCGAGACCCTGCGCCTTAAGCGCCGCCGCCGCTAACGCCTGAGACCCAGACGCCGGATACGGCGTCCACGACCCTTCACCCGCAACCCCTGGAGACACACCATGACCGATATGGTTACGCACATCCGCGCCCGGATTTCAGCCGACGCTCTCGACAAGGCCACCCGCTTCTTCAACGCGGGCCTCGAAGACATCTTCAACGAGCTCCTTCAAAACGCCCGCCGCGCCGGCGCGACCCGGGTGGAGATCATTGAAGAACCCGATCACATCATCGTTCGCGATGACGGCGTCGGGATGCGCAATCCCGAGACGCTTCTGTCCTTCGGCAAAAGCGGCTGGGAGGGCGAGACCGCGCGGCTGGAAGATCCCGCCGGCATGGGGTTCTGGAGCCTGTCGCGCCGGGGATGCGAGATCTGGTCCATGCCCGAAGGCGCCTTGTCCGGATGGTACGCGAAGATCACGTCGAAAGCGTTTCAGGGCCGGGAAAGCGTTCCTTTCGAGACGCTTGACGATGAACGGCAGGGGACGGGCATCTCCTTTCCCAAGAAAGACGGCGGCGAAATGTCGGTACGTCCCCTCCTGGAAAAGGTCGCCGGCTTTTACCCCATCCCCGTCTTTTACAGCAGTCATCCGGACGACCCCATCGAGATCGTCCGCAGCGACTTCCTCGAAAAAGCCGTCCGTATCGAGACATTTGACGGCGGCCGGATCGGGGTCATCCCGAATGGCCGTTGGCGCGACACGATCGCCGCCAATTTCTTCGGGCTGACCCTCTCGCCGTCGACGCCTGATGTTCATGAGACCTTCAACGCCGGATCGTACCACGCCGCCTTCGATTTTACCGGCGGCGCCGGGCTGGAACTGGTTCTACCCGCCCGCAAGGAAATGGTGCTGAACGATGCCTGGCGCGACTTGCTCGAGGCCGGCGAGCGGGCGATCTACCGGCACATCGCATCCTGCAAAGACCATTCCCTGGCGTACAAGGACTATTGCCGAGCCCATGAGCTCGGCGTCGACCTGTCGCAAGCGCGGGACTGGCTGCGTTCCTTTTCGCCTCCGACAGCTCAGGACAATTGGGCCGGCTTAGATAAGCTCGAATCGGTCAAGGACGGGGCCGTCGTCATCGCGGTCAACGAAAGCCCGGTCATCATGCAGTGCCTGTCTCGGGCACTCGACGGCGGCGCCTTCAGTCACCTCTACCAGGAGCATGCGGCCTATGAGGGCTATCGCTGGTATGACGCCTTGGCGAAAATCATCGAAGTGCGTTGGACGTTGATCGACGGCGACAGTGAACTCGTCCTCCTCGATCTCGATGGCGCACACGCCTCGATAGACGGCGTTTCGTTCGACGGCCTGACCGATAAGGATTGGGCCGACCGGGCGCGGCCCGACAGGATCGTCGCCAATCTCGTGATCGAACAGGACGGCGCGCGCCGGTCCCTCGATATCGATACGGACCTCATTCTGATCGGCGAAGGCGATGACGCCGAAGAGGTCCTGCCGATCATCACAAAGACGGCTCTGACCGAACGCGCTCTCGATCCCGACGACCTCTCCACGCTCATCGTCGACAGCTATTTCAGTCCATCCGACGACGCCGAGGCCAATTCCTATCAGACCCAGCGCCGCGACTATGAGATCGCCGCCTATGCGCGCGCCTGCGAGGTGCTGATCGGCAAGGAGGCGGCATTGATCGCTTTCATTCGCGATCACGCCGCCGAGCATGTCCGCTGGACCTGCCCGTCCGACAGGCGCGTCGTGATCGTCATCGACAATTACAACGTCGACGTCGCTTTCGCCGAGCCTCCCATCGAAGTCGCCGCCGCCGACAAGACTGCGGCCCCGCCGCCCGGCGCCTGATCCGCCGACACCACGCCTGATCCAGCGAAAACGCCGCCTCCGGAACCCTCCGCGGGCGGCGTTTTCGTTCGCCCTCGAAGGAGACAGACACATGGACCTCTTATCGCTTACCGAAGACCCGCCGACCGGGCCGAACGCCGCATCGGCGCAAGGCGCGGCACATGCCTTACCGTCACCCAATCCCCGTATGGAGGCCGCACGCCTCATCGCCTACCGCATCGCCAATGCGCAACGCATCACCCGCGCCAAGCTGCGTGAGGCGATGACCGCAGCCTATGGCGGCTCCGACGCCGAGGGTGCCTGGAGTTGGAAGGACGCCTATGACGCCGCCGAGGTCGCCGAAACCCGCCATCTCCTGAAGGTCGGCAAGACGCTCATCGCCGCCGATCCAGCGACGGCGCTCGAACGCCTCGACGCCATGGCGGCGCTGCAACCGCCCAATCGCCTCCGGACCGAAGACAGCATGGCCCTGCAACAGTTCTCCACGCCCGCGCCTTACGCCTACGCCGCCTTCCTCGCCGCCGAAATTCGCGACGGCGACCTGGTGCTGGAGCCTTCCGCCGGCCACGGCGCGCTCGCCGCCTTCGCCCGCATCGGTGGCGCGAGGCTCATCCTCAACGAAATCGACCCGGACCGCGCCGGTGCCCTCGAGGCCCTGTTCGACACAAGCGTCCACCGCGAAGACGCCGCCGAGATCGACGATCTCCTGGGCGATCCCGAGCGTCCCTCTGTCGTCCTGATGAACCCGCCCTTCGCAAAAGGGCTGGCGCGCGGCGACCATGCCGGAGAAGCCGCCGCCCATGTCTGGAGCGCTTTCAAGCGCCTGGCGCCTGGTGGACGGCTCGTCGCCATCGTCAATCACGGCCTCGCGCCCGGCGCGCCGTCCCATGGGCGGTTCTGGCGGCGCCTGTTCGAGAGCGGACAGCTGCGCCTCGCCGCCGGCCTCGACGGCGCGGTCTACGCCCGCCGCGGCACGACCATTTCGACCCGGCTCCTCGTCATCGACAAGCTCAAGGGCGACCGGCCGCGCGGCGCCGATCCGGAGGCCTCATGCGAGGCGGGAACGCTCCAGGGGCTCCTCGACCGGATCGCAGCGCTGCTCCCGCGCGCGGGCGCCGCCAAAGCTGCGCCGCGCCGCATCGACCGCAAGCCGCCAAAGGCCACGAGGGCGGTCGCTGCGTCCGCGCCGATCATCCGCAGCGTCACCCGTCAGGGCGCGGAGATCGACTATGAGGTGATCGACCCCAATGAGGCCGGGGGCCCAGATCCCAGAACCGGCGCCGCAATCGACGCATCAGGCATCTACCAGGCTTATCGCGTCGCGCGCATCCGCATCCCCGGCGCAAAGGACCATCCGACGCCGCTCACCCAATCGACCGCGCTCGGCTCGATCGACCCGCCGGCGCCGACCTACCGCCCGCATCTGCCCACGATGCTGGTGACCGACGGCATCCTTTCCGACGGCCAGCTCGAAAGCATCGTCTATGCCGGCGAGGCCCATGCCCGCTTCATGGACGGCGCCTTCGTGCGCCATCCCGAAACCGGCGAGGTGACGGAGACAGGGGAGGACGACCCGGCAGGCTTCCGCCTGCGCATGGGCTATTTCATCGGCGACGGCACCGGCTGCGGCAAGGGCCGCCAGGTCGCCGGGGTCGTCATGGACAACTGGATCAAGGGCCGCCGCAAGGCCGTCTGGATCTCCAAATCCGATAAGCTGAAAGAAGACGCGATCCGCGACTGGACCGCGCTCGGCGGCGGCGCGGCCGAGATCATCCCCCAATCGCGCTACAAGCTCGGGCGGCGCATCGGAGCCTATGAAGGCATCCTCTTCACCACCTTCGCCACCTTGCGCGGCGCGGGGCGGGATGGCAAGGCCTCGCGCCTCGACCAACTCCTCGACTGGCTCGGCGAGGACTTCGAGGGCGTCATCGCCTTCGACGAGGCCCACGCCATGCAGAACGCGGCCGCCGTCAAGGGCGACCGGGGCCTCAAGGCCGCGTCCCAGCAGGGACGGGCAGGCGTCGATCTGCAACTACGCGCGCCCGGCGCCCGCGTCGTCTACGCCAGCGCTACCGGCGCCTCGGCGGTGGAAAACCTCGCCTACGCCGAACGGCTCGGGCTCTGGCGCGGCGCGGACGCGCCCTTCACCTCGCGCGAGCACTTTATCGCCGAGATGAACAAGGGCGGCGTCGCGGCAATGGAGATGGTCTGTCGCGATCTCAAGGCCATGGGGCTCTACTGCGCTCGCAATCTCTCCTTCGACGGGGTCGAATACGCCTTCCTCGACCATCAGCTCACCCCGCAGCAGGTGGAAATCTACGACGCCTATGCCGGCGCCTTCAAAGTCATCCACCACAATCTCGAAGCCGCCCTGGAAGCGATGAACGTCGTCGACGAGGAGGGCTCGAAGAACCGCCACGCCGTCGCGGCCGCCCGCTCGGCGTTTGAATCGACCAAGCAGCGTTTCTTCAACCATCTCCTGACCGCGATGAAGGTCCCGACGCTGATCAAGGCGATCGAGGCGGACATGGAGGAGGACCGCGCCGCCGTCGTCCAGATCGTCTCCACCGGCGAGGCGGTCATGGACCGCCGTCTTGCCGAGATTTCCGCCGCCGATCTGCGCGACGGCAACTTCGATCTGACGCCGCGCGAGGCCGTCATGGACTATCTCGTCCATTCCTTCCCGACCCAGCTGTTCCGGATCGTGCGCAAGGAGGACGGGTCGGAGGTTGCCGAGCCGGTCTTCGACGCCGCCGGCGCGCCGGTCCACAGCCAGGAAGCGCTGGAGCGACGCGACGCGATGATCGAACGCCTCGGCGTGCTGCCGCCGGTGACATCGGCGCTCGACCAGCTCATCTGGAAATTCGCGCCGGAGAATGTCGCCGAGATCACCGGACGGCGCCGGCGCGTGATTCGTCACAAGGAGCTCGGCGGCGAACGCGTCGAAATCGAAAACCGGCCAGGCTCGGTCAACATCGCCGAGACCAACGCCTTCATGGACGACCGGAAACGCATTCTCGTCTTTTCCGAAGCAGGCGGCACCGGGCGCTCCTATCACGCCGATCTCGGGCGGCGGAACCAGCGCCGACGGTCTCACTATCTGCTGGAAGCCGGATGGAAGGCCGACGCCGCCATCCAGGGCCTCGGCCGATCCCACCGCACGCATCAGGCGTCCGCACCGCTGTTCCGTCCGGTCGCCGCCGATGTGAAGGGCGAAAAGCGCTTTCTGTCGACCATCGCGCGCCGGCTGGATGCCCTCGGCGCGCTGACGAAGGGCGAACGCCAGACCGGCGGCCAGGGCCTCTTCCGCGCCGAGGACAATCTCGAAAGCAACGAGGCGCGCGAGAGCCTGCGCATCTTCTTCCGGCGTCTCGCCTTCGAACCCCAGGGCGGAATCACGCTGGCACAGTTCGAGGATATGACCGGCCTCACGCTTCTCGACAAGGACGGGACGCTGAAAGAGGATCTGCCGCCGATCCGCCGCTTTCTCAACCGGCTTCTGGCGCTGCCGATTGCTGTGCAGAACACACTGTTCGGCGTCTTCGAGGAGATCGTCGAGACCCGCGTCGAGGCCGCCCGCGCCGCCGGGACGCTCGATGTGGGGGCGGAGACCATCACCGCGGACTCCCTCAAACTGATGGATGCCCATGTCCTCCGGGTCGACCCCAAGACCAAGGCCGAGACGAAGCTCCTGCGCATCGCGCGGCGCACGCGCAATCGCCCGCTTAGTCTTGACGCGCTCCATGGCGGTTATGGGTCGAAGAAGGCGGAATACTTCGTCAACGAGCGCTCGAAGCGCGCGGCCGTCGTTCGCCCGGCCACCCCGCTCACCGACGAGAACACCGGCGCCGTCCTCGCGCGCATCGAGCTCATCCGGCCTAACGAACGCCAGAAGATGCTCGCCGAAGAGTTCGAGGAGACGGCCTGGGCGCCAGCGACGCGCGACGCCTTCGAGCGTCTGTGGCGCACCGAGGTGACAGCGACGCCGGAGTTCAGCCAAGACGAGTTCGGCCTTGTGGTCGGCCTGATCATGCCGCTCTGGTCGCTGCTCGCGGCCAAGCGTCCGATCGTCTACCGCCTGACCGACGATGACGGCGCGGCTCATCTCGGCCGCTATATCGTGCCGTCCATGATCGCGCCCTTGCTGGAGGCCTGCGGCGTCGAGGGCGCCGCCGTCCGCATGACGTCCAGCGACATGATTGCCGCGCTTGAGCGTTGGGAGCGCGTGCCGCTGTCCGAGGGCGCGTTCATCGCTGCCTGCCGCGTGATGGATCAGCAGCGTCTCGAGATCCGCGACGCGCCGGCGTCCTGGCTGCCGGGCCTCAAAGCCTGCGGCTGCTTCACCGAGATTATCCAGTGGCGCACCCGGGTCTTCGCGCCGGTCGGCGACGCCCAAGTCCTTGAGCGCGTGATCGCCCGCTATGGCCCGCCGCTCGCGTGCCGTACGGCTTGATCCGCGTCCTGTCCGACAGATCATGCGCCGGCATCTTCGAACGCCGGTCGCGTTGGGCGGTCGCCGGGTGTCTTCGTCTCCTCGCCCCGCGGCCGTTCTCCTCTCTCCCCCTCAAGGCCGTCCATGCCGGGCTGACGACCGCCGCCGATCCGTCCGGGCGACACCGGTGAACCGGCTCGCTTCATCCTTCTCTAACCCGCGCGATCGAGACCGCCATCCGCCATCCGCGGTGCGTTTGGCCATGGATCGCGTCTCTCCGCCTCGGTTCGAAAGTCCGCCCGCTCCCCGAGCGAAGGGGCGGGGACCATGCGGCCGGGCGCCCGTCAGTCAAGCGCTGACGCGCTCGGGCTCGCTGACGCGGCCCGCCCAAAGGGTGACAGCCGGGCTCGGTTCCCGGCCGCCAAGGGGTCCCGCCGCTCGGGCAGGCCGGGCGGCCTCGAACCAGGAGATGACGACCCATGGACTCACCAACCGCCCGCATCTGTGACGATCTCGCCCTCTACGGGCCTGGTCCCATTCCGATCGAAGACGATCCGCTCTCCGAGGAACGCGACTTTGACCGGTCCGCCGCCGGCTTCGTCGTGGCCCTTCACGACATGTTCGACGGCACCGCGCTCGAGAGGCACACGGAAGACCTCGCCTGGAGCCTCGTCAACGTCTTCCACCGCAAGATAGACCGCCTCGAACGCGACCTCGGCGACAACGAAACCCGCCAGCGCACCCTCATCGACGAACAGGACGGCTCGGAGATCAGGTCGGTCGAGCTCGAACGCGAGACCGCCAAGGGCCAGGCGCTTTTGGAGCATATCCGCGCCTTCGAAGACATGCGCGCCGCCATGGCCGACGCCTTCCAGACGGTCACCGGGTCGAGCTGGAAACCCCGGTCCGGCTCGCGCAAGGCCGCACCAGGCCTCACCTCCGCCATCGTCGACTCCCGTGATTTTTCGCGCGCGCTGGTCAAGCGCGAGCTCGCCGACCATCTCCCCGAGGGCCCGAAGATCGCCTTCGGCGGCGGCCCCGACTGGCTCGATATCGACGCCGTCTACCTCGTGCTCGACAAGGTCCGCGGCCGCTATCCCGACATGGTCCTCTGCCACGGCGGACAGGCCCGCGGCGCAGAAGTCGCCGCCGCCGCCTGGGCCGAGGTGCGCGGCGTCGCCCAGATCGTCTTCAAGCCCGACTTCGCCAAGCACGGCAAAGCGGCGCCCTTCAAGCGCAACGACATGATGATCGCCGCCGGTCTCACCGGCGTCGTCCTCTTCCCCGGCAACGGCATCACCCTCAATCTAGGCCAGAAAGCCGACAAGGCTCGCGTCACCGTGATGCGCTGCGGAGGCGGCCGTTAGGCCGCCTCCGCCCCTGAGCGTCACCGCGATTTTGACCCATCGCGCGGCTCTATGCCGATCCTGACGCGGCGCAAAGGCCAGGCGATCGCCGGCCCCCATCACACTTTCCTCAAAGCCAGTAGGCGCACAACGTCTCATCTTGGGCTTTCACCAACCTGAGCCCGGCAAGGTAGTTGGGTCGAGAAACTCCGGACATGATGGTCTTAGTTTGTGCAGGTTTCTCGGTCTTTCATGATCGTTGAACCGAACGTCAGCTTTCGCATTGGAAGCCGGCCGTCCAGCTGCGGCCATCGGTTATGGCGTTCCTAGCCAGGAGAGGATCTTGCGCTCGGCACTCAGAGCGGAGGTTGCCATCCCACCTACTATATTTCGGTTGATGGGGTCGAAAAGTGACTGTATCTTGATCTGTGTTCGTGTATTGTTCCCGCCAGTCGATTTAGTTGAATCAGGGCCAGCGTATGAGTCACTCAGACACTGTTCGCGAACTTGTGTCGCTTCTCAAGCCACATAACGAGGCGCGCCCAACAGTTTTGTTGGGCGCTGGCGCTTCATTCTCGTCCGGAGTGCCACTCGCCGACGAAAGCGTCAGGCGAATTGCGAGACGGTACTATGCCGAGCGAGTGGTCGCCGGTCAGGTGCTGCCTGAACAAGTGAAAACCTCGGAATGGATGGCCTGGCTTGGCGATCAGCCTTGGTTCATCCGCGATCCCGCGAGGCTCTCAGAAAACTTTCCGTTGGCCGTCAAGCATCTGCTCAGACCACAAGCATATCGGCAGAGATTGCTACTCGACTTGATCGCACCCAACGCCGAGATTGGAAACGGATATCGGCACCTCGCTGAACTTGTCTTGCGCGGGCTAGTCGGAACGATTCTCACGACCAATTTCGACATCTGTCTTCCACGGGTCCTAAACGACAAGCGGCCGCATATCCGTCACGTCGCGGAAGTAAATCGGGGTCCGGACGATTTCCGCGAATTTGACATCTTCAACCGGGCCCAAATCGTATGGCTCCACGGGAAAGCGGAGCAATATACCGACAGGAATCTGTCGGAAGAAGTCGCACAACTCGATCCGAAGCTAGTGGGAGTCCTGCTCCCGCTTCTCCAGTCCACGCCTCTCGTCGTGGTCGGCTACCGAGGTGCCGAGCCATCGATCATGACCAGCCTGCTTGGTGAGACCGGAGACCTCGCGTTCAAGAAGGGAATATTCTGGTGCCATCGTGGTGGCGATTTGCACCCGAATGTCGAGGCGCTTCAGGAGCGACTCGGCAGCAATTTCAAACTCTGCGACATTGATGGCTTTGACGACCTGTTCGCCGATCTCGACAAAGAACTCGCTCGGCAGCAACGAAACCTCGGCGCTCCCGTCGTAGACGCCATTCCGAATTTCGACGATCGTATGATGGAAGGTGCGACACTTGCCGATCTTGATCTGGACCTTGCCCTTCATACAGCCCTCCAATATTCACGCAAGTTGGGCCTCCGAGAACCTACTGCAGGCACGCTCAAGGTGTTCCTGCGCGAACTTGGACTCCTTGTTGGAGCGGCCGAAATCGAGCGGCCCAGCATAGCAGCAATGCTCCTTTTCGGACGAGAACCGCAGCGCTTTCTGCCTCACGCGATCGTCACCGCGACGATCGATGGAAAGAAGCGCAAAGTCTTCGCGGGAAACCTCCTGAAGCAACGGAGCGAGCTTCTGGAATGGCTGGAGCAACCCGACGTTAATCCAACCCTGAAGGTGAAAGTGCGCGGGAAGCATGAAGAGCGACGCGCATTTCACGAACGTGCCTTGATTGAGCTGTGCATCAATCTGCTGGTTCACCGCGACTATGACGACGACCGTCCCGCGACCATGGAGGTTCGAGGCAACAACGGGATCTATTTTCAAAATCCCGGCCGGTTGCCAGAGCGCGTCGCGGACAGGCTCACGCTGGACGCGTGGGGACGGTTCGAGCCAGTCCACGAATTGACCTCACCAAGGAACCGCGCCCTTTGCGACATCTTTTTCGGCATGAGCGTTATGGAACGGGCCGGTACCGGACTCTCT
>MDTG01380273.1_pt1 | contig 21625 bp, 22 predicted proteins | sample 811421 | NCBI WGS metagenome assembly MDTG01 (sample SAMN05326645, study PRJNA326480) | marine metagenome | isolation source: seawater | place: Pacific Ocean: South East | collected 2011 | reverse complement strand
TGATCTATAATTCAGCTATTCTTGGCTGAGTGGCAGAGTGGTCATGCAGCGGACTGCAAATCCGTCCACGCCGGTTCGATTCCGACCTCAGCCTCCAAATTTCCCTTTAAATTTAATTTTTAAAGAACTCAAGTATTGCTTAATTCTCTTACTAGCCAAGAAACAAGGACATATTTTTTTCCTTGTTTTATTGGACTCGATTGATGGATGGTAAAAGGGTTTAAAAAGTCAGTATTATTGATGCAGTTTTCAAACGATAACATCATTCCTAACTCAGCTTTGATCGATATGTTGAGTTTTGGAAAGAGAGTCTCACCCCCAGAAAAATTTTCGTTAAGATAAATTAAGTTAGTTATCATTCTTTGGGTTGTTACCTTAGATTGAGAACTTCTTATCTGTTCAAAATCAAAAGCATCGTAGTGTGGAACATATTCTTGGCCTTTGTCATATTCAATAAATTGAAATCTTTCTGATTCTTTAATATTCCAATCTAACAATGAACAAGTTTTTTCTCTAAGGTTAAATAACTTTTTACTTTCTTTTTTAATAATAGTAGAGGAGCTTGTTCTAAACTCAGATCGTTTTATTTTATTACCATCGGTTGTTAAAGAGGGAGTTATTTTTGTTGAGAATTCTTTAATTATTTCGTTTGCTATTTTTTTATTAATTATTTTTTTGAAAATAAGTATTTTCGGTGATGAAAAAATCTCTTGAGGTTTTATCGATTGCATTGTTATTAATTTATCTCTTTAATTACTTTATATGATAATTCTTGAAAAGGTAAATAAGATATATAAATCAAAAGAATTTAGTAAAAATATTTTTGAAGATCTGAATTTCGAGATTAATCAAGGAGATTTTATAAAAATCTTAGGGCCAAATGGATCTGGGAAAAGTACATTTTTAAAATTAATTAAAAAATTAATCTTGCCTGATAAAGGGAGAATTTCTTACAATGAAAAGATTAAAAACTCTGATATTGCTTTAGTTACCCAAAACCAAAGATCCTTTTTTTTAAACTTAACGGTTAAACAAAACCTCCTATTTTTTTGCTCGTTAAATTCAAAAAAGAGTTTAAATTTAGAAACAAAAATTAAAGATAAATTAAGAATATTTGATTTATCAGAAAAATTCGACACCGACATGTATGCTCTCAGCTCGGGAGAGCTAAAAAAAGTTTCTATTATTAGGGCTTTATTAAAAGAGCCAAAACTTCTTCTCTTAGATGAGGTTACATCTAATTTGGAAGAAAAAAATAGACTTTTTTTTACAAACTATATTCGAGAAGAATTAAATCAAAATCAAAATGTGTCAATCATTTGGACAACTCACTATCCAAATGAAATTCATAGCGATTATGAGAAAAGTTTTTTAATCGAAGATAGTAGCTTCGTAGAGCTTTGAAGAATGGAAAAAAATTTTAAAATTTTCAAGACAGTCTTAAAAAATGACTTTCAAATTTTGATGAAATATAAACTTAATTTATTAACAAACCTTTTTTCTATTATCTTTTTTATATCTGTGATTTTCTTTTTTTCAGAAACTTTTGAAATTAAAAGTAATACAAATAATTCGTCTAACGAAAACTCTCTCTTTTTATTTTTTTTATCGGGATTGTTGTTGCTTGATCTAACAATTAATTGTTCGATTAAATTCCCTTTAACAGTTAGTTTTTATCAAACCTCGGGAATCATGGAAGAATTAATCTCTGAATTTGAAGTTTTTTTATCAACAATAATTTTTTCTATCTCCATTCCTTTATTTATGTCCATAATTAAGTTTTTAATTTACTTACTTCTTTCAAAATATTTTATAGATAGCAGTATAGTCTTTTCTGTTAATTTGCTAATTTTAATTCCCTATTTATTTGTTTATTTATGTTTCATTGTTGGAATTGGATTAGTAGCTGGTTCCTTAACAATTCTATTTAAAAGAGGAAATCCTGTAATACAATTAAATAACATTTTAACTTTATCCTTAACCGGAGCTTTCATACCAGTTTCTCAATTAGGCTGGATTCTAGATTCGTTATCGTTTTTAATTCCTGGTAAACATTATCTTGATATCTTGAGGAGCATTTTAGGTTTTAACGGATTAAGTTTTGATTCATTACTAGTTTCTTCTAGCTGGCTCATACTTTTAAGCTTGTTAGTTTTCTTGTTTGGGGTTTTTATCTTTAAACAATCAATTAATTATGCAAAACTAATTGGAAATATATCAAATTATTAGAATGATTTTCGAAAGCACAGATAAATTTAAGATCAATTCATCTTGTATTTCCACGTCAATAGATGAGAAATCTATAATACTTAATATTGAAAATGGAAAATATTATGAATTAAACCAAACTGCATCCAATATTTGGAATTGTTTGCAAAAAAATTATATTTTCAAAAATATTGAATCTGAACTAATCGATAGTTATGAAATTGACGATAATTTAGTAAGAAAATCTTTGCAAGAATTCTTAGAATCTTGCATAAATTATGATTTTATAAAAAAAATTTAATTTAGATGATCTTGCAAAGAATCTTTTTGAATTTAAAAATTTTTTTTCATTGTTTGGTAGTTTTATATTTTTATAAATTCAAGCCTTTTTCTAGTTGCATTCAATTAATAAAATTTAAAGAAAATGTTATATTTGGATTAAGTCCTAATTATCTTTCAAAAAAAATTAATTTTTTTAGCGAAGTATTATTTCAAAATAATTGTTTTTATAAATCTATGTGTTTATATTCTTTATTAAATAATGACGAGGATATTGAATTTTATATTGGAGTTAAAAAAGACAATAAAAATAAAATTTTTTCCCATTCCTGGATTGAATTTAAAGGGGCTCCAATCAATGAAAATAAATTAGTTCGAGATTTTAAGCCCATATTCAGTCTAAAAAAATGAATGGGATTTGCGGTATTGTATTTTTGGGGCCCAAAAAAATAAAATCATTCCAAGAAAACCAATTAATTGAAGAATTAAAAAAAAGAGGCTCAAATCTAGATAAATATGAGGATTCTCATAACTTTTCTTACACAGCGTCTCATAAAAAAGAAAAATATATTTTTTCAAATATAAATTATTTTATAAACTTTTCAGGAAGAATTGATAATAGAGAAGATTTCATAAAAGACTTAAAACTTAATATAAATATTTCTAACGCAGAATTAATAGTCACAGCATTCCATAAAATGGGCAAAGAGATTTTTAATGAATTAATTGGCGCGTTTGCTTTTTTTATATTTGATAAAAGAAGAAAAGAGTTTTTCGCTGTAAGGGATCATTTAGGAATGAAACCATTTTATTATTCATTTAAAGATGGATTTTTTGTATACGGTTCTGAACCAAAATTTATTTTTCAAATAAGTAAAGAAAAAAAAATTTTAAATAATGAAAAACTTTTTAATAGTCTTTTAAGAAACGATGAAAACTTTGAACATACTTTTTATAAAGAAATATTTAGATTAGAAAGAGGAAAATTTATAAAATCTTTTCAAAATAAAATTGAAAAGTTTCAGTATCACAAGTTTGAGACCCCAAGTTATATCGAATATGAAAATGAAGAGGATTGTTTTTTGGATTTTAACAACCTTTTTTCAAAGATTATTGCTGAACAAACAGCAAATATAGAAAAAATTGGAACTGCCTTAAGTGGAGGCTTAGATTCAACGTCTGTTACAAGAGTTTTAGCAGAGCAAAATAAAAAAAATGGAAACAAGAAGAAAATTTTTTCATATAGTTTTAAATTTTCGAATTTAGAGACAAAACATATAAAGACAACTGACGAAATGAGTTACGTAGAGGATGCAATATCGTTAGGCGGACTTAACCCTAGAATTATTGATATTCCGAGAGGCGATTATGTAATGCAACTCATAAATGATCAAAAGATCTTCCCTTCTCCCAACTTACAAGGCAACAGGTATCTTGAGTTATTTACTATTAAAAACTGTATTAAAGACGGAGTAGACACTTTACTTACCGGTTTTGACGGTGACTGCACGGTTTCTTATGGAATGGAGTACATTCAAATTCTTTTAAGACAATTTAGAATTATGGAAGCCTTAAAGCTTAATAATTTAACAAGAAAGAATCTTAACTTGCCTGGAAATTCATTTAGAACTTTATTCAATTATGTTTTTTTAAGATTATTGCCATCCAAAGTTCATTTTTTTTTAAGAAAAGCCAAAGGTTTTAATAACTTAGAAACCCATTTTAAATATTTTAATACGAATGCGAAAAATGAAATCAATCCACTAAAGATACATCAAAAAAGAAGAAAGGATATGTATGATATAAAAAACAGTCACAGAGATTTACTCAACAAAAAGAGTTTTCAAAATGCATTTGAATCTTTAGATATTGATTATTCCTACAATGGAATAGAAGAAAGACACCCATTTTTTGACAAAAGGTTAATGGAGTTTTGTTTGAAAATACATCCTAGTTTAAAACTTAAAAATGGTTTTTCTAGATATATTTTAAGAGAATCATGTAAAGAGGTTTTGCCAACCTCTGTAAAAGAGAGAATGACTAAGTCAGATTTAAGTCCTTACTTTTATTATTCAGCGAAAAGCAATATTAATATTCTCCTAGAAAACCTTTTAAGTAGTTCTTCAAATTTAAAGGACTTATTGGATGAAATATCTCTAAAAAAAATTCTATCTGACCAATCTAAATTAACTCGTCATGATATATCTTGGATAGTGAACTTGAATATCCACGATCAATGGATAAAACAACATATAAGAAGTTAATAAATTTACAAATTCTTATACATTAAATAATTTTTTGTTAAAATAGAGTTTCCTATATTATGTATTAAATAATTATAAGGAGTAGAAAAGAAATGAAAAAAGCAAAAAATAAAGTTCCTTGGGTAAAACCAGAAATTAAGGAATTAGGCGAGGCAAAAGATATGATTAAAGGACTTTCTCCTCTTTTTGATTCTAAGAACGATTTAACTCCTAACGACATACACTCAGCGAATATTATCTCCTGAAATATTTTTACCAAATTTACTCAGAGAAAATTCAGACAGATTTTGAAGCTTCCTTTCTGAGACCCTTATGTAAAAATAAAAATTCCCTAACTTTTGTTAAAAGACAAGAAATTGAAAACTGTAAAAATGAAAGTTTTTATAGTTTAAACAGCGAACATGGATTTTTTTGTAAAAAAAATCAACTCAAAGTTCACGTAGATAGTAATATTAAATATGAAGTTTTAAATAGCAAGATAAGTGATTTAGATTTATCCTTAAAACTTTTCACTCATCCAATGGGGCTTTATCTCTTTAAAGAGAAAAGTTACGTTCTTCATTCAAGTGCTATCAACATTAACGGTAAAGCTTTTATTTTCATGGGGCCCTCAGGATCTGGAAAATCTAGCATTGTTGCAAGTTTGATAAATTATGGAGAACTAATTACTGAAGATATTTCAAAAATAGAATTTAGTGGAGACGATGGCTATGTTTATCCTAGTCTTCCGGTGATTAAGTTAGACAGTAAGATTTTTGATCATCATAAATTTGAAACATTGAAAGAGTTTAATTTGGCAGGAGACATAGGAAAAAGAAAAGGATATGTAGTTAAAAACTTTGATCATAATAATTCTTCTATAAAGATTCATGGATGTTTTATTTTAGATAACGAAAAATCTAAAGTAATTGAAAAGGTGGGTTCCGATGACGCATTTCGTTATTTAATGTTTAATTCTTTTGGCGCAATTCCTAAAAATCAATGCGTTAAGTCTGAAAATATGCTTTTAAATAATATATCTAATTTTATAAGAAGCGTTCCTATTTACAAGATATCAAAACAGAAAAATTTTTCTAACAACATAATTTTAGATTTCATTTTGGCATGCTAATACCAAGAGAAATAGAAAAAGAATTTATTTATAGTTTGATTCTTGATGACCAAAAAAAATTTGAAGAAATTATTTATGGAAATAAATTAGACTATGAAAGAATTCTTTCAATAATAAGTCTTAATAGAATTGAATACTTTATTCTGAATAAACTTGATGAAGTTTCGAATTCTAGTGAACTACCGACAAATTTTTTAGACAAATTAAAAAAAAATTATTTAAAAAAATCTATTCTAACTTTAAAAACTATTGAAAAAATTTTTTTACTTTCAAATAAGTTACAAGATTCCAATTTAGAGCACGTTTTTTTGAAAGGAATAGCTCTTCACGATCAAAATAAAATCAATATGAGGACTATGAGAGACATAGACCTCTTAGTGGATCCAAAAGATATACCTCAGGTAGTTGACTTAGCTAAGTCTTTAAAATTTAAATTCATAAATGAAAATACTGATCTTTCAGAAGATTTCTTTAATAACTCTTCATTTTATGACTTACCTTTGATGACTGACGATAATGAAGTTTTCTTAGAAATTCATTTTCGCATCACCACAAAGAGTGATAATTGTCCTTTAAAAGATAATATCTTTGAATCAAAAAGACTAACTAAAATTCATGGTAGTAATATTTATATACCTAGCCAAAATAGCCTTTTTGTTCATCTTGTCTACCACGCTTCTTTAAAGGGTAATTTTAATGTAGGTCTTATTGCTTTGGTCGATACACTTCAAATATTTAATAAAGTAACTAAAAAAGAAGTATTAAAAATTTCAGAATCTCTTGAAATGACAAAAATAACTGAATTATTTTTTGAACTAGCTGAGTTTTTTAAAAACAAAAAAGTAATCCTAAGCAAAGATGCAAAAAAATTAAAAGAGGTTTTAGTTTTTCCCTCGCTTAATTCAAAAATTACAGAAATTTTAACACAACAAAGTTTTTTAAAAATGCTTTCAAAATCTAAAGATACACTTTTTGTCTCAAAAACGCATTTACAAAGAGAATTTGGAGTTAACAAAAAATTACCCTCAATTTTTCTCTTCGTTAGAAGATGGATTCGACAAATGAATCAATTTTCCTCCCCAATTCTTTTTGTATTAAAAAATTTTATTAAAGTAAATAAGAGAACTAAAATTATTAGGGATCTACTTAAAAATTAAAAGTCTTATAGTTAAGACTTTTTTTAAATAAAACTAAATAATCATTTCATGGTTTGTAGATTATAGGCTTAGCATTTTGCTGATCCCCGTCAATTCTTGATCAATTTTTTTTGACTTTAAAGCTTTGTTTCAATATTGTTTTTACTTTTTATTATTTAGTTTCAATTAGGTATAGAATAAGATTAATAATTAAAATATGTCTGTGATTCATCTAAATTTTTCTTAAGATTTATAATGATTTTAACTAAAACCTGTACAAATGAGACAAGAAAATATAAATAATGCCGAATCATCTGATAGCATAAATATAGGCCGATATTTAAGATTTATTCTGCTTCAATCTAAATTAATTTTATTTATTGTTATATTAGGATTTATTACTGGCCTGACTCTTTATCTAACAACACCAAAAACTTATAAGGTTTCAAGCCTGCTACAAATTTACACTCCATCCCAAGGTATGGATGCACGTCAAAAAATTAGTTTTGATTTTTTTAATGCGTCAGAAACTAACTTAGATAATTTAATAACTCTCTACAATTCTAGGTCTAATATATTAAACCTAATATCAAGTCTCAATTTAAATTTAAAAATAGAAGGATTAGAGGAAACTGAAAATTTAAATTTTGATGTTTTTACTTATAAGTCTGAAGAAGATCAAAAAGAAAAGATCTATTACTTAGAAATTTTTGGTAACTCTTATAATTTACTAGATGATCAAAAAAATTTAATTCTAAAAGGAACTAACGGAAAACTGAGTTCAAATGATGCGCTAGAAATTGAAATTAATTATTCAAATTTAAACTCTGAGAAATTGTTTAAATTTACTTATTATCATCCATCAAAATTATTTAGGCTCTACAAAAATAAGATCAAAGTAATTAATTCCGCTACCAAAAGTAACTTTTGGACGCAGGAGGGACTCATAGAGGCTTTTTTGATTACAGATAACACGGAAGAGGGAAAGAAAATTTTAAATAGTGCAAATCAAATCTTTATTAAAGACAGCATAAAAGTAGAAACAGAAAAAGCAAAAAAATCGATCATGTTCATTGATGATCAATTAAAAACTTTAGAAGATGTTTTAGACGCGAGAAAAAGTGATTTAAAAAGCTTTAAACAAGAAAATAAATCACTAAATGTAAATTTAGAGGTTCAGTCAATAATTGAGCTCATAGCTGATATTGAACAAGAAATAAATAAAGTAGAATTGGAGTTAACTCAAGCAGAAGTCAATTTTACTAGAGATAATCCCTTATATATAAATCTTAAATTACAAAGGGATGCGCTAGAACTTCAGAAAGACTCTATAGAAGATAAAATAAAGAATTTACCAGTAGCTCAACAGGAATATATTGATCTTTTTAGAAACCTTGAGGTCTCAGAGGCTTTATATTCAGAACTTATTAACAGGAAGTTAAATTTTTCTTTAATTGAGGCAAGCACAATTGGAAATATTAGAGTTGTTGATAACGCATTTGTCGATAATTTAGTTAGCCCTAATTTATCTGTAGTTTTTCTTTTTACGTTCTTTTCTATTTTTATTGGAATCATAGTTGCTTTATTTAGAGGTGTTTTCATTATTTCTATTTCTAATCCCGCAGAACTGAATGATGCAAAAATGAGCCATGAAATCATAGGCGTTATTCCAAAAGTTGAAAATACATTAAACCCCTTTGAAGATAAAAAATTTGAACAGTCTGTAGAAACTTCAATTTTAAATATAGAGACAATAATAAAAGCCGGCCAAGCTGAAATAGAAGATACATCTTGTAAAAAGATTGTTTTTACAAGTCCCACTGCTGCTAATGGCAAATCATTCATTTCAAAAAGTATTTCAGAAGGATTGGCTGGAATAGGTCACAAAGTTCTATTAATTGATGCAGATTTAAAAAGAGGTGATCAGCATAAATTGTTCAATAAAGAAACTATTGAACTAGAATTTTTTAAAAACATTTCTATAGAAAATATTGATGAGTTAAAGATTAAAGATAACTTATATTTATTGCCTAGATTAAAAAAAATAAAAAATACTTTTGAGCACCTTTATGGAAATCAATTCATTGATAAAGTTGATGAATTTACTAAACTTTTCGATTATATAATTATTGATACAGCTCCCGCACTCAGCGTATCTGATACAGGTCTTCTCATGTCTACCTGTGATAATAATTTTCTTATTGTCAGACACAATGTAAATCGAATTAATGAAATAAAGCAAACGTTACAAATTATTGATCAAATTGGAAGGTCTTTTGACGGAATTATTTATAATGATTACCAGAAACCTTCGGGCTACTATGGTTATTATGACCTCTATGGGGACTATTCTTACAGATATTATGCTGAAAGATATTTGTATGATGATTACTACACAGAAACTGATGACTAAAAAACTTTTTTTTATACTTTTAATTAATGTAATTTTAACAAGTTGTGCATTGTCTCCTGGAATGTTTATGTCTTCCTCAAAAAATTGGAGTGGAGAAAATTATGTTTATGTAGAAAGTCTAGACAAATCTATTTTGATAGAACCTATTTCAAATGGAGTTAGAGACATAGGAATTAATGAAAATTATAAAATCGGTAAAGGCGATCAATTATCAGTGACTATTTGGGGCTTACCTGAAGTTTTTCCTATTACAGGAGGCATAAATCCTGAATTAAATACCAGAAGAGTTGACTCAAAAGGAAATATTTTTTTTCCCTTTGTAGGACTTATTTCTGCAATAGGTAAGACTCAAGATGAGCTGAGACAAGATCTGACATCTCAGCTTTCAAAAATGTTTAAAAATGTTCAATTAGATATATCTATTGTAAGTTTTAATTCTCAAAAAGTTTATCTTCTTGGAGAAGTCACAATTCCAAAAGAAATAAGTCTCTCTGATATACCTCTAACATTATCAGATGCCATTGGACAGTCGAAGGGATTGAATACTAATACTTCCGAGGGAGAAGATGTTTTTATAATTAGACAAGTTTCTAGTCAAGAACAAAGAATTTTTAGAGTTGATTTAAGTTCTCCTGCGGGTTTTTTAAGTGCTGGAAATTTTATTTTAGCTGATAATGACATTGTATATGTTAATGCTAAAGGAACAACAAGATGGAACCGTGTTATCTCGCAATTTTTTCCTTTTTCGTCATTTCTTAATAGTGTAGATAATCTTCTTGATGATTAGCGAGGATAAATCTGTTGGTTTTATATGTATGGCAAATTATTGTAGAAGTCCAGTTGCAAAAATGTTGCTAAAGAATAAATATGGTAATTCATTGAAAGTAGATTCGGCGGGCATTAAACCTTTAATATCTGCTGGAATGGATCCAAGATCATTAGATTATTTAAATGAGCTTGGCATTCCTCAAAAAATTCACACTCCAAAGAAAATTGATAAAAGTTTTATAAAATCTTCAAATATAATTTTTGCAATGGACATGACAATTTTAATGAAATTAAATACAGTTTTTAAAAATTCCAGGACCAAAATTAAGCTTTTTTCTTTTCAACATAAAAATTTAAATATTATGGATCCGTATAATTTGTCAAATGAAAAGTATAAAAAAGTTATGAACGATATAAAATTCGTTATTGATAATTTGTCATTGGAAGAATTTTTATGAAATGCCCGGGTGGTGGAATTGGTAGACACAAGGGACTTAAAATCCCTCGATAGCGATATCGTGCCGGTTCAAGTCCGGCCCCGGGTACCATGCTAAACCGCATTATTGAAAATCGATATAAACTTTTGAAAATAATTTAGAATTTACTTTCATGACAAATAGTATTATTTAAAATTGATGAATTTAATTCATCAACACAAATTAAGATAATAATTCTAGAAAAACTATTTTTATGAAATTATTAATTCCAGGCGGAGCAGGTTACATTGGTTCCCATTTAGTTCGAAACGCGCAAGAAGAAGGATACGAAGTTACAGTAATTGATGATTTCTCAACGGGACACGAATGGGCTCTTAAGGACTGTGAAATTTTAGAAGCTAACTTGTTAGATAAAGAGAGATTGTCTAAATTATTGAAGGGACGTCACTTTGATGGAGTAATTCATCTTGCTGCTAAATCATCGGTTGAAGAATCTATAAGAAAACCATTGTTATATTATAAAAATAACATTATTGGTACTTTAAATTTATTAGGTGAAATGTTGAGAAACGATTTAACAAATTTGGTTTTTTCATCTTCAGCATCAATTTTTGGAAATCCTCTAACAGCTAAAATTTCAGAAGATCACCCGAAGAACCCAATTAATCCTTATGGTAAAAGTAAATTAATTGTAGAAAAGATTTTAGAGGATATTTGTTCTACAGGTCATCTTAATGCAATAAGTTTAAGGTATTTTAATGCAGCAGGAGCTCATGAATCGGCTGAAATTGGAGAAGATCGAGATCCTGAAACCCATTTAATTCCAAATGTTCTAAAATCAGCAATTTCACTTGATTCTAATTTGGTAGTTCATGGCAGTGACTATCCTACTCCAGATGGAACTTGTATAAGAGACTATGTCCAAGTTATGGATCTTTCGAGAGCTCATTTACTGAGTCTTGAATATATGAAAAGTAATAAAGGGTTTTCAGCTTTCAATCTTGGCAATGGAAACGGTTTTTCTGTTCTCGAAGTAATCAATGAAAGTATTAAAATCACCAAAAAAGAGATCTCATACAAATTTTCAGAAAGGCGCCTAGGAGATCCAGCTACATTGGTTGCAGATAATAAATTAGCTAAAAGTGAACTTAATTGGAAACCAAAATATAGAGATATTCATAGTATTATAAAAACTGCTTGGTTATGGCACATTAGTTAAAAGATTATGGAAATTTATATCTTAAAATAATCTTTTTTACGTTATTAAATAACTTAAATTTTAAAATTATGGAACTTAAAAATTTTCTTATTGAGTTGAATAAATATTTGAAAAAAAAACATTTGAAACTTGTAATGGTTAGAAATTTTAAAAAATTACCTGAACATAATATTGGTAACGACTTAGACTTAATAATTAAATCTGAAGAATTAGATATTTGGTTAAATACAATAAAAATATTTTGTGATCGTAATAATTTAGAACTATTTATAAATTATGAATATTTCTACTGCACAGGAATAGAGATACATGGAGTAAATGACAAAGATGGAAAAGTTTCATTAGATTTAAACTCTAAATTGAATTGGCGAGGAATTGATTTTTATGATTCAGATCAACTTGTTAATGATTCAATATTATTCAATTATCCTATTTACTATGCTAAGTATGAATTCATAAATTGTTATGTAACTTTCTGTCATAGCTTTCTTTATGGTGGCTTTATTCAAGAAAAATACATAAATGAGTTCAGAAATTGTCTTTCAAATAATAGAGAAGAGTTTAGAAAGCTTTTTCAATCAATTTTCACAAAAAAACAAACAAATTTTTTATTCAATAAAATTGAAAGCAATGATCAGAGAATTCCTAAGTATTATGCCAATTTAATCAGATTAACAGTAATTCTAAGAGCTTTTCTAAAAAAACCTTTGCGCACATCAAAAAAATTAGCTTTAAGTTTTTTTTAATGATTAGTAAAATTTACGAACAAGTCAAATTTGTTTCATTACTGGAGCAACTTTCTGTAAATCTAGGTAACTTCATATTCTTTATTCTTGCAGCAAGACTTGCTGGGCCAAAAGAATTTGGATTATTCGCAATTTTGTTAGTGATAGCACAGTTGATTTTATCAATTGCAGTACAATGGATTTTATTACCAATTACTTCAAAAAGCCAAAAATCAAGTGATGCAAAAATTTTTTTAGAAATAACAAGAAAGGTAATAATTTTATTATTTATTTCTCCTTTTTTAATTTGGTTTTATGCATTTTTTATTTCTTCAAATCTAATCAGTTTTTATCAGTTTATATTAACTTTTATTTTATCTATGGTTATGATCGCAGCAGATATAACTAGATATTTCCTTGTAAGGGTAAGGGCTATTTATATTTTATTGATTTCAAATTTAATTAAATGGCTTTTAGGATTTTTATTTTTATTAAATCTAACATTGCTTCCATTTGATAAACATACTTCAATTTTAATAATTTTTTTAGGAACTTTATTTTTTGGCTTATTTATACAATCAATATTTCTTGTTTACTTTATAAGAAGAAATAGATTAGATGAAAACATTTATTATGAAGAAAAAAGTGACAATTTTTTACTTGGCTTAGGGTTAGCGAATGTCTATAACACCATTTCTTTTACAATTTTATTTAGTAAGGTTAACATCATTGCTTTTGGAGCTTTTCAAGCATTTCGATCATTAGTAAATATATTTCCTTTTTTTCTTCAATTTGTTGAAACTCATTTTTCTGCAAGCCTGGTTAAACAAAGAAAGAGTAAATTTATAAAATCAAATTGGATAATAAACTATTTAATAATTGTTCTTTTATGCATGATACCTTTGAATTTCTTATCCGAAGATATTGTTAGTTTTATTTTTGGACCAGAATTTTCAGGTCAGCATACAATTTTATTTTGGCTTTTTTTAATTATTTCTGTCCAAAGTTTATCGAGATTGTTGAGTGTTCAGTATCGACTTCAAGAAAATTATAAAATATTTAGGTTTTCCGCTTACATTTTATTTATTACTGGCTCAGTAATGTTTATTTTAATAAATATGTTTGAACTATTAAATTATTACCATTTGATAGCTATTTTGCTAATTACATCAATTTTGCAATTACTAAGTTTCATTATTCCTTTCTTCAGAAAAGAAAAATCTTTATGAAAATTATTCATTTTACTCTCGGGAAGGTAAATCCAGATAGTTCAAATGGAATAAATCGCGTTATTGAAGGGTTGGCAAAATACGGTAATAAAGAAAAAAAGATTAATGTAAAAGTAGTTTGTTTTAAAGCAAATCAAAAAGAAAAAAGAAAAGATTATGCAAGAGATGGTTTTCAAGTAATTGTTTTTAACTCTTTTCTTTCAGTGATGGGTTATTTTATTAAAAATAAAAATAATATTGACATTGTCCATATGCATAATGTTTGGTCTGTCTACAATGTTTTTTTGTCACAAATTTTTTTATACATATCCATTCCTTACATTATTACTATTCATGCTGGCTTAATGGACGATAGAGTAAAAAAATCAAACTATTTTGCAAAATTACTTTTTCAATTCCTCTTTCAAAAAAAACATCTTGATAGAGCTAATGGACTGCATGCGATTGCTAAAGAAGAGGTAAAAAAAATCAAAGAATTTACTTCAAATCAAAATATATTCCTTATCCCTAACGGTATCGACATCGAGTCAATAAAGTTACCAAAATATAAACATCGAAATAAGAAGATATTATTGGGATACTTAGGGCGACTATCTAAAGAAAAAAACATAAAAGGTATAATTAAAGCCTTGAGCTTATTAGATGAGGATACTTTAAAAAAAATTGTTTTAGTAATAATAGGGCCAAAAAATAATAACTATGCGGTCGAATGTATTAAATTAGCTAAAGATTTGGGTTTAAATAAACAAATTATTTTTTCAGATAAGGTAAATAGTAAAGATAAATGGTCAAAATTATCTGAACTGGATTTATATATACAGACATCTTTTTCTGAAGGATCATCTTTAACAATTTTGGAAGCTTTGTATTCAAAATTACCTGCAATAATTTCAAGGTCTTGTAATGTATCTTATCTCAACGATAAAAGGTTTTTAAAAATGGTTGAGCCGGAGCCAATAGATATTGCCAGAGGTATATATGAATCGGTTGAAGATATTCAAAATTTTAAAAAAACAGGAGAGGAGGCTCATTTGTTTATCAAAAATTATTATAATTGGGGATTTTTACTTGGTCTTTTAAAGTTAGAATATGAAAAAATTATTCAAAAATATTCTTCAAGAAAATTCAAAAAATAATGTTTATAAAAAAAGTTGATGTTTTAGAAATCGTATATTTCTCAGTCTTTTCTATGATTTTTTTTCAAGGGATGTTTTGGGATTATTCTTGGAAAATTGGATGGAGTCTAATGTCGTTAACTTCTTTCTTATTGTTAGGCTTTTTTGCATACAAAATCTACAGAGGAACAATTTTATTCGATAAGTTTTTATTTTTCCTTGGAATGTCAGTATTTATATTATACGAACCTTTTTTATTCTTACTTTTAGGATTGGGCTTTCCATTTGTTTGGGGCACTGAAACTCCTGATGACTATATAGGAAATAAGGTTGGCTTAATAGTTAGTATTTATATAATTTTCTTCTATGTGGGGAGAACATTCGCGCTAAATTTTATTCGTCCAAGAGATGATTTTATTAAACACAACAATAAATTTAACCCTATTTTTTTAAGTATTTTTATTTTCTTATCCCTTATCCCTTTTTTTCTTTTTGGAACAGGTAATTTTATAGATAATTTCTTTTTGAATATAGCCGGTAGATCGTCGGGCTACGTTGCATTTGCAACCGCCGGATTAGGGACTCAATCTCCCGTAATAAGTTTATTTGCTCAAACTATTGTAATATCAGTTATCTTACTATTTATTTATTCTAGGAATAAAACAAATTTATTCAAATTATTTGTTATTTTTTTATCTCTAGTATTATTTGCTTTATATGTTTCACTTGGCGGAAGGTCTGGGCCAGTTACAGCCATTTTGACTTTAGGAATTTTATGGTACTTGAAGAGAACAAAGCCATTAACTGGTTTCGTAATACCTTTCTTGGCTGTGATAACGTCTATAATATTAATATTTCAAATAAATTTTAGGAGTTCTGGAAATCTAGATGATGGATTTTCTAGGTCAATAGCAGTTGGTTCAGAATTAAATAGAGAATTAGCCTTTATTGCTTCTCACTACGGAGAAAAAGAAGAATTTATTGTTTCTAATGACATCATTTCTTCAACTATATTACCTATATACGATACTATAATTTTATTAATCACTAATCCAATTCCAAGAATTTTATGGAAAGAAAAACCAATTGATGAAAGTTATGCCCCCTATAATTACTTAAGAGTTGGTTCATCTGGATTTGAACAAGATACAAATATTACACCAACAGTTCCTGGAAGATTTTACATGAAATATGGGTTGATAGGAGTTATGGAGGCTGGAATACTTGTTGGATTTTTATGGTCTTGGACTAACATTTACATCAGAAAATATAAGAAGGAACCAATTTTATTACTTACAATTCCAGTTTTTTGTTCTTGTCTTCTTTTCGCTGCTACAAGGGAATTATCAGCTGGTCGAATTTATCCACTATTATTTTTGCTGCTTTTTTATTATTTAAATAGGGTCACTTTAAAACATAAACAATAAACATGTTGATAGTAATCATTGGTCCAGATGGTTCTGGAAAGACCACAATAGCTAAAAAATTAAAATTAAACTTTAATGAAACAGGTTTTAAAGCGGATCTCTTTTCAATGAACTTTCAAATTCTTCCCAAACTAAGGGATTTAATAAATCCTTTTTTAAAAAAAAAAATAATTAACACTAACGTAGAAGGACAATTGCATATTGGAATGAAGAATAAGCCTAATTCAAGGTTTAGAGGAATGTTTATTGCTACTTGGTATGCACTAGATTTCATGCTAGGCAAAATTAAGTTATCTCTTTTTATAAGAAAATTTCATATAATAATTTTTGCAAGATACTTTTATGATTATTACTTTCAGCGAGGGCATTTAAATACTCCAAAATGGTATTTAAATATCCTTCAAGTACTTGTTCCAGTTCCAGATTTTATTTTTACTATTAAGAGAAATCCTGCATATATTTATTCGGAAAAACCTGAATTAACAATAATTGAGATAGAAAGACAACAAAATATAATAGATCTTCTTTTAAGTGATAAGGAAAACGCTTTCATTATAGATGGAAATAAAGGCGTAGAAGATACAATGGATCAAATCATGAAAATAATAAATACGAAATGGTAGGACACTTTATTTTTTCTATTAACTCTAAACCCGTTGTAGCAATTCCTTTAGAAGGAGGTTTTAAAATTGCACTTATTGCTATTAGCTGCTTTCCAAGCTCAACCTTAATTAGAAAAGCTTTTAAGGCGTATATGATAATAAGAATTTCATTATTTTTTTTAGCGCCTTTCAAAAGAAAAGAAAGATATATTCTTCCTTCATATATATATCGCGATATCGACATTATTAGGGGTATGTATGAAGTTTTTTTATGGTCGCCCGTTCAAAAAAGAGGTAGATACTATATTCATTTTCTTGATCATGAAGGTCAAAAAAAATATTTTGCTAAAGTCACTACAAAAGAAAAAGATTTTATTTTGATGGAAAATGAAAAAGAAAATTTATTGTTTTATTCTAGTGCAGAAAGCTTTGATGTCCCAAAGGTAGTTCATTACAAATTAACAGAAAAATATTGTTTAATAATGACTGAAAACGTTAGTGAAAACTTCTTTCTTTATAGCCCTAGTAAAAATTTTTTCCCTTCTAAAGTTGCCAAAGAAATTAAAGGCGTCTCAAAAAAAATATCTATTGGACAATACTTGCTATCTAATAACTTAAATTTGAAAAATAATTTTAAAGATTTAATTTTTAATTTAGACAAAAAAAAAATTATTGAAGTTGTAAAAGTTCATGGGGACTTTGGAAGTGAAAATATATTTAAAAATAAACATGGTGATTTTCTAATAATTGATTGGGAGAGATCAAAGGAAAATGCACCATTACTTACTGATGAAATTGCTTTCTGGCTTGGTAAAAACCATAAACTCATTAGGAAAGATGAAGAAAAAGCTTTTAATAAATTTGTTGAAGAGAATAGTTATCATAGTAGGGAAGATATCGTCTTAGCATTATATTTTTTATTTTCTGTAGATTTTTATTGGGCAAAAAATATGTTGGAACGTTTTCGATATTGAATATTTTATTTTTATTGACAGATGTATACACAATAAATTTAGATTGCTCTGTGATTTGAGATAATAGATCTTGGTAATGAATAATTTGGTCAAGTGATAGTTTTAGATAATATTGTTTTTGAATTAACTCAGACTGGAGGAGTAAGTAGATATTGGTCTGAGACAATTAAAGAACTAATTAAAAAAAAAATAAAAATAAATTTTCTTGAGGGAAAAAATGCTTTAAAAAATTATGATAGAAAAAAAATTCTTCTACCTGATCAAATAATTCCTGATAAAGGTCCAATTCTTAGTAGACGATTTTTAAATCCAAAAATTAATTCTAATATATTTCACTCTAGCTATTATAGGACTTCAAAACTTTCTAAATTTAATGTGGTGACGATTCATGATTTCATGAATGAAAAATATCCTTTTCATCCTAGAGATTTTATTCTTGCAAGGATCAAGAAAAATGCATGTAAGAGAGCTGATCATATTGTTGTAGTTTCCGAATGTACTAAAAATGATTTGATTAATTTTTATCCTTTTGTAGATCCCAATATGATTAGCGTGATTCCTAATGGAGTAAGTGATTCTTTTTTTCCTGAGATAAGTAGTTCAGAAATTTTCATTCAAGGTAACATTATTGAACCAAAGAACTATTTTTTATATGTTGGTACACGAGGTATGTGTAAAAACTTTAAATATGCGCTATCTATTTTTAGCGAAGCAAAAAAAAGAAATAAGAACCATAAATTAGTAATTGTTAGTAAATTACCACTTGATAAAAATGAATTTAAATTAGCAAATTCGTTAGGCATAAATACAAACGACTTAGTTCAAATTGAATATGTTGACAATTCACTATTGAGGTTACTCTATAGTAATTGTTTAGCTTTGCTTATACCTTCAAAATACGAAGGATTTGGATTACCCGCTTTAGAAAGTTCAAAATGTGGCTCTATAGTCATTGGGGCTAAAGGTTCCGCATTAGACGAAGTTGTCGGAGAATCTGAATATATGATTAATTTGTCAAAAAAAAATGAAATTAAAAGAGTTTTAGATCTTGATTTTTACAAAGAAGACGCAACAAAAGAATCAAAAAGATTGTTGGAAAGATCAAAAAATTTTTCTTGGGCTAAATCAGTTTCAAAATTAGAGAATATATATAAAACTTTGATAAAAGAAATTTAACTCTTTTTAAACTTCTTATCTTGAACACAAATTTTCTAACCTTTATCATTCAAGTTGTTTTTAAAAGAATTAAAGTAAATGAGCCTTTCGGTAATTATTCTTACTCATAATGAAGAAATACATATAGAGAGATGTATTCGTTCGTTAAACAGTATTGCAGATAGAGTCTTCGTGATAGATTCTTTTTCTAGTGATCGAACTGTCGAGATTGCAAAGAATTTAGGGGCTACTGTGCATAGTAAAAAATGGCCTGGGAGCCATTCAGAACAACTAAATTGGGCTATTGAAAACTGTGATATAACAACAACATGGGTTATGCGACTTGATGCAGATGAAACAATTAGTCTGGAATTAGCTGAAGAGATCAAAAGCGAATTATCAAAAAATAAATTAATTAAGGGGTTCATTTTGAAGCGGGGACATATTTTTTTGGGGAAAAAGATACTTCATGGAGGAAACTTTCCTATTAAATTACTTCGCATATGGAAAAATGGTTTTGGTTTTTGTGAAAAAAAGTTGATGGATGAACATATAGTCCTGAGAGGAGAGTGTAAAACTAAGCTTTTGAAACATGCTTTTTGGGACAATAATTTAAAAGACATTTCTTGGTGGACCGACAAACATAATAACTACGCCACTAAAGAAGCAATAATGCAAATACAAAATAAATATAGCAAAACTCAATTTCACAAACATAGCTTAAAAAGATATTTTAAACACTCTATTTATGAGAGGCTTCCTATAGCAATAAGAGCTTTTATGTTTTTTTGTTTTAGATATATTTTTAGACTTGGTTTTTTAGATGGTTACCAAGGCCTAGTATGGAATTTTCTGCAAGGATTTTGGTACAGATTTTTAGTAGACGTAAAAGTATATGAAATAGAAAAAAAGATTGAAAAAAGCAATTTAAGTGTCAAAGAAATCATAAAAATAGATTATGGTTTCGATTTATGAAAGTATCAATAATAACAGTAGTTTATAACAATGTGGATACGATCAAAGAGGCAATTGAATCCGTCATTAATCAAACTTACCATGATATTGAATATATTTTAATTGATGGAAAGAGTAATGACGGAACTTTAGAAATAATTGAAAGTTATGGGGACAAAATTTCTAAAGTGGTATCTGAAGAAGATTCGGGTATCTACGATGCAATGAACAAAGGTTTATCTTTATCTTCTGGAGATATAATAGGTTTTATAAATGCTGATGATAAGATCGATAATAATGAAATTATTAAAAACGTGGTTAATCATTTTATCGATGATGTTGATATAGTTTATGGCGATCTAATATTCGTTGATAGATTGGATTCCACAAAAATATGTAGATATTGGAAAGCAGGAAAATTCAAGAAAATTAAATATAAATTTGGTTGGATGACGCCGCATCCGTCTACATACATAAAAAAAGAAATTTATGAAAAATATGGTTCATTTGATCTAAGGTTTAAAATTGCGGCAGATTATGAATTGATGCTCAGATTTATGTATAAAAATAATTTGAGAGTTAAATACTTACCTGAGGTTATAGTTAGAATGAGAGATGGAGGAATTAGTAATAACTCTCTTTTTAATATTTTTACTGCAAATTACGAAGTTTTTAAAAGCTGGAAGGTAAACAATTTATCAGTATCTCCTTTGATTATCTTAATTAAACCCTTACTTAAGTTAAAGCAATTTTTAACTATTAAATGATGTAGGATTAAAAAAATAATAATTTGTTTTTTTGTATCACTTTTTTTATTATTTTAATTTTTACCATATGTATACTTATTCAATATGAACAAAACTGCTTTGATTACAGGCATAACTGGCCAGGATGGTTCTTATCTAGCTGAATTTTTATTAAAAAAAAAATATATCGTTCATGGAATTAAGCGACGTTCTTCTTCCTTTAATACCCAAAGGGTCGACCATTTATATCAAGACCCATACGTAAAAGATAAGAATTTTTTTCTTCATCATGGAGATTTAACAGATAGCTTGAATTTGACACGAATTATAAAAGAGGTTGAGCCAGACGAAATATATAACTTGGGAGCACAAAGTCACGTCGCTGTAAGCTTTGAAACTCCTGAGTATACCGCTGAGGTAGATGCAATAGGCACACTTAGATTATTAGAATCAATCCGATTGCTGGGCATGGAAAAAAAAGTAAAATTTTATCAAGCCTCTACTTCTGAATTGTTTGGCGAGGTTCAAGAAACTCCTCAAACAGAAACCACGCCTTTTCATCCAAGATCTCCATATGCTGTCGCTAAAATGTACGCCCATTGGATTGTAGTGAATTATAGAGAATCTTATGAGATGTATGCTTGTAATGGTATTTTGTTTAACCATGAATCTCCTCGCAGAGGAGAAACTTTCGTTACTAGAAAAATAACTAGAGGCCTAGCTAACATCGCTCAGGGAATTGAAGGTTGTTTATACATGGGAAATCTTGATGCGACTAGAGATTGGGGTCATGCTAAAGATTACGTACGTATGCAGTGGATGATGTTACAACAAGAAAATCCAGAAGATTTCGTAATTGCTTC
>MDTG01167370.1_pt1 | contig 21627 bp, 19 predicted proteins | sample 811421 | NCBI WGS metagenome assembly MDTG01 (sample SAMN05326645, study PRJNA326480) | marine metagenome | isolation source: seawater | place: Pacific Ocean: South East | collected 2011 | reverse complement strand
TCCCTGACCGCAGGCCTCCTCGTCCTGGTGTTCGCCGGGACCGAAGGCGCTCCCCTCGGCATCGGGATCGGGTGCCTGGCAGGCGGTGCCTTCGCCACCTTCGAGGGCTGGTCGGGCTGGTGCGCGGTGAGAGCGATGGGTTTCAAGACCCGGATCTGAGCCGGGCGGCAGACCACGGCCGACCTCGTCCGCTCGCGAGGTAGTCTGCAAGGATGACCAATCCGATCGACTCCGGCACTGAAATCACCCCCAGCCGACGAGACGCACTCGCGATCGCCGCATCCGTGGCGGCGGCCTCCATCGCCCTCCCCCTCGAGAGGGGCATGGCGGACAGCGACCTTCCGGCGGAAGGGATGAACCCCGGTGGAACTTCCCCCGCCGGACCGATCACCCCTGCGGTCCTCGAGGCAGCGGAACGACTCGCCGGGATCTCCTTCACCGATGCGGAACGCGAGACCATCGCCCGGACCATCGGAGAACAGGTGGACATCTTCTCCCGACGGGTCAAGGCGGGAGCGATTGCCAACGATCTCGCGCCGGCCCTGGTGTTCCGCGCCCTCCCCCCGGATCGGTCACTCGATCCCGTCACTTCGACCGGTGATCCGTCCCGGATCACGCAGACGGTGGGACCGTGCCCGAAGGAGGAGGAGGACATCGCCTTCGGATCGATCGCCGAACTGGGAACCTGGATTCGACGTGGCGAGCTGACCAGCCGACGACTCACCGACATCTATCTCCGCAGGATCGATCGTTTCGATCCCGAACTCCACTGCATGATCACGGTCACCGCCGAACGGGCCCGCCGGCAGGCAGAGGCGGCGGACGCCGCCCTGGCTGCAGGCGACGACCGGGGCCCCCTGCACGGCATTCCCTACGGAGCCAAGGACATCGTCGACGTCGCGGACATCCGCTCCACCTGGGGCGCGGCTCCCTTTCGCGATCGGGTAGCAACCAGCACCGCCACCGTGATCGAACGGCTCGATGACCGGCACGCCGTGATGCTTGGAAAGACCGCGGTCGGGGCTCTCGCCTATGGCGACATCTGGTTCGATGAGACCTGTCGCAATCCGTGGAACACCGAACAGGGATCGAGTGGTTCCAGTGCCGGCAGTGCGAGTGGCACCTCGGCCGGCCTCATGGCGTTCGCTCTCGGCACCGAGACCCTCGGATCGATCGTCTCGCCATGCGTCCGCTGCGGCGTCACCGGTCTTCGCCCGACTTTCGGACGGGTTTCGAAGGCGGGGGTGATGAGCCTCTGCTGGTCCTTCGACAAGATCGGGCCGATCACCCGGCGGAGCGTCGACACCGCCTACGTCCTCGATGCGATCCAGGGAATCGACACCCGTGATCCCTCCTCCGTCGGCGTGCCCTTCGCGTCGGATCCCGACCGTCCGATCGAAGGTCTGCGGATCGGATGGAATCCCGCATGGTTCGAGGGTACCGGGGAGGCGGATCGGAGGATCCTCGATCATCTTCGCGCATCCGGTTGCCGTCTCGTCGAGATCGACATGCCCGATCTCCCCTATGAATCACTCCTCATCCCCTTGTATGCCGAAGCCGCGGCGGCCTTCGAATCCCTGACCCGGGAGGACCTCGACGACCGGATGTCATGGCAGGCGCCGGAGGCCTGGCCGAACACCTTTCGACGCAGCTGGTTCATTCCCGCCGTCGAGGAGATACAGAGCAACCGCATTCGCCGCCAGGTCATGAACGTGATGGCCGGCATCATGGATGGCGTCGATGCCATCGCCGTTCCTCCGTTCGCAGGCCAGCTTCTCCTGGTCACGAACGCGACCGGACATCCGACCCTCGTCCTTCCGACCTCCGACGATCGTCGCACCCCTTCCGGCGGGTTCACCTTCATCGGACGGCTCTTCGACGAGGGAACCCTCATCCGCCTCGGGCGTTCGGTGGAGAGGGCGATGACCCCGACCTCCCTGCGACCGCCGATGTCATGAACGCCGAATCGTACGAAACCACCGACGGGATCCGGCTTCCCGTCACGACCGGCGGGCGGTTGCTGCGTCGATTCGTCGGATTGACGGCACGGATGAGCGGATTTCGACGGCGAATCGACCATGGCTGGCCTCGGTTCGAAGGTGGAGTGCGAAGTCCAGGTCGGCCGGGCCGCGTCGATTCACCGACCATCGTCCTGGTCCACGGCTTCGGTGTGGACGGCGCGACCATGCTCCAGCTCGGACGCCTTCTCGTCCGCGAGCATCATGTCCTGATCCCCGACCTCCCCGGGTTCGGAGAACATCCACCACGCTCCTGCTTCGAATCGGAGGGCGGCCCGGGGATCGAAGCATTCCTCGATGGGATGGACGACCTTCTCGATCGTCTCCAGATCGACCGTCCTCTCCTGGTGGGATGCAGCATGGGCGGAGCCATCGTGGCGAACTACGCCGCCACCCGTGTCGAAAGGCCCTCCGGCATCGTCCTCATCGGCCCCGGGGGCATCGAACCACCCATCGACTCGGAGGTCTTCGCCGCGGCGAAGCGGAATGAACACATGCTTCGGGTCCACGACCGGGCATCCTTCGATCGAATCTATGAACTCAACTTCGTCAAACCACCCGCTTTGCCGGGATGGGTGAGATCGACCATCGCCAGGGAGGCGGCGCCAAGGTCGCGTGAATACGAACGGTGGCTTCGTTCCCTGGAGCCGGTGATGCTGGGCGGACCGGAACGCTACCGAAGCATCCAGTGTCCCACCGAGATCGTCTGGGGCGATGACGATCGGATCATCGATCCTTCCGCCGCCCCGCTCTGGAGGGATGCGATCGACGACTGCAGGGTCACGATCATTCCGGAAGCGGGCCATTCGACGATGGTCGAGAAACCCGAAGCGGTCGCGGAAGTGGTCGAAGCACTCGCGAATCGCCTCTCCGGTATGCGGTGACCGTCGAATTCAGTCGATTGAGGGCCTGTCGATCGCGGGGTACTCCTCGACCCAGACCGCATCGGCGCCGGCGTCGAACTTCGCCCGTGATGGGCGACCATCGCGGAAACCGACGAAGGCCACCGCGGCGATCAGGTCGTCTCCACGATCCGGGTCGATGATCTCCAACCGCCAGACCTGGTCGAAACCCTCGAAGCAGGGAGGGCACTCGGCGACCTCGACCGGGATGAATCGGTATCGACGCGGCGCGAGCCCGATCGGCCCGTTTCCGTACACCAGTTCCTGGAGTTCGAGCACGAAGTCGGCGTTGGGAACGAAAGCCTCGCGTCGAAGGTCCAGATCGATCGCAAGATCGATGATGGGCGGGCCGCTGGGTCCCGGGGATTCCGCACGGATCGGCTCGGCATCCTCGATGGCGAGACGGACGTCCAATCCTGATTCCCGGGAGTCGGTTCGAATTTCGAAGGACTGCGGTGGACCGTCGTAGATCATCTCCAGGTTGGGCTCGTTCTCCGGGGCCCGTAGACGGATCCGACCGTCGACCCGATCGAATCTCGGTTGTCCGGTCCGGCCGGTGAAGAAGAGGTCGCCCGCGGGGCCCTTCGCCGCGACGCCGGCGAAGACCTGGGACTGGGTGCTGGTGTACCACCGTCGAACAGGATCATCGGATGAATCCTCCCGGCCCTCGCCCGGGGAAAGCTCGAGAATCCTTTCCCGCATGTCACGGCCCCGCACCGAAGCATCGCGGAGAACCTCGATCTCCGCCCGCCGCATCACGCGGTCTCCGAAGGTCATCGCATGCGGCCGGGTGATCAAGGTGGGGTCGGCGGTGGGATCACCCTCGAGGACCAGCAGCCGGGACCGTGATCCGATCTCGACCATCCCGAGGTCGGGACGCGCCAGCGATGCGGCTGCGGCCTGGGTGAGACCGGAGAGGATCTCGATCGGTTCCTCACCCGATGCGATCCTTTCTCGGATCGCGGCATCAAGCGCCGCCCCCGGGTGGGAATCCAAGCCAAGGGTGACCGCACCCTGGAGGGCCTCCAGAGCTCCCGGGTCGGCGGCGAGCGGGGATGCCCCGGGAATCTCCAGGCTTCCGATGCGATCAAGCACGCACCGGCCGCCCGGACCGTCGACGAGGTCCTCGGGCAGCGCGACTCCCGCGATTCCGGAGAGGGCCGCATCGACCAGCCGTCCTCCCTCCAACCATGACGATGAGTCGCCATCCGGCAAGGCGCCACCGACCACGATCGGCGCCGCCATCACGAATCGTCCCTTGCCGGTGACCACCACGTCGCCCAGCCCGAGCCGAAACGCGCTGGAGGCGACCAGCCGGGTCACTTCGCCGTCTTCGATCACCACCGTGGTGTCGTCGAGGACGGAAGCCGACCAGATGCCGTCGGCATCCTGACCGAAACCCGACAGGACGGTGGCCCCGGTGATCACCAGTCGTTCCAGGGCGACGAATTCCGGTTCGGGCGGACCGACGAAATCATCGACCGATGCCACCTCTCCACTGGCGTCACGGTTGGCATCCTCGGCGTTCGACGCGGGATCGGAATCCGTGCCGCCGCCATCACCCGCGGGTGGTTCACATCCTCCCGCGAAGAAGAGAGACGAGGCCAGGCCCAGAGGGGCAAGCATCCGGATCCACGTGGTGTCGAGGCTGTTCATCCCTCCATGCTACGGTCCACGAGGATCCACGATCGAAAACGCACGGAGTCGACCATGATCATCAACCCTTCCATCGTGATGCTCTGCCTGATCACGCTGGTGAAGCCCCCCTCCATCTCCACCGAAGGGGACGACGGCCACCGCATGCCGGGGCTGCGAGGAGAGGTGACGATCGAAGTCGACGGCCGTGGCATCCCGACCATCCGGGCGATGGACGGTCGGGATGCCCATGCCGGACTTGGATGGATGCACGGCCGGGAACGGTTCTTCCAGATGGACATGACGAGGCGAAAGGCCGCCGGAGAACTCGCCGCGTTGGCAGGTCCCGCACTACTCGACCAGGATCGTGATCCCGCGATGGCCCGGAGACGGGAACAGGCCGAACGAATCGCGAACATGCTCCCCGCGGACGAGAAATCGATCCTGGAAGCCTACGCGCGGGGGGTCAATGCCGGAGTCGGATCCCTGGCGGAACCTCCGGTCGAATATGGGATCTTGAAGGCGGAACCCCGGCCCTGGTCGCCAGCCGATTCGATCCTCGTGGTTCTCTCGATGTTCGACCAGCTCCAGCGATCCGCGGATCAGGAACCAGCGGTGCACGACCTGCGAGGATTCGTTGGTGGCCGGGTCGCCGACTGGATGCTTTCCGTACCGGGACGATGGGATTCGCTCCTGATCGCCCCCGATGCATCGGAATCCACCCCCGCCTACCCCCCGGATCTCGATCGGGCCGGGGCCCGGTTCGATCCGACCACGCCGAGGCGGATCGTCACCGCCATGCGTCACCCGGTGGAGATCCAGCCGGGCTCCAACAGTTTCGCGGTCGCGGGTTCACGCACTGCGGATGGCCGGGCGATCGTCGCGAACGACCCCCATCTGGCCACGTTCGCGCCGGGCATCTGGTACCGGGTCGCCCTTCGCTGGCCCGGCGTGGCCGCCGATGGAATTTCGCTTCCGGGCACCCCGGGACTTCCGGTGGGTACGACCGAGTTCATCACCTGGGGACTGACCAACACCACCGGTGACTTCGAGGACCTCGTCGTGGTCGAAGTCGATCCCGACGACAATTCCCGGTACCGCGTGGACGGAGGTCATGAGCCTTTCGACGACCGCATCGTCACCATCGAGGTCGCGGGCGGACCGGACGTGGAGATCCGTAGTCGATTCACTCGATGGGGGCCGGTGCTTTCAGCGTTGCCCGACGGGCGCCCGCTCGCTCTGCTTCGAGCCTGCGACCAGGCCGGCGCCGTGAATTTCGGCATCGTCGGGTTGCTCGAGGCCGAAAGTCTGGAAACCGGTCTCGATGTCGCGTCCGCATGGGGCGGACCATCCCAGAACGTCCTGGTGGCCGACCACCAGGGGCGGATCGGCTGGACGCTCAGCGGTTTCATCCCTGACCGACAGGGCTACGACGGCCTGTCGCCCGTCACGCACCTCGATGGTCGCGGTTGGTTCGGGATGCTTCCCGAGATCGAACGTCCTCGGGTGATGGACCCTTCGTCGGGAGCGATCGTCACTGCGAACAACCGGCTTCTTCCCCTGCCCGCCGCCGACCGCATCGGCAGGGTCTGGGCGGACGGCGGGCGGGCTTGGCGAATCCGCGCGGAGCTCGACGGCAGGCCGGTGATGACCGAGTGGCAACTCCTCTCCGTTCAACTGGACGAGACGATCCAGCGATTCATCCCCTATCGCGACCTGCTCATCGATTCGCTCGGAGGGCTCGAATCCACGCTGCCGGGACGCGACGCGACCCTGGACCTGGTGGTTGGATGGGACGGACGCGCTTCGGCCAACGACACTGCCACTCCCGTCGTGGAGATGTTCCGTCGAACCTTGCAGGCCGAAGTTCGCGCCATGCTTCTGGAGCGGTTCGCACCCTCTGCGGACGCGATCGAAGCCGAGGAGATCACGGCCCGCTCGAACGCCGCCTCCGCGATCAGGTCCTCCACCGTCCTCGCAGCCATCGAAGGACGCGACCCGCGAATTCTTTCCCCGGACGGCTGGCGCGCGATCTTGGAACAGGGAGCGAGAACCGCCGTCGAGATCCACCTCGCGGATCCCGACACCCCTTGGGCGGAACGCAACCGAAGCCGTTCACCTCATCCCCTCGGCATGGCCCATCCGCTGGTGGGGGATCGGTTCGATCTTCCGGCCGTTCGACAGCCCGGGCACTGGGGTGCCGTGCGGGTGCAATCGAGGGGTTTCGGGGCCAGCGCACGCTTCGTCGCCTCTCCCGGACACCTTGGAGACGCGATTCTCGCCACCCCTGGAGGCCAGTCCGGGAGGCCACGATCCCCGCACTACTCCGACCTCCATGCCTCGTGGTCGGAAGGCGCGCCCGAACCACTGGCTCCGGGTCCGGTCCGGAGCACGTGGACGATCTCTCCGGTCGCCGCCGACTCCGACGAGGCGGATGCCTCTCGACCCTGAACGAGAGGACCCCGATCAGCGGTTGGTGTTCGGGGTCGGGCGTTCCCAGTTGAGCACCAGGACCATCGGATCCGATCGTGATTCGAGGATCTCCAGCGGAACCACCAGCGTGCAGGTCCCTTCCTTCGAGGAGACCGTGACCCTGGGGATCGGATTCACCAGGGATCCCGCCACTCGAGCCTCTTCGATCTCCACCGCGATCGTGACGTTCTCGTGCAGTTCGATCTCGTTGATCGACTGTTCGAGCGCCTTTCGCAGGGCTCCCCGGTCGGCCGGCGACACGTGGAGAGATCGGAACCATGATGCATCGGCCCCGCAGGGGATCCGTATTCGGAGCGCGCCGGATCCGTCGTCCCCGAATTCCCTGGCCTGGACCTGAAGATCCTCGACCCGAATGCCGTCGAGCGTCTCGAAGGCTCCCGTGCTGACCGTCAGCCGCGCGTCCATGTTCCACGCGACCCCGTCGCTTCGAGCCGCCATCTCCCTCGTGATCTCCGGCAGCGAGAGGGAAGCGACCGCGATGGTGCCTGATCCCGACTTCTGCATGTCGATGCGGATGCCGACCGGGTCCTGCGAGGCGCAGCCGGAGATCGCGGCCAGCGCCACGACGGAGATCATCATCAGACGGGATCGAGGGGACATGGCCGGTGCTCCTGGTGGTCGATGCCGAAAGACTACCGCGCCCATCGCCGTTACCCTTCCCTGCCGGGAGGCGAGGAAATGCTCACGACTCGAAGGTTCCTGAAGACGCTGGTGGGAACGGCGACGCCGTTCCAGATCCTACTCGCGTGCATCCTCGGATCCCTCCTCGGATTCCTTCCGGTGACCGACGGTGGAATCCCCGCATCTCTGCTGCTCCTGGTCCTTCTCCTGGTCCTCGATGCAAACATCTTCCTTGCCGGATTGGTCGCCGCCGGCGTGAAACTGATCTCGATCGCCACCGCACCGGCCGCCTTCGCGATCGGCCGGATCCTCATCGACGGACCCACCCGACCGATCGCGGCGTTCCTCGCGAATGGACCAGTCACGGCATGGCTTGGCTTCGACAGCTACCTGGCGGTCGGCGGTCTCTTTCTGGGTCTGTGCCTCGGAATCACGTTGGGAATCCTCGTATCTCGAACCGTCTCGAGGCTGAGGATCACTCTCGGACAACTCGAGGAGGAAAGCGAAGCCTTTCAAGCCCTCATGGAGAGACGGGCGGTTCGGTGGTTCGCCTGGGTGGTCTTCGGAGGGATCCCGAAGGAGGGGTTCGCATCCGTTTCATCGCGAAGAGCACTTCCAATACGAATCTCGGGAGTGGTCATGTCCCTGATCCTGGTCGGCGGCGTGACCCTCGGCGGATGGCTGCTGGCCGACGGCGTGGCCCGACGGGTCGTCGTCGGTGGGCTGGCCCGCCTGAACGGATCGACGGTCGACATCGAAGACCTCGATATTCACTGGTTCGAAGGTCGCGCCGAGATTTACGGTCTCCAGATCTCCGATCCGGATTCACTCGAACGAAACCTCCTCTCGGCGCAGAGGATCGTGGCGGATCTCGACCTCGATTCGTTGCTGCGTCGTCGATTCGTCGTCGACGAAGTGGTGATCTCGTCCGCACGAATCGAATCCGACCGCACCACACCCGCGACCCCATCTCGATCTCGAACACCGGCCCCGCTCGACACTTCGTCCACTTCCGCAGACGAGACGGGGACATCCGAAGGCCCCGCTCTTCTGGAAGGGAACCTGGACGAATATCTCCGGAACGCCACGATCTGGAAGGACCGTCTCGATCGTGTCCGGAGGCTGATCGTGGACATCGCCAGCCGCACCCCGCCGGATTCAACCGCCCCCGGAGCCGACGCCGAATCGTTGGAGGACTGGCTTCGAAGGCAGGTCGACCTCCACGGATACGCGGGCGTCCGGGCCGTCCACCTTCTCGAAGAGACTCCCACCATCCTCATCCGCAGCATCGCAGCCGAGGAGATCCGAGGCAGGGACGAGGACGGTCCCTCGTACGAATTGGTGATCGATTCGATTTCCAGCGCACCGCGTTTGGTCGCGGACCCTCCGGGGATGAGGATCGACGCGAGCGATGGATCCCTCTCCACCGGCATGACTCTCGGCGGTATCTCCGCGGAGGGAGGTGACAACCGTTTCGCACTCATGATTCGTGATCTCCCTGCAGGCCTGATCGTCGGGCAGCTCGTCGATTCCGGGAACCCACCCTTCGGTGGAGGGACACTCGATGCCGAACTCGAGCTTTCCATCGTCATCGAACCATCGGTGGTGATCCGCGGACCCCTGCGAATCATCCTCCGAGACTGCGTGATCAGAGTCGGAGACGAGACCGCGACCATCGGAGAACTACCCGTGCGGATGGACGTGGGAGGCCGGCTCGACGATCCCACGGTGACCCTCGACCGAGAGGCCTTCGCGGACGCATTGAAGCGGGCCGGAGCCGGCGCGCTCGCCAGCCGGGCCCGGGACGAAGCGCAGTCCCAGGCCGAGCGTGGCATGAGTAACCTCGAGAAGAAGACTGGCATCGAGATACCCGAGGACGTTCGCAAGGGCGTCGGAGAACTCATCGGCGGTGGGCTCGACGGGCTCTTCGGCGGCAACCGCAAGAAGGACTGACGGCAAGACATGGACATATCACGAATCAGGTCACGATTTCCCGGCCTCGATGGCGGCACGACCCTCCTCGAGAACGCGGGAGGATCACAGGTTCCCGAATCGGTCGCGGATGCGATTCGCGACCATCTTCTGAACGATTACTGCCAGCTCGGGGCGGGGTACCCCGCCAGTGATCGCGCCACCGAAACGGTAGAGATCGCCCATCGTTTCATGGATCGCTACGTCAATGGTGAAGGCCTCGGCCGAGTGGTTCTGGGTTCGAGCTGCACCAGTCTGATGCATGTCCTGGCCGGAGCGGTGGGAAGGACCCTCCAGCCCGGGGACGAGATCGTCGTCTGCGAGCAGGGTCACGAGGCAAACATCGGATGCTGGCTCGATCTCGAACGCCTGGGAGCATCGATCAGGTGGTGGCGTGTCGACCCCGCCACCGGGTCCCTCCGGCTCGAGGATCTGCGCAGCGTGCTTTCCGACCGGACCCGCATCGTCGCTTTTCCGCACACCAGCAACCTCCTGGGCGAGATCGTCGATGTCCCCGCGGCGACCCGCATGGTCCACGATGCCGGCGGCAGGGTGGTGGTCGACGGCGTCGCATTCGCACCTCACCGCGCGATCGACGTCCGGGACTGGGGCGTGGACTTCTACGCATGGAGCACGTACAAGGTCTACGGGCCGCACATGGGAGCGCTCTTCGGACGCTTCGACGCCTTCCACGGACTCCAGGGACCGAATCACTTCTTCATCGAAGATGACGATGTCCCCTACAAGTACGAACTCGGCGGAGCCAGTCACGAAGGGTGCGCGGGTCTGAACGCCCTCGCCTCCTACCTCGGAGATCTCTGCGACGACCCGGGCCGCACCGCAGCGGATCTCGATCATCAGAGCGTGGTCCGTGCCTTTGAACGGATGACCGAACTGGAGGCCCCGGTCCAGACGCGTCTGGTCAAACGGCTGCTCGAGCACCCGGAGGTGAGGATCATCGGTCCCGCTTCGGACGATGTCTCGATTCGGGTGGCAACGGTCTCCATCACGCATCCACGACGGACTCCGACCGAGATCGTGTCCGCTGCTCATCAGGCCGGAATTGGAATCCGAAACGGTCACATGTACGCCCACCGACTCTGTGCCGCGATGGGAATCGAACCGGAACCCGGAGTTGCCCGCATCTCCGCGGTCCACTACAACACGACCGAGGAGATCGACCAGCTCATGGATGTCCTCGACCCCCTGCTCGCCTGAAATCTCATGGGATGTTCCGTGGCACCGATCGAAATTGAAGCGGATCGGGGTGAGGCGTGCCGATCAAAGATGAAGATGGATACTCCGAAGACCATTTCCAGACCGAAGATTCCCACGCCGGATTCGATTCCTGAAATACAGGTCGGAGATGTCTCCGTCGTGGCTCCGGAACCCCGGATGGAAGCCTTGAAGGAAGCCCGAAGCCTTCTCATGTCCGAGTACGGGCCTTGTGCTGCAAACCATCAGGATCTGCTGCTCGCGACTGCTCGTCGCATCCAGGATGGCATCGAGCGTTCCCGGCGATCCCCGTGAATCTCGAATTCGATGGACCCCTGCATTCCGATGGGCGACCGTTAGGGGAAGGAATCTCCATTCCCTCGCGATTCCCATGATCCTCCCCGCCGCCGCCTCGGCCCACCAGTTGTCGGTGGTGTCCACCAATCCCGAACCGGGCATGGTCACCGCGAACCGGCAAGGATCTCGACGGTGATGGATGGATCTCTCGATCGTGAACGAGGAGACCAACGACGTCCGAGTCTTCATGAACTCCGCCGACGGAACATGCCGGATCGACGACTTCTCCCAGCCTGGCAATCCGGTGCGGAGGGCTCCGAGCCCGTCCGAAGCCGAAAACTTCGGTCTGGGCGGCAGACCGGATCCCTGCACCCCGAACATCCCCGGTGACAGTGTCTCGATCCTGCTGGAAAACGCTGACGGGACCCACGCATCCGCACAGACGATCCCCACCGGAAACGGCAGCCGTGGCATCGCGGTCCTGGACCTGGGCGGCGACGGCGATCTCGACATCGCCAGCATTGCCTGCTACTCGAGCACCCCGGTGTTTCTCCACAACCGGTCCGAAGTCTTCGGTGATCCGACGACCTTCGAGGATGATCTCGACGATTCGATGCTGATCCTCCAGAACAGGGATTTCACGCCACCCTTCATTCCCGGTGATCTGAACCATGATGGAAAGGTCAGCGACGGGAACCTCGGGATCCCGCTCGGCTCCCGGGGAGGCTGCCCGGCACCCTGCCCCACGGACCTGAACGGAGACGGGCTGGTGGGAGGCACCGACCTCGGCCTCCTCCTCGACAACTGGGGCTGATCGAGGACCGTGGAGGCTCTCCGGTATCACGTCCCGCGGGGGCGTGGTTCCCGGACCCGAGAAGATCCACCGGGCGGTTACCATGGTTGGTCCACTACTCCCGACAAAAGAGGATTTCATGAGCGTCGCCACCACCATCGATCCCAAGCAGGTCCACGAGATCATCGGCCGTCACCAACTGGCGGACGGCTACGACATGGTTCTCGATATCGAGAAGTCCCATGGCCCCTGGCTGCACGATGCCGGCCGGGGCGAGGATTTTCTCGACTGTTTCACCTGCTTCGCGTCCTGGCCGCTCGGTTACAACCATCCCGGCCTCGACGACCCGGGATTCGAACGCGAGCTGCTCCGAGCCGCCAAGTGCAATCCCTCCAACGCCGACCTCTACTCCCGGGAGATGGCTGCGTTCGTGGAGGCGTTCGCAACCCATGTATCACCAGAGGGATTCGATCACCACTTCTGGATCGCAGGCGGCTCGCTCGCGGTCGAGAACGCGATCAAGGCCGCCTTCGACTGGAAGGCGAGACGGCTCGGGAGAACCGACTTCAACGATGACGCCGACGACCTGATGATCGCGCACTTCCAGTACGCGTTCCACGGTCGGTCCGGCTACACGATGAGCATGACCAACACCCTGCCCGACAAGGTCGGCTTGTTCCCCAAGTTCAAATGGCCCCGGATCCTGAGCCCGGGAATCGATTTCGATCTCGAGGGAAACATCACCAACGATGTCGCGGAACTCGAAGCCCGCGCCCTTGCCGAACTCGAGGCTTTCCACGAGAGCTGGTCGCGACGCGGCAACTACAAGCACCTTGCGGGCGTGCTCATCGAGCCGATCCAGTGCGAGGGCGGGGACCGACACTTCCGCCCGGAATTCATGCAGGGCCTGCGGGACTTCTGCGACAAGGCCGACGCCTTGCTCTGTCTCGACGAGGTCCAGACCGGTTTCTTCGGCAGCGGAAAGCCATGGATGTGGCAACATCACGGCGTGGCCCCCGATGTGGTCGCCTTCGGAAAGAAGGCTCAGGTCTGCGGCGTCTACGCGGGTTCCCGAATGGACGAGGTCGAGGACAACGTCTTCACCCGATCCAGCCGGATCAACTCCACGTGGGGATCAAACCTCGTGGACATGGTGAGATCCCGGCGATTCATCGAACTGATCGTGGAGAACGACTACGCCGCGAACACCGCCGCCCGCGGCGAGCAGATCCTGGCCGGACTGCGTCGCATCGCCAAGGACACCGAGGCCTTCACCGCCCCCCGCGGGGTGGGATCGTTGCTCGCCGTCGATTATCCCGACGGCGAAGCCCGAAACGCCGCAATCGGACGTTGCTACGAGGAACGCCTCCTCGTGCTTCCCTGCGGCCCGCGAACGTTGCGACTCCGCATCCCCCTCAACATGACCGAGCAGGAGGCCGACGAGGTCCTCAACCGGGTAGAACGAGCGGCCAAGGCCTGACCACGGTCGAGCATCCGAGATCGACATGAAGAAGGCCCGGAGGCTCGCTCGCCTCCGGGCCCGCTTCGTCGATCACGGGACGAGATAATCAGTCGAAGCGGAAGACGCCCTTCTTCCATGCGTATACATACGCGACGACGCTGGTCGCCATGAAGAAGATGATTCGACCGAGGAAGAGAGCACTTTCCGCACTCCCCGGCTCCAGCTTGGCGTAGGTCACGGCCCAGGGATACAGGAAGATGATTTCCACGTCGAACACGAGGAAGGTCATGGCGAGGATGTAGAAACGAACGTTGAATCTCTTTCGGGCGGAGCCGATGGGATCCATTCCGGATTCGTAGGCCATCCCCTTGACCACGCCGTCCGCACGAGGTCCGATGAGGGTCGTCGCCACGATGTTGATGACCACGAAGCCGGTGGCCATCACGATGACCACCCCCACCGGCAGGTAGCTGATGATGCCGTCGAGGGCGAGGACGATCGAGGTTGGAATCTGCATGGCGGCTGGACTCGGGCGTAGTGGAGAGGGATTCCGGTCGAAGTAGGCAGCGTACTCGGGCCAGGCCCCCGGCACGGATTTCAAATCCGCCCTTTGCCGCTCCGCTGTAGCCTTCGAACATGTCCGAAACCCCCACGAACGTGATTGAAGGCTCCCAGGACCACGAACGAGTGGTCTTTCTCCATGGATGGTGCGGTCACGCCGACGAGGTGGAATCGATCCGTTCCTCTCTTCCGGGTCGGGTCCTTGCCGTCTCCTGGACGCCGCCGGGCGGCTCCCTGGACCTAGAAGCGTGGCCCGGGAAGGATCGCGACCCCGGTGAGGCCGAGGGCGCCATGCGGAACTTCGCCGACGATGTGATGCGGCAGGTACGACAACGCATCCTGGATGCCGGTTTCGGGGGAGCGACATTGATCGGACATTCCCTTGGCGGTGCGCTGTCGTGCATGCTCGCGAACGATCCTGAACTCGCCGTGAGGCGGGTGATCCTGCTGGATTCCAGCACCCCGATGCCCGCCGACCGACGCACCGAAAGAATCGGGAAGATGACGGAGTGGGTCGATCGTGCGGCCGACGCCGGCCGCCTCATGGCCCAGGCGGCATGGATCGCGGAAGCATCCACCTGGATCCCCGACTTGTTCTCCCTCGAGGACCAGGGATCGGACAGGCTTCGCATCGAAAGGCGTTTCATGTTCGCACCCGCGCCAGAAGCGGCGATGATGCTCGGCGGCGCCGTCCAATGGCCCATCGATGAGTCGATTCGTTCGATGCCATGCGCAGTGCACGCCCTTGCCGGTGACCCGGGGCTGCTGATGGTCGAATCATTGCGAGCAATCAGGCCCGACGCCCGGATCGAAGTCTGCGAGGGGACCGGTCACTACCCCCATGTATTCGCCCCGGGACGGACCCGGGACTGGCTGCAGGCCGCTTTTACGTCCGACTGACGCCCCGGCCCGCAGCGGGCTCCGGTCAACGTACAATCCTGACTTCGGTCGATGAACAGGGCGTAGCTCAGCTTGGTAGAGCGGCGGCTTTGGGAGCCGCAGGTCGCAGGTTCGAATCCTGTCGCCCTGACTTCGACCCGTTTCGAACGCCCGGTTCGAAGCGGCTGCGAATCAGAAGGTCGATGCATCCTCCTCACGCCAGCTTGCGAGACTGGCCAGGATGTTCACGATCAGGGCCGCCGTGAATGCGACGGGCAGGTTGTAGACCTCGACGCCCGTCGCCTCGGGGTCGTAGAACTGCTTCCATGCGATCGCGACCCCGAATCCGGTGAGGATGCCCGCGATGGCGCCCGCTCTCGAGGCGCGTTTCCAATACAGGGCGAGCAACACCTGGGGACCGAAGCCCGCACCCAGGATCGCCCAACCGTACTCGAGTACGAATGAGAAGACCTGGAGATCCGGGTTGAACACGAGGCCGATCGCGGCGAGACCGAGCACCAGCACGGTGATCCGGTTGACGATGGCCGAGGAACCTCCCCGTCGAATCAGGCGGGAATAGATGTCGTTGGCCACCGAACTCGCCGCCACCACCAGCTGGCTATCCGCCGTCGAGCAGATCGCGGCCAGAACCGCAGCCAGCACCACCCCGGACAACACTCCCGGAAGAAGCGCGTCCGCGGAAAGAACCAGGGCGGTTTCACCGGCATCCGCCGCCCCTGCAGCCAACTCGGCGGACAGCCCCGCGGTCCAGGCCGCCTCCATCTCGGTGTAGGACCGGGCGAGAAGGCCCAACGTGACCGCTCCGGCGAGCACCAGCGTTCCCCAGGTGATCGAGATCACGGCACCCGCGATCGCATCGCTTCTGCGACGCAGGGCAAGGAATCGGATCAGCACATGCGGCTGCCCGGGGTATCCGAAGTTGATTCCCAAGGCGCCCGAACCGAAGAGGAAGCCGACCAGAGCCATCCCCGTCTTCTCCGGCCAGAAGGCGAGCAGCGAACCATTCTCGACGCTTCCGAGCGACTCCCGGATGAATCCCCATCCCCCCGCATCGATCAGCATCCAAAGCGGGAACACCACCAGGGCGAGAACCATCACGATGGCTTGGATGAAGTCCGTCCAGCAGGCGGCACGAAATCCACCGATCACCGTGTAGAACAGGACGATTCCGGCGCCGAGTCCGACCCCCTGGAGGTACTCGAGACCGAATGCCGCCTCGAAGGCCTTGCCCGCGGCGGCGAACTGGGCTCCAACGTACATCCACATCGCGATGAGGATCACCATCACCGACAGGAGGCGGACGATGGGCAGCGGGCCGTCGCGTCCATCCGGGGTCTCGCCGAACCGAAGGGAGAGATAGTCGGGAATGGTGATCGCACCGAGACGCTCGCTTTCGGACCGAAGGCGACCGGCGAGCATCGTCCAGTTGAAGAGGTAGCCGAGAAGCACCCCGGGGAGAATCCAATAGGCGCTGGCTCCGCTGGTGAACGCCCACCCGACCAGACCGAGAGTCAGCCAGCCGGATTCGCTCGAGGCTCCTGCGGATAGAGCTGCGACCCAGGGGCCGAGCGTGCGACCACCGAGGAAGTAGCTCTCCTGATCACGGCCTGCGTTCCTCCCCGTCACCACGCCCACTGCGACGATGAGAAGGGTGTAGATCGTGAAACTGAAGACGAATACGGTCATTCGGTGTCTCCCGCGCCTTGATGTGAAGTGGGATCCCGGGAGGACGGATGCGTTGATCGCGACGACTCTGCAAACGGATCGACCTCGATGGTAACGTTCGACGCCGTGATTCGACCTGCGACCACCTCCGATGCCTCGGCCATCGCCAGGATCTACCGTCCTTTCGTCGAGGATCAGGCGATCAGCTTCGAGTTGGTTCCGCCGGACGAAGCGGAGATCGCAGGAAGAATCGAACGCGTGACCTCCACTCATCCCTGGCTGGTCGCCCTGGATGGCGAAGGAGACGTCGTTGGTTACGCCTACGGCACCACCTTCCGAGGTCGCGCGGCCTATCGATACACCGCAGAAACCGCGATCTACCTCGCTCCGCACGCCCGAGGCACCGGGCTGGGGGATCGACTCGGCACCGCCCTCCATGACGATCTGCGAAAGAGGGGATTCCAGACCGCGGTCGCGGTCGTGACCCTCCCCAACCCAGCCAGCGTCGCCTACCACCAGCGTCATGGGTACCGATCAGCCGGAATCCTTCCTCGGGTGGGCCACAAGTTCGATGCCTGGCATGACATCGGACTCTGGACCCTCGACCTCGGGGATCACGTCTCTTCCGTCGACCGGTGATCCCCCGTGGCCCGGCCCGAGGGCATCACGCCCTCGGGCCCGGTACCGTCCTCAGCCATGCCTTCACTCTTCGACGAGCACTGGCACCGCCGATTTCTCGCTTTGAGCGAGCAGATCGCCACGTGGAGCAAGGATCCCTCCCGGGGAGTCGGGGCGGTGATCGTCTCGCCATCGAAGCAGATCGTCTCGACCGGCTTCAACGGTCTTCCGCGGGGAGTCGAGGATCGTCCGGATCGGTTGGAACGGCCCGTCAAGTACGACCTGATCGTGCATGCGGAGATGAATGCGATCATCCAGTGCGCTCGCAACGGAGTGAGCCCGATCGGATGCGCGGTGTATTCCTCGTTCTTTCCCTGCGTGAACTGCGGCCTCGCCATCGTCCAGAGCGGTATCGAGACGGTGGTCACCTACCGGCCGGCGGAAGGCGATGAACACTGGCTGGAGTCCATCGAGAAGAGCCGCGTGGTGTTCGAAGAGGCTGGGGTCGATTACCTGGAACTGTCACGCGACTGAGCCGGATTCAACCCTCCTCCGCGCGGATCCGCTCGATCTCGACTCTCACTTGACGACTGATTCGGCTCTTCGCCTGGCGAATGGCTTCCGGCGACATGTCGAGCCGTAGCCCGACCTCCTCGATCGGAACCCCGCGTCGACCGTAGAGCTCGAAGGCCTCCCAGGACCTGCCGGACTGGCTGCCATTGCTCCGGACCGTGGTCAGGGCCCGCGTGATGATGCTTCTAATCCACTCCCGATCCCAGATCTCGTCGACATCCAGAGTGTCCTCGATCGGCAGCTCCGATCCCGCGTCGGCGTCAATCATGTCGCGACGCTTCCTCCATCGAGCACGCAGGGTGTTGAGGGTCGCCGCCTTCAGGTATCCCCGGAATCGGCCGGCATTCGGGTCGTATTCGAAACGGGTCGAAGCGCGAAAGAAGTTGGCCATCACTTCGTGGGCGACGTCCTCGGACTCCTCCTCGCGAGTTCCGGCTCGACGGCAGAATCCCATGATCAGCGGAACGTACCGGTCGTAGAACTCCTGCCATCCCAACTCTCGTTCGACGGTGCCATTGGCATTGAGCCGCAGCAGGAGGCTGCCTCGGGTCTGGAATTCGTCAGGCCCGGGAGGCGATTGGTCCGGGACCGAAGCGACCACGGGATCCTCGGGGCCATCGCCGTCGGGGAGGGCCACCGTCACCTCGGCCGATCCGAAGCCCAGCCGATCTCCATGTCGAAGACGCACCTCCTCGTTCGAATCGAGGATCATCCAGTTCACGCGGCTCTCGGAGCGGCTTTCGAGGTCCCTGATGAAGATTCTGCCCTCAGGGTCGACCCTCACGATGGCTTGTCGACGGCTGACGGTTTCATCATCGATTGGAAGCCCCGCTTCTCGACCACGGCCGATCTCCACGCCAGCATTCGGTGATCCGCCCCTCTGGAGGTGGCAGGAAATGCGTTGGTGCCTGGAATCGATGAACTCGATGCGAATCAGACCGGGAGCCATGGCCCCTCCCTCCGTAGTGTCGAGGTGGATGATGACCGAAATGGTTGGTTGATGAATCCGGTGGCTCTGTTCCGCGATTACAACGCCATGTACGGAAAGCAAACTGAAACAGCCATCGCAGCGGTGAGTTACCTGGCCGAACTCTGGCAGGGCCCCCGGACCAGACGGGTCTCCGCAGCGGATATCGCGGACGCCAGAGGACTTCAGCGGCCATTCGTGGCCAAGCTACTTTCCTCGTTGAGCCAGGTGAACATCGTGAGCGGTTCTCCAGGCCCCGGAGGGGGCTACGCCCTCGCCAAGGACCCTTCGGAGATCAGGCTGAGAGACGTCTGGATGGTCTTCGAGCGACCTGACACCGACACGAATCCGCTTACCGGACTCGGCTGGCGGGAGAACAAGTTCCACCAGAGGCTCAAGAAAGTCGAGTCCTCGATCAACGAGCTGCTCGACGAAACCACCTTTGAAATGATGTCCTCGGGGGAAGAATCCTCCTCGACGGATGATTCCAAGCCGGGAAGACTGATCGAAGCTCCTTCCGCCATCCGGACCGAAGTCGTCCTGGAAGGCTCCAAGAACGGCAATTCAGTGAACGGTTCGGATACGAAGTTCCTCTGATCGGCTCCTGAGAATTCGATACAAGACGCCTCGTCCCGCGACGAGGCGTCTTTTTCATCGCCGAGATTCCAGAGCTCGAACGGCCTCCGGAAGATCCCGGGGCTCGTCCACGATGAGATCGGGACATGGGATGCGATCGTCGATCCTTCTGCCCTCGTCGTATCCACCTCGAATCGCCAGGAACGGAATGTCCGCCAATCGGGCGGACTCCGCATCGATCGAAGAATCACCCACCAGAATCGCCTCCGACTTCCTGGCCGTACCGAGGGCATGCCCGATGAATGCGGGATCCGGTTTGCGCACCCCTGCATCCTCGGGACACACAAGGGCGTCGATGAGCCCGTCCAGGCCCAGGTGGTCGATGATGACTTCGGCCGGGCCCCGTGGCTTGTTGGTGGCCACCACGACGCGGCGACCTTCGAGGCGGAAGTCCCGGAGGGAATCCTCCACTCCGTTCCTGAGACTGGTCCCCGAGAGACACGCTTCGAGGTACACGGCATCGAACCTCGCCCTCGCGATTCGATGGAGATCGTTTGGGATCTCCCCATCTTGTCGCGTGGAGCACACCCGGTGAATGAGACGATCCACCCCTCTTCCGATCGCGTTGCGGACGAATTCCAAGGATGGCGTCCCTGCTCCCACACATTCCGCGGCCGCAGCACTCGCAATCTGGAGACCCTCGACCGAATCCACGAGGGTCCCGTCGAGATCGAAAAGCAGCATGGAATAGATCATGGGTGAGATCTCCGCTCAGGAACCCGGGGCGAGTTCGCGTGCGATTCGATGAAGCCGATCGATCACGGGCCTCATCGATGAAGGTCGATCCCCCCTTGAAAGCTGGACGCAATCGGATACCAACGTGGACAACGACTCGGGAACACCGGGAACCACTTCGTGCAGAGGGGCCGGGCGGGCCACCCGTTCGATCGAGAGCGTGGCGAGTGCCGGTCCATTGAAGGATCTCGGCGGAAGCACCGTTGGAATCACCTTGCGAGCCAGCGTCCAGTACATGGTCGCACCGAAGTTGTAGACATCGGTTCGTACGGTGATCCTTCTCCTGGCCGCCTGTTCCGGAGCGATGTAGCCGGGGGTTCCCTGGATCCGGGCCTTCCTGATACCGGCATTGCAGGCTTGTCCGAGGTCGATGATCTTCACGTGATCCGGCGCGACGAGGACGTTGGTTGGCTTGATGTCCGCATGCACGATGTTGCGCGCGTGCATCGCATCGAGACCCTCCGCGATCCCGAGGAAGATCGCTGCCGCCGAACGTGGGGACGGTGGATCCAGAGCGTCCAGGCCCGGAGCGGCGACATATTCCATCAGGAGCCCCATCTCAACGATTCGGAGCCAGCGTCGTCTTCGGAAGATCCTCTCGATCCTGCGTATCGCAGGGTGACGAAAAGGCGAACCGATCCGATACTCGTTCTCGACCTGGCCGAGGAACTTCCGGTCCGTGTCGGACCGCTTCCGCACGTGCTTCATCGCGTACAGGCGGGCGGTACGGGGATCGCGCACCTTGTAGATGGCGCTGCCCGCACCCTCACCGATCCTTTCCAGGACCTGGTGGCCGAACAATTCCTTTGGATCTGACATGGGTCGTCCCGCGGTCAGGACCACCGAACGGGGTTCATCGCTCGGTGGCGAGGAACTGGGTGAAATCCGAACGCGGGAAGAAGCGGCCGGGACTGCTCACATCGCTGACGTCGGAATGCAGCTTGACGCGGGCATCATCGATCTTGAAGTCCCGCTGCAGCTGAAGGACGAGGGTCTCGATGGCCCGCATCTGGGCGGCGGTCGGCGCCCGGTCGTTTCCGTCTCCGATCAACGAGATGCCGATCGACTCGTAGTTCAACTGGTCGACCCGTTCCGCGTCCTCGTCGTCGGTGATCGCGACGTGGGCCCCGGGGGACTGCGAGAACCACCGGGCGGTCGCCACGATGGCTCCGTCCGCGAGTCTTCCGAGTCCGTTGCCAATGACGAAGTGGAAACCGGATCCGTTCAGACCGCTGTCCCGGTGTCGTCTGTCGATCTGGACATGATCATCGAAGTGAAGCCCGGAGTGGTGGACGATGATGTTCATCCATTCCCGCCGAGGAGCTTCCAGGGCCTGGCGGCCCTCCGGTTCGAAGGATCGAGCCGCGGCCGAGGCCATCAGAGGGTTGATGCTCGAGGTGGGACCGGTGAGTACGAAGAGGCCGCCGAAGATGGTCATGCTGCCCACAAAGGCGATCCAGACCGTCTGGGTCCGGGAGAGTCCATTCGGATGTTCGGCCTTGTTCGTCACTGGGACTTCACCCTTTGATCAGTCCTGATCCTGCTCTGTCGGTGTCGTCCTCGTG
>MDTG01221945.1_pt1 | contig 21628 bp, 31 predicted proteins | sample 811421 | NCBI WGS metagenome assembly MDTG01 (sample SAMN05326645, study PRJNA326480) | marine metagenome | isolation source: seawater | place: Pacific Ocean: South East | collected 2011 | reverse complement strand
TCATCCTTCGAGCGCAACGCGGCGACCCTCTCCCGGCTATCAGGCCAAACATCCTACCAGGAGACGGCCCGATGAGTGGAATTCATACAAGCGGTAGGCGTGGTCATCAGGGCGATGAGCGCGACCGAAGCCGCCGCAGCCAGGCGATGGTAGGCGTTACGCAGGGTCTGGTGCATGTGGACTTTCCTTTGCGGCTGGTGTGAGAAGAGATGCACCGGGCGCGACGACGGTTGTCACGACGCGGTAATCGCCATCCGGCCCGAGGCCTTCCACGCGAACGAGTTCGGAAAGACGGCGGGCCGTGCCACGGCCTGACAGCACCGCCACGAGATCGATGGTCTCGGCGATCAGCGCGCGCGGAACGGTGACGACGGCTTCTTGGATGAGCTGTTCGAGACGGCGCAGCGCACCGAGGGCCGAGCCCGCATGGATCGTGCCCACACCGCCCGGATGGCCGGTGCCCCAGGCCTTCAGGAGATCAAGCGCCTCGCTACCACGGACCTCGCCGATGGGAATGCGGTCGGGACGCAGGCGCAATGAGGAGCGGACGAGATCGGAGAGAGAGGCCACGCCGTCCTTCGTCCGCATAGCAACAAGATTCGGCGCGGCACATTGCAACTCGCGTGTGTCCTCGATGATGACGACGCGATCGGAGGTCTTCGCGACCTCGGCGAGGAGTGCATTGGTCAGCGTCGTTTTGCCTGTGGAGGTGCCGCCGGCGACGAGGATGTTGGCTCGGGCCGCGACTCCGTCGCGCAACGCGGTGGCCTGTTCGGCCGTCATGATCCCGGTCGTGACGTAGTCGTCGAGGGTGAACACCGCGACGGCGGGCTTGCGGATCGCGAAGGCTGGCGCCGCAACGACCGGAGGCAGAAGCCCCTCGAACCGCTCTCCTGTCCCGGGCAGCTCTGCCGAAACGCGCGGGCTCCCGGTATGGACCTCCGCGCCGACATGATGGGCGACGAGGCGGATGATCCGCTCGCCATCCTCCGGCGCCAGGCGTTCACCCGTATCGGACAGGCCTTCGGAGAGGCGGTCGATCCAAAGCCGCCCATCCGGGTTCAGCATCACCTCGACGACGCCTGCGTCTTCGAGAAAGCGGGCGATGGCCGGACCGAGCGCGGTGCGCAACATTCGCGCGCCGCGTGCGATACGTTCCGAATTGTGATGCGAAGCCGCCATCTGATCCCCGATTTCGACGGGGACAAACCAGATGGTCCCCATGCGGGGATGATTAAAAGGGCCTGATTTAGGGCCGATTCAACAAGGAATTAGCGTCGTCGTAGTGTGGCGTGCAAAGACAGGAGAACGGCGGCGGTTTCCTTTGCCGACTGGTTACGGCGGGCCATGCAGGAACCGGATGAGAACTACGGCTACGCTATAGCATTCTAAAGTTCGCCTAAATGACGTTTGCATCATCTGCACCGGGTGGAGGCCGTGCAGGATCTGCGACGGAACGCACATCGACAGCACGCAATATCCGGGGTATTCTATAAAGTATGGCAAGGTATGTTCGCATTTTCATGATCATGATGCTCGCTGCTTTCGCGGCGGGAACGGTCATGCATGCCGCGAATGCCGCCACCATGAGCGCGAAGATGACGCTTGCCGTGATCGATGGCGCGGACATGGGCGACTGCCAGGATTGCTCGGACGGTAACGACAACATGCCTCCGTGCGACAATGTCTGCGTATCGCCGATCCTGGCTGTCGTGCCGTCGGGCCAGCCAAGCCTGCCCGGGGCTGAGACGACTTCCGAAAGCCAGGTTCTCCAGAGCGTGACCGGGCGCACCGGACCGCCGGACCCTTACCCCCCACGATCCACCATTCTGAGTTGACGCCGCCCGGAGTTCCTCCGGTTCGCGGCGCCTGAAATCATGCGCGGTCAACCTGGCCGCCCGTGACCCCGCTTCGCTTCGCGCGGTTAGCGCGCTGCGGACTCAAGCGCCCTCTCAGGATGGTTGGACATCATGGTCTTGTATCTGCCGACGCCAACGCGTCGGGCTTTTCTCACATCCGCCGCGGCTCTTGCAGCCAGTACGGTGCTTCCGGTTTCCGGACTCCGGAACGCTCGGGCCGCTTCCGTCAAGGAGTTCCGGTTGAGGGCGGCACCGGGAAGAACGCATCTCGTTCCGGAGCCTTACGGAGAAACGCCGGTCTGGGCCTACAACGATGCGGTGCCCGGCCCGGAAATCCGCGTCCGTCAGGGCGATCGTATGCGCGTCGTGATCGACAACGGTATTGATGAGGAAACAACCGTCCACTGGCACGGCGTGCGCACGCCCAACGCCATGGATGGCGTGCCGCATCTGACACAGGTGCCGATCGCGCCGGGCGAGAGCTTCACCTACGAGTTCGACGCCGTTGATGCCGGCACCTTCTGGTATCACCCGCATCAGAACAGCACGGTGCAGGTGGGGCGTGGTCTCTACGGCCCCCTGATCATCGAGGAAGCAGCACCTGTTCGTGTCGACCGCGAATTGACCTGGGTACTGGACGACTGGCGGCTGACCCAGGCCGTTGCGATCAGCGACGATTTCGGCAACCGGCATGACCTGATGCACAACGGCCGCGTCGGCAACACGGTCACCATCAATGGCCGGGTGCCGGAGAGCATTGCGGTTCGCGCGGGCGAACGCATCCGGCTGCGTCTGATCAATGCTGCCAATGCCCGCATCTTCGGACTCGATTTCTCCGGGCTCGAGCCGGTCGTGATCGCTCTCGACGGACAGCCGGTCACGCCCCATGCGCCGGCGGACGGGCTCGTCACGCTCGGTCCGGCCATGCGGATGGATATGATCCTTGACATGACCGACCGGCCGGGAAACCGGACCACTGTGGTGGACCGGTTCTACCAGGGGCTGGAGTACCGCCTGGTCGAACTCGCCTATGCGGAAACGGCCCTGAGGGAAGGTGCTCCGGACTGGCCGGTGGAACTGCCGGCCAATCCGCTTGCCGAGCCGGACCTGCGCGACGCGATCCGCCACGAGGTCACGTTTAACGGCGGCATGATGGGCCAGATGGTCATGGCCGAAATGGGCGGCAGCATGGGGGACGGGGCGTCCGGCGGCATGATGGGCAACATGATGAACATGATGCATGGCCAGGGCATCTGGTTCATCAACGGTAAGGCCGCCACCGGCCATGTCATGGATCCGCTGCTGACGCTCCCGCGCGGCCGCACCTGCGTCCTGACAATGACCAACGCGACGGCTTGGCATCACCCCATCCACCTGCACGGACACTCCTTCCGCGTCCTGTCGCGGAACGGGCAGCCGACGGCGCACCGCGAGTGGCAGGACACGGTGCTGATGGCGCCGCGCGAGAAGGTCGAGATCGCCTTCGTCGCCGACAATCCGGGCGACTGGATGTTCCACTGTCACATCCTCGAGCATCAGGCCGCCGGGATGATGGGGGTGATCCGCGTTTCCGGGAAGGGGGAGCGGATATGAGCCGGAGCGTTCTCGCCCTCGCCGCACTGACTTTGCTGTCGTTCGGTGTGGACGCATTTGCCGAAGGAGACGCCAGACGCGGTGCGCAGGCCTATCGCGCCTGCGTCGCCTGTCACGCCCTCGAGCCCAGCCTGCACCTCAGCGGCCCGAGCCTCGACGGCTTCATGGGACGCATGGCAGGCACGGCCGAGGGGTTCGTGCGCTTTTCGCCCGGACTGAAGGACGCGGGCTTCTCCTGGAACGCCGCGGCGCTCGACGGCTGGCTGAAAGACCCAATGGGCATGATCCCCGGCACCTACATGATGTTCCGCGGGATCGACGATCCTCAGGCGCGCGCAGACCTCGTCGCATTTCTTGAAATCGCCGGCCAGCCCGGCGGCGGCAGGAAGGTCGTCGACGAAGGTCTTATCCCGGCAGGCTGGCTGCGGGCCGGAGCGCCGGAGCCGATCGGCGATCCGCCGCCTGAAATGCGTGTCACGGCGATCCGCCATTGCGGCGACAGCTATTTCATTACCACAGATGACGGCCGCGAGACGCCCTATTGGGAGAAGAACATCCGGCTCAAGATCGACAGTGTCGAGACCGGCCCGCCGTCTGGCGTCGCCTTGATCCTTGGAGCCGGCATGGGTGGTGACCGCTTCTCGGTGATTTTCTCCAGCCTCGCCGACCTCGATCATCTCGTTACGGAAAGCTGCGAGGCGCGCTGAGCATGAAAGGCACCAACATGACGACCACGGCCAGACATTCCACGCGTCTTTCCAGACGCGCCTTCCTCGGCGCGATGGCGGCGGGCGTCGGGCTGATCGGCCTGCCGGTCAGGCTTCGCGCCGCACCCGGAGCAACCGGTCCCGCAATCGCCTTCGATGGCGATGCGTTGATCCTCGCTAAAGACATTCTGTCCCGCCGCGATGGCGCTGGAGGCTGGAAAGAGCTTTCCGCTCCGGCGGTAGGCAGCATCCTCTCGCTTGCGACGCATCCGGGCCGCCCCGGCCGGATAGCGGCGGGTCTTGCGGGCGGCGGCGTCGCCATCTCCGAAGATGGCGGACACCGATGGGAGGCGAGAAGCCAGGGCTTGCCCTACGCCCCGGTCACGGCGGTCACCGTGGCAGCGGCTGAACCGGATACCATCTATGCGGCCATCCGCGGTGATGGCCTATGGAAAAGCGAGGATGCCGGTCGATCATGGGGCCTCGCAATGGATCGGCCGTGGCTTGCAGACGCCGAGCGCGACCTGACGGCATTGGCCTCGGTCGATCTCGCCACAGGCATGGGCGGCATCTGGATCTATGCCGGGACGGAAACCGGTCTCACCCGCGTGCCCGATTGCTTCTGCCGCTGGCAGGACGTGCAGCCGGGCGATGCGATGGACGCGCTTGTCTCGGGGAAACCTGCTCCGTCTGAGGCGCCCCTTCCCGAAGGCGAGACGATCAACGCGTTGGTCAGTGCGGCTTCACAACCCACTCGGCTTTACGCCGCTTTGCCTTCGGGCATCTGGGAATCGCAGGACGCCGGAGTGGTGTGGTCGCAACGGTTGAGCACAAGCGCGCTGGCCGTCGCTGTTCACCCCGCCAATGCCGATCATGTCGTCGCCGTCACCGGCGATGGCCTCATTGAGAGCCGCGATGGCGGCGCGAACTGGACCGCGCTCGCGCGGGCATAACGGAGAATGTGATGAATAAGAAAACAATTGCCATAGCCGTGGTCGCCGTGGTTGCCGCTGCCGGTATCGCCTACTGGTCGCTGGGTTCGGCGAACTCGCCTCACGGTTCCGCCGTCGCGGCAGCCTCGGGCAACAAGGCGATCACGATCTGGCGCGATCCGGGCTGCGGGTGCTGCGATGCCTATGCCGACTATCTGGAGGGCAACGGCTATACGGTGACGCGCGTCGACGATCGCGATTTCGACAAGCGCTCGGTTGACATGGGCGTTCCCGAGCGGGGTATCGGGTGCCACCTGGCCGAGATCGACGGCTATGTCGTGAGCGGCCTCGTGCCCGTCGAGATCATCGAGCGGCTGGTCAGTGAACGACCGGATATCACCGGGATCACGCTGCCCGGTATGCCTGGTAATGCGCCCGGGATGGCGCCGGCAAAAACCGGCACGCTTAAGACCTACGCCTTCGGTGAGAACGGCGTCACCGTCTACTCCGAGGAGTGATCCCATGGGTGGAACGATGATGGATGGGACCATGATGGGAGTGATGATGGTCGGCGGTGGTCTCGTGGCGCTTCTGGTCCTCGCTGTCCTGATCCTCGGCCTCGTCGCGCTGGTGAAATATCTGCGGGGCCCGCAATGAGACGCAACGCGATCTTCCTTTCCGCTATCGCTGTCTCGGCCCTGGCAGCCATCGCCGCGTTTGCGCAAGCGCAGGGTGGGAATGTGCGAGCGGAGGACGTGACCTTTCTTGGCCAGCCAGTGACGCGCCTGCAAATTGTCCGTGGCAAGGAGATCTATGCGCAAAACTGTGCCTCCTGCCACGGCGCAAACCTTGAAGGCCAACCGGACTGGAAGCGCAGGCTGGAGAACGGCCGCATGCCGGCGCCGCCGCACGATGAAAGCGGTCACACCTGGCACCACTCGGACCAGGACCTGTTCGCCATCACCAAGCTCGGCGTCGGCGGCGTCGTCCCGGGCTATGAGAGCGACATGCTCGCCTTCGGGGACATCCTAAGCGACGAGGACATCACCGCCGTGCTCGCCTTTATCAAGAGCACATGGCCCGAGCGCCAGCGGGACGTCCAGGCTCGAATAACGGCCAGTGACGGGGACGGCTCATGAGCAGGGCTGATGAATACCCCACGGCCCCAATGCGCCGCCGCAATGTCCTGGCCTTCCTGCCGCTTGCTCTCGCCGCAATGCTTGCCGTGGTGCTGGCCTGGGGATTAACCCGCGATCCGAGCACACTCCCGTCCACGCTGATCGGCAAGGCGGTGCCCGAGTTCGCGCTGCCGCCGGTCAAGGGTCGGACCCTTGGCCTATCGAGCACCGATCTCAAGGGCGAGGTCTCGCTGGTCAATGTTTTCGCGTCCTGGTGCGTTGCCTGCCGGGAGGAGCACCCCCTGTTCATGAAGCTTGCGGCGCAAGGCACCGTGCCGCTGCACGGCCTCAACTACAAGGATCAGCCGGACGATGCGGCGCAATGGCTGGACAGCCTTGGCGATCCCTACACGCGCACCGGAGCCGACATCAGCGGACGCGTGGCGATCGATTGGGGCGTCTACGGCGTGCCCGAGACGTTCGTCATCGGCGCCGACGGACGTGTTGCCTACAAGCATATAGGCCCGGTGAGCGAAGCGACACTCACCGGCACCATCCTGCCGCTCGTGGGGGAACTGCGCCGTCAGGCGGAAGGCGATAGCACCCTGGGAGACGGCCGATGAGGAACCTCCTGCGGGGTCGGCGCACGATCGCATTTCTGGCGGCAGGCACGCTCGCTCTGGTGGCGATCGTTGGCGTGATCTATTTCAGCGGGGGCACGCCAGTGCGTGCGCCTCAAGGCGGAGCAAAGGCTGAGACGGCCTCGCCCCGCTCCTTCGTGATGCACGAGGCGCCGCGGCCGCTCCCCGAAATCACGTTTGAGGACGGGAACGGTGAGGCTCTTACGCTGGCCGATTTGCGGGGCAAGACCGTGTTGCTCAACATCTGGGCGACGTGGTGCGTGCCCTGCCGCGAGGAGATGCCGACGCTCGATGCACTTGAAGCGGACCTCGGTGGCCCTGGCTTCGAGGTGGTGCCGCTCTCGGTCGACCGGGCCGGGGCGGAGGTGGTTCGGAAGTTCTACGCCGAAATCGGCATTGAGCATCTTGGCCTCTACATCGACGCCTCCATGCGGGCTTCGTTCGACCTCCAGGCGCCAGGACTGCCGACGACGCTTCTGATCGACAGCGAGGGCCGAGAATTGGGAAGGCTTGTCGGTCCGGCCGAGTGGGACACGCCCGAGATGATCGCATTTCTCAAAAACCATCTGACGTCAAACTGAGAAGGAAGCCTCCATGGCAGATACACAACAGTCACAATCTCAAGACGGCTCGCTGGGTCGCGACCTGCTCTATGCCCTTCGCTATTACCTCGGCAGCCGACGCGGTCTGCTCGTGCTCGCCGGACTGGCGATCGCGATGGGCCTGGCGTTGAACTGGAGCTGGTTGGCCGCTGCCGGCATCGCGCCGATCCTGATCAGCGTGTTGCCCTGCCTCGCCATGTGCGCGCTCGGTCTGTGCATGAACCGATCAGGCGGCAAGTCCTGCTCGACCGCCGCGAGTAACTCCGACGCAGCGGAGATCGAGGACGCAAAGCCAGTCACGCAGGCCGTTGCTCTCGACGCATCGCCTGACCGCGCGGCTCCCATGAGCGGCGACGCCGCCCTTCTTGCAAGCCCCGAACCGCAACCCTCCAAGGAAAAGAGACCGACCGATGCGTAAATCGATCAAAGCGCTTGCCATTGCTTCCGCCGTTATCGCGAGCCTCGCGGTTGCACCCGCGCTCTACGCCCATGACTCAGAGGAGTCCGGCGACGCCATGATGGGCTCCGGCATGATGGGCATGATGAACATGATGGGCCAGATGAGCGAGATGATGGAGGGCTGCAACAGGATGATGCAGTCCATGAGCCATGACGGCTCCGGACGGCCCAACGAGCAGTGGCGTGAGAAATCGCCCGACAACAACGGCGCCCCAGCGACGAACGGCTAAACCGCCCAATCCCGGCCCGCCCTCCATCCCGGAGGGTGGGCCGGTCACAGCCTGGCATCGCGACGTGCCCAGAAAATCGAGGGGCCATATCGCGATGGGCCGCGCTTGGGCAGGGCCTTTCGAGGAAGACTGATGGCGGCCATTTCCTCCGCGGACTGGTCACCCAATGTCCTTTCAAAAATGGACGGCAAACAATGATGAGAACACTGATTGCAGCGAGCGTCGCGGTTTGGGCGATCGTATCGCCGGCACTTGCGCAGGAGAGCGTCCGCGTCTTCGATGCGTGGGCGCGGGCCTGCGTCCTCGCCTCCCGTCCCGGCGCCGCCTATGTCACCATCGAGAGTGCCGCGGAAGATCGGCTCCTCGATGTGACCACGCCTGTCGCCGGCCAAGTCATGATTCACGCAGTCGAGAAGGACGGCGACGTAAGCCGCATGAAACACATCGAAACGCTTGAGTTGCCGGCGGGCGAGCAGGTCACGCACGCGCCCGGCGGCATGCACCTGATGCTGATGGGGCTGCAAGACAAACTCAGCGAGGGCACGGCGTTTCCGATGACGCTCAACTTCGAAAAGGCCGGAGAGATCACGGTAGACGTCTCCGTGCTCGGAATAGCTGCCGAGGGGCCACAGGAGATCGCAGAATGAAGCGCTCGCTGATCCTAGCCCTCCTGCTGGTCGCACAGCCGGCATTTGCAAACCATCCAGGTGAGCGCATCGACGAGGTGATGGCCGAACAGGAACCGGCCTTCGAGGTCGCGGATCGCCCTTCCACGCCCAATCTGGATGTCGAAGAACCAGGCGGCAGCGTCCTGCGCCTCGGCGATCTCCATGATCAGATCATCGTGCTGAGCTTTGTGCCAACGGACTGTGGCGGTCCATGCGTCGAACAGCAGGCTGTTCTCGCAGGCGTGCAAGGACAGGTGAATGTTTCGCCCATGAAGGAAATGGTCACGTTCGTAACCGTTCACGACGCAGATGCCTCGATCGAGGCTCCGTGGAACGAGGCGAACTGGCGGCTGGTGATCCCATCGGACGACGAGACAACTGCCGCCGCGGATCGCTTTACCGCGCTGAGTAGCCGCGGGCAGGAGCTGCCGATGGCGCATGTCATCGACCGCAACGGGCGGCATGCCGGTATTTTCCATGGTTCCGATTTCAGCAAGACAAATCTGACCCTCTACATCAACCAGCTCATCAACAACGCGCATGCGCCAAAGCCGCCTGCCGAAAAGGGGTGGTGGGAATGGCTGACAGGCTGGTTCTGAACGGCGGGAGAACAGAAACATGCACCATTTGAATTTCACGGGTCGGCGCCTCGGCTTTCTCCTCCTGCCCCTGCTGCTGATCATCGCGGCAGGCGCCTGGTATCTGCTCGATCCAGGGTTCAGGGCAGGCCGGCAACCCACAACCGCGTCGGAGAGCCTGCCGCAGGATGCTTTCGAGCGGCGGGTGCGCGACTATCTTGTCGCCAACCCGGAAGTCATCGTCGAGGCCATGCAGAACCTCGAACGCAAGCAACGGCAGGCGGAACAGACTGAATCGCAGGCGGCCCTTGCCGCGCACAGTGACGAACTGCTCAACAGCCCCGAAAGCCCGGTCGGCGGAAATCCGCAAGGCGACGTGACCCTGGTCGAGTTCTTCGACTACAATTGCCCCTATTGCCGACAGGTCGCGCCGGCGATGGTGGCGGCCGAAGAAGACGATCCCCAATTGCGGATCGTCTACAAGGAGTTTCCCATTCTGGGTCCGAATTCCGTGTTCGCGGCAAGGGCAGCGCTCGCGGCCCGAAGGCAGAACCTCTACCCGCAGTTCCACAAGGCGATGATGCAGGTGTCGGGTTCCGCCGACGAAGCGCAGGTCATCGCTGTCGCTGAAGAGATCGGCCTCAATGTCGGACAACTCCGGACCGACATGCAGGATCCCGCCATCGACGCCGAGATCGAGCGCAATCTCGCGCTCGCCCGGGCGCTGCGGATCAACGGAACACCGGGCTTCGTCATCGGAGACGAGATCCTGCGCGGCGCTACCGACCTGCAGACCATGCAGCGGCTGATCGACCAGGCCCGGAAGGGTCTGAATTGATGAAGCCGGAGCCGCATCTGAAAGTTTGTCCAAATGCCTGAACTCTCCAATATCGGTATCCTCAGCGCGTTCGTGGCCGGCATTATCTCGTTCCTGTCGCCCTGCGTGCTGCCGCTGGTGCCGGGATATGTTTCCTATGTCGCCGGCCGATCGACCTTTGCTTCGCCGTCCGGTGAGATCGTTGTCGCCCGAAGCACGACGCTCGGTCTCAGCCTCTGCTTCGTGCTCGGCTTCACCACGGTTTTCGTGATCCTCGGAGCCAGCGCCTCGGCGCTTGGCCAATTGCTGCTCAGCTACCGGTTCGAGTTGAACATCGTCGGGGGTGGAATCGTCACGCTGTTCGGGCTGTTCATGCTCGGAACGATCCGCCCGGCATGGATGATGCGCGAGGCACGCTTCCACCTCGATCTGCCCGGCGGACGAACCGTCTCGGCCTATGTCCTCGGTCTAGCCTTCGCCTTTGGCTGGACACCGTGCATCGGTCCGATCCTCGGTGCCATCCTGACGGTCGGCGCCGCGTCGGCGACGCTCGCCGACGGTATTGCGCTGCTCACGATCTATTCACTGGGCCTCGGTGTGCCGTTCCTGCTTGCCGCGCTGTTCACCAACACGCTGTCCGCCAGGTTGAAGGCATTCGGGCGCCTCGGACGCAGTCTGCGAGTATTGGCTGGAGTCGTCATGATCGCGATGGGTGTCGCCATGATGACGGGTTATCTGTCGTCCTTCGCCTTCTGGCTGCTGGAGACGTTTCCGGTGCTATCTTCGATCGGCTGAGTTCGACGCTCGTTGAAGAGACTGTGATTTGACCTTCCCTGCGCTGGAAGGCGCAGGCTTGTCCTCTATAGGGAGGTAGCTGTGATGATCCCGAAAACCGAAACATTGGAGCGGGATATCCTACGCGTATTCAGATGTGCCTGCCAGCAAGACCGGCCGGACATAGCCGAATTCCTGCTCTCCGCGCTCGAGAAATTGGACTGCGAAGCGAATCCTACCGCAAGCAATCGTCCGCTGATCGATGCCTATCGCGATCTGATCGGGACCTGCCAGTCTGGAAAGTCATGAATTCGGCCGACTGGCTGCATTGCTTATCGATACGGTTTCCATCCATCAAATGGATCGCGGCCCCCATAGAATGATAGCGGCGCCGACCAGACAAACCGCAGCACCGCTCACGTCCCAGCGGTCAGGGCGTTGGGATTCCGCCGCCCAAAGCCAGAACAGTGAAGCCGCGATGTAAATGCCGCCATAGGCAGCGTAGGCGCGGCCCGCGAAATCGCTGTCGATGCGCGTCAGCAGCCAGGCAAAGAGAGCAAGGCTGGCCATGCCGGGAACGAGCCAGAGCGGCGAGCGGTCCAGACGTAGCCAGGCCCAGAAGGCGAAGCAGCCGGCAATTTCCGCCAGCGCTGCGCCGATATAGATTGTGAGTGTCGCCATCATGATGCCAGCGCCTCCAGGACCGGGCAATCCGGTACGTCCTCGCCGGAACATTGTGCGGCGGTCGCCGCCAGCACCTTCTCAATCCGCTTGAGGTCGGCGATCTTGGCCCGGACATCGGCGAGGTGCCGCTCGGTCCGCTCCTTCACCTCGGCGCAGGTCTGCGTGCCGCCATCGACGAGATCGAGCAGGCCACGGATATGCTCGATGGAAAAGCCGAGCTCGCGGGCGCGCAGGATGAAACGCAGCCGGGACACATGGGCTTCGTCATAGACGCGGTAGCCGGACGCCGTGCGCGGCGGGTCGGGCATCATGCCGATCTTCTCGTAATAGCGAATGGTTTCGAGGTTGCAGCCCGTGCGCCTTGCCAGTTCGGCGCGCTGCAATCGCTTCCCGGAAACGTGATCGGCCATGGCTCGAATTTCTCCTTGAGTCTGTAGTTGCTACAGACTGTAGCTTGCTTTCGACTGAAATTCGAGGGCGAACCGCATGAGCGAGACAAAAATCGAAGCCGTGGCGCTGGACGAGCCGACGCAAGTGCCGGATCGGAAGAAGGGTTGGTTTGCCGCCGGCGGTGTCGTCGGCGCCATCCTGGCTTCGACCTGCTGCATTGCGCCGCTCCTACTGCTGATGCTCGGCGTATCGGGCGCGTGGATCGGCAACCTTACCGCGCTCGAGCCCTACAAGCCGATCTTCGCCGGCGTGGCGCTCGTCTTCATCGGCCTCGGGTTCCGGCAGATCTATTTCAAGGTCCAGCCGGTCTGCGAGGACGGATCCTATTGCGCCCGTCCCGAATCCGCCCTGATCACCAAGTCCGCCCTCTGGCTTTCGACCGTGCTGGTCGTGCTGGCGCTGACGATCAACTGGTGGGCGCCGTTTTTCTATTAGGAGAACCGACATGAAACGACTTCTCATCGCCGCGGCGGGAGTGCTGGCTATCGGCGGGTCCAGCCTTGCCCTTGTCGCTTCGCTCCCCGCGCCGGTCGCCGTTTCGGCCGCGCGAGCCGCGGAGGCCGAACGGATCGCCACCTTCGACGTGCCGGGCATGACCTGTGCGCTCTGCCCCGTCACGGTCAGAAAGGCGATGGAGGGCGTTGCAGGCGTCAAGTCTGTGACGGTTGATTTCGATGCCAGGACGGCGACCGTGGTGTTCGATCCGGCCAAGACGACGACCGAGGCCATCGCCGCCGCTTCAGCCAATGCCGGATACCCGGCGCTGGTGAGAGGCTGAGTCCGGTGAAAGACACAATCATCCTCAAGACCGGTGTCGCCGGCTCGATTATCGCCGCAGTCTGCTGCTTTACGCCTGCGCTCGTCATTCTGCTTGGGGCTGTCGGCCTTTCCGCTTGGCTAGGCTGGATCGACTATGTGCTTTTCCCCGCTCTCGCAATCTTCCTCAGCGTAACCGCCTACGGCCTGTGGCGGCGGCAGCGCGCTGCTGCGTGCTGCTCAAGCGAGGCTCATCCCAATAAGGAAAGTGCCTGACATGTCCGATTGCTGCTTGACGAACGACAAAGGTAAGAATGGCTATGACCTCGCCGTCATTGGTGCTGGTTCGGCCGGCTTCTCCGCCGCCATCACGGCAGCCGAACAAGGCGCGAATGTCGCCCTCATCGGACATGGACTGATCGGCGGCACCTGCGTTAATGTCGGCTGCGTGCCATCCAAGACCATGATCCGCGCGGCGGAAGCGCTGCACGGCGCCCGCGCAGCCGGCCGCTTTCCCGGTCTTACGGGCGAGGCGAATGTCGTAAACTGGGGCCGGCTGATCGGGGCTAAGGATGATCTGGTGACGACGCTTCGCCAGAAGAAATATATCGACCTGCTGCCCGAATATAACGGCGTTGCCTATCTCGAAGGCGCGGCGCGCTTGAGCGGCCGAGGCGTTGTCGTCAACGGCGCTGCCATCGCGGCGGACAAGATCATCGTGGCGACGGGGTCTGCGCCGGGTCTACCGGACATTCCCGGCATCGCGGATGTTCCTTATCTCACCAGCACCACTGCCCTGGAGCTGACCGATCAGCCCGCGTCGGTGGTGGTCATTGGCGGCGGCTATATCGGCTGCGAACTGGCGCAGATGTTCGCGCGGGCGGGAACGAAGGTCACCCTCGTCACCCGCTCCCGCCTGTTGCCCGAGGCCGAGCCGGAAATCTCCGAATCATTGACCCGGTATCTAACAGACGACGGGATCTCGGTTCTGACCGGGCTCTCCTATCGGGCCATCGAAACTGTTGAGAATGGCGTCGAACTGACCATCGAGCGCGAGGGCCGTCCGGAATCTCTCACGGCGCAACATGTTCTCGTCGCGACCGGCCGCAGGCCCAATTCGGCCGGTCTCGGGCTTGAGGAAGCGGGGGTGAAGCTTTCCCCGAATGGCGGCATCGTCGTCGATGACCGTATGCGCACCTCGAAGTCTGGTATCTATGCGGCGGGCGACGTCACCGGCCGCGACCAGTTCGTCTACATGGCGGCTTACGGCGCAAAGCTCGCCGCGCTTAACGCGCTCAATGGCGACAGTCTCGCCTATGACAACACCGCCATGCCCTGGGTCGTATTCACCGATCCGCAGGTCGCAGGTGTGGGCTTGAGCAACGCCGCGGCAAGAGTCGCGGGCTTCGAGACCAAGACCTCGATTGCTCCCCTTGACCAGGTGCCGCGGGCGCTTGCAGCGCGTGACACGCGTGGGCTCATCAAGCTGGTTGCGGACGCTGAGACCGATCGCCTGCTCGGCGCGCAAATCCTGGCGCCGGAAGGCGCGGACTGCATCCAGACCATGGTGCTGGCGATCAAGTTCGGAATGACCACGAAGGAGCTGAGCGAGGCGATCTTTCCTTACCTCACCACGGTGGAAGGGCTGAAACTTGCCGCGCAGGGCTTTGTAAAGGATGTGGCGAAACTGTCCTGCTGCGCCGGGTGAAAGAGCCGCGGCTCTTAGGAAGTGCCGGAGGGTGCATGAATCTCAGTTTCAATCGCACCGGAAACGCTCGATTCTCATGTTGAAAGTTAGGAGATAATGGGAAATTTGTACAGCAATCGGCGGTGTTTGGCGGACCGTGCGAGATTCGAACTAAGCCATCGCTATGCCAGCATCGGCGCTATTGACCGGCTGAACCGCTGACATCCTCGGAAACCTCCTGTCTGAGCTTCGGCCCTTTGGCGAGGCGCCGGCCGAGAGCGGTAATGAACGCCTCATAGCGCTCGCCGGCTTTGGCACGCGCGGCCTGTGCAGCCGGCTCCGGCAAAGCCGGTGTCGTCGCGAGCCAGAACCGGACGAAGATGGCAAGGGTCTCGACAGAAATCCCGATATCGCGCTCCAAGCGGTTCATGCGGCGGTCGAGCTGGTCGAGGCGTTTGGCGATCGCGGCCTCGCGCCTTTCAGCGTCATCCGGCGACAGGAAGGAGGCGATCGCGGCTTCAGCGATCATGGACTGCGATTGCTCGCGACGGGCGGCATAGTCCGCCAGCATCGTCATGATGTCCGGGTCGATATAGACGGAGATCTGCGTCTTCTTCTTGCGGCTGGACATAGCTTAGAGCTCCATGCCGTCGTTAGGGTCCAGTGAGATCTGCCGCGCCATACGCTGCATCATGCGGTTCATCCCGCTCGTGCGCGCAGTCTCCTCTTGGGCGTCATCGGCGGGATCAATCTCAAACTCGTTTTCAAGCGGGGCCTTCTTCTCGACGGGTTTGGTACGGCTCAACTCAGGCCGGCGGCGCTGTTCTGAATCGGTCGCGTCCTCCTCCGATGCAGCGCTGGCAGACATGTGAGCGGTTTCCAACGGGCTCGCCGGCAATGGCAGACTCGTCCAGTCATCAGCCTTCGTATGCACGGGTTTGGTGTTCGACGGCGGCGGCAGGATGCGTTCTTGGAAACGTCCGTCCTCGAAGTAGCGGACCTTCTTCGCTCGAATAGGCGGTGTCCCGGCGACCATGACAATCTCGTCGGCTGGCGGAAGCTGCATGACCTCGCCGGGCGTGAGCAGTGGTCGCGCGGTTTCCTGCCGCGACACCATCAGGTGGCCAAGCCAGGGCGAGAGTCTGTGCCCGGCGTAGTTCTTCATCGCCCGCATCTCGGTCGCAGTGCCGAGCGCGTCGGAAACTCGCTTGGCCGTGCGCTCGTCATTGGTCGCGAAGCTCACGCGCACATGGCAGTTGTCGAGGATGGAGTTGTTCGGCCCGTAGGCCTTCTCGATCTGGTTGAGCGACTGGGCGATGAGAAAGCTCTTGAGCCCGTAGCCCGCCATGAAAGCGAGCGCGCTCTCGAAGAAGTCGAGGCGGCCGAGCGCCGGAAACTCGTCCAGCATCAGCAACAATCTGTGCCGTCCTGACTTGGCGTGCAGGTCCTCGGTCAATCGCCGACCTACCTGATTGAGGATCAGGCGGATCAGCGGCTTTGTGCGGTTGATATCGGAGGGAGGCACGACAAGGTAGAGCGTCGTCGGATGCTTGCCGCCGACGAGATCGGCAATGCGCCAGTCGCAGCGGCGCGTCACCGTTGCAACGACAGGGTCGCGGTAGAGGCCGAGGAAGGACATGGCGGTGGAGAGCACACCGGAGCGTTCGTTGTCCGACTTGTTCAAGAGTTCGCGCGCGGCGCTGGCGATGACCGGATGTGGGCCGGATTCGCCCAGATGCGCCGTCTTCATCATCGCAGCGAGCGTCGACTCGATTGGGCGTTTCGGATCGGAGAGGAAGGCGGCGACGCCGGCGAGCGTCTTATCCTTCTCGGCATAGAGGACGTGGAGGATGGCACCGACCAGCAGCGCGTGGCTGGTCTTTTCCCAGTGATTGCGCTTTTCGAGGGAGCCTTCCGGATCAACGAGGATATCGGCGATATTCTGGACGTCGCGGACCTCCCATTCGCCACGCCGGACTTCCAGAAGCGGATTGTATGCCGACGAATTCGGATTGGTCAGATCGAACAGCAACACTCGCCCGTATCGAGCGCGGAAGCCGGCGGTGAGCTGCCAGTTCTCGCCCTTGATGTCATGGACGATGGCGGAGCCGGGCCAGGTCAGCAACGACGGGACGACCAGACCGACACCCTTGCCCGAACGGGTCGGCGCGAAGCACAGGACATGTTCCGGTCCTTCATGGCGCAGATAATGGTCATGGAGCTTGCCGAGAACGACGCCATCGGGTCCGAGCAGGCCGGCCGCCTTGACCTCATTGGGCCGCGCCCAGCGCGCCGACCCGTAGGTATCGACACTCTGTGCCTCGCGCGCCCGCCAGACGGACATCAGGATCGCCACCGCGATCGCGATGAAGCCGCCAGAGGCAGCGATGATCGCGCCCTCGATGAAGATAGGCGGGGCATAGGCATCGTAGAAGTACCACCACCAGAAGAAGGATGGCGGATAGTAGACCGGCCAGCCGCCGATCTCGAACCAGGGTTGGCCGAGCTGGGACTGGAAGCCGAGGCGCCAGGCCGTCCATTGCGTCGCCGTCCAGGTGGTGGCGAGGACAATCGTGAAGACGATAAGGATCTGGCCCCAGAGAATTTTCGTTCCCGACATGGTCTATGTTCCGCGCAAATATCTGCACGCTGCGGGCCATGCCTGCCGCTCTCAAGCTTATTCTCCGCTCGTCGCAGAAACGGCGGCCGCCGGTTAGAAATCGGAGGGCTTCTAGCGGAGGCGTCACCGACCCAGGCCCCGCTTGCGTCCGAATCTCCAGTCGACGCCGCCGTCGCCGCGCGCGACGCCGGAAACATGGCGACCAAGGTGCTTTTCGAGAGAGGGCGTCCAGGGAACAAGCTGGAAGCCGAGACCATCCTCGATCATCGCGAAGCGGCCGGAGGCGAGCGTGAAACGCTGGCGGTATGCGCCGGCGACGTACTCGCCGTTGGTCGCACGCTGGAAGGGCTGGCCGGTCTGAGCCGCGAGCTTCTCGCCGAGTGTGTCCACTTCGCGCCGGCGGAGCGCGTTGAGGAGATTGCGACTGAAGATGATCCGCCGGCCCTGCCGTTCGGCGAAGCCTTGCTCGATCAGGCGAACTGCACGCCGGTCCAGGGCATCGTGGACTTCGGCGCCGAACCCGCCTTCCGACAGAGCTGCGGGATCGCGCGCGATGTTTTGCCGATCGAGCCAGGTCGCGCCCGATGCGGTCACCTGCCGTTCGATGTCGAAATCGGAACGCACCGCGAGCGCGACCCGGCGCTGTCCGCGGGAATCGTCATAGGCGCGCAGCTCGACGATCGAGCCCGGCGCGCTGTCGCCGGCGGCGTCGAGATTGGCGAGCTTGATATGATGGGTCCGCCCGTCGACGCCGTCGACCACGGCATAGGCCGTGCCCTTCAGTTCGTCGTCGAGTCCACGTTCGACCAGGCGGCCGACGATCGGCGTGTCGAGACTTTCGGCGGCCAGCACGTAATCCGCCGATCCGCGCCCGATGCCGCGCTCGGTCAGCGCCCGGTGCATGCGCCTGATGATGTCGCCGCGTTCGCCAAGTTCGCGCAGCGTCGCCTCGGCCTTGTCGTCGATCATCCATTGGCCGGGGCCGACCTGCTCGGCCAGGCCGAGCGTCTCCAGCTTGCGCAGCCGCCCGACCTTGAGCGCGTGGAATTCGTCGGGCTGCTCGCCCGGTGTCGGCGCGAGGTCGATGATGCCGGTGCGCCGGCTGTCGCGAACGAGCTGGCGATCGAGCTGCGTCCAGCGCTCGGAGGCGATCTGGTTCTCTAGGCTGCGCCGGATATCGAGGTCGGTGCGCGGTCCGAGCTCCTGGGTGATCAGGTCGCGCGCCCGATCGCGCATGCCCTCCTTGATATAGTCGCGCGAGATGACGAGGTCCTGGCCGTCTTCGCGCACACCGCGCACGATCAGATGGACATGCGGATGTTCCGTGTTCCAGTGATCGACGGCCACCCAATCGATCTCAGTGCCGAGATCCTTCTCCATCTGGCCAACCAGGTCGCGGGTGAAGGATTTGAGGTCAGACATTTCCAACGCGTCGTCGGGCGAGACGATGAAGCGGAAATGGTGGCGGTCGTCCTCGCAGCGCTCGGCGAAGGCGCGTCCATCCGCATCCTCCTCTCCCGGCCCGAACAGCCGCGCCTTCTCGCCATCGCGGGTCACGCCGTCGCGGCGCAGATAATCGAGATGCGTGCCGAGCGGCGCGGCGCGCGCGGAATGCCGGACCACACGTGCCTTGATCACCGCGCCACGCGAGCGCGCCGTGATGAGCCGGTTGGCCTGGATGCTGGCGCGCTGGCCGTGCCCGAAGCGCGAGCGGTTGCGGGAAACGACGCGGCCGGAGCGCGACACGCCTCCGCCCGCCTTCTTCGCGGCCGCGAGCGCCTGGGCGACGAAGGGGCGCGCGGCCTGTGCACGCGTCGAGCGGATGCGGCCGGGACGGATGCGGAACTCGCGATCATCGGCCATGGCATCGCTCCGCAATGTGCGAAAACCCACGTAGACACAGGCCCTTGAGCGGTCCGCGCACATTGCGCCAAGGCCCGGCAATGTGCGGAACGCGCCAGAAAATCCAAGCAAAACAACCGACCGACCGGCACGCAATGTGCGCCCTTTTATCCTGCCATCGTGCGGTTGTGGTGCCTGCCGCTCCCACTCGCGCCCGCCATGATACGCCAGAGCCCGAAATCGCACGAAAAGGGATTGTAGGCGTCATGGAGCGTCCCTCGGCGCGTTCCGTACGACGAACATCGTCTTCGGATCGGAAGAGTCCTCGGCGTCGCGTTGCACCGGCACGGAAGCAGAGCTGCGCGCCGATGGCTTGTCGGCGGTGCGGTCTGCGGCCGTCCGGCGGTCGTTCGAGCGCGGGACGAACAGCGGTGCTTCGCGCCAGTCTGGTGGCAGCGGCGGTGCGGCCGGGGCATCCACCGACTGCGTTGCAACGCCCAGGGCTGGCGCAAGCTGATCGACATAGGCGCGTGTTTCGGCGGGCAGCGGTCGACCTGTGGCGAGGTATTCGTCATAGCGGTCAGGTCCCGCATTGTAGGCCGCCAGCATCGCCGGGATGGTGCCATAGCGGTCGTACATTTCGCGCAGATAGGCCGCGCCCGCGAGGATGTTGTCGCGCGGATCGAATGGGTCGAGACCGAGCCGATAACGGGCGCGCAAGGCATCCCAGGTACTGGGCATGACCTGCATGAGGCCTCTCGCACCGGCATGTGAGACTGCGTGCGTATCGCCGGCGCTTTCGGCGCCCAGGACGGCGACGATCCAGCGTTCGGGAATGCCGAAGCGCTGCGCCGCCTCCGCAATATGTGCGGCAATGGGATCGCGGACTTCGTGTCGTCTGGCCGGTGCCGGTTGTGCGGATGCGCCGCCGATGTCGAGGGTGGTGATGACCAGGCCGGAAAGGAGAAGGAGGGCAATGCGGCCGCAGGGGCCGCACGGCCGCAATGTTGCTGACGGACCGATGAGGGACATCGATCAGTCCTGCTCGTCGCGCTTTTTCGGGCGAGTCCAGTGCAGGCCCCAGTCACGTCCGTCCTCGTCCGATTGGAACAGCCGGGCTCGCACGGGGAACGGAAAGGCGGGGTCATCGAGGACGACGGAGATGAAGGTCCCGGCGCGCTCGCCGGTATGTTTCCAGCCGGCGCCGACCTCGGGTCCGTCCTCATCGCCGAGATGAACCCGATAGGCGGGCGCATTCTCGCTGTCGGGACTGTCGGCGCTGACAAAGGTGAGTTCGCAGTCGAACGACAAGGAGCGGATACGTCCGATATAGCCGGTTGGCGTGCGGGTGAATTGACCGATCTGGGGCATGAAAACCTCCTTCTGGATGCGATGAGGTTGCAGGAAGGCGTGCGTCGTCACCGCGTCGGCGCGCGCCAGACGAAGCGGCCTTGGCCGTCCTCGTCGGTGTAGAGGGGGATGGCCCGACCGATGACGGTCGTGGCCGGAAGCGGGCCGAAGTAGCGACCGTCGAGACTGTCGGGGACTTGCCAGTTCATGAGGAAGAGCTCGTCGGCCGCGACGACGCGGCAGCCGCTCCAGACCGGCAGCGGGCGGTCGCGCCGATCTCGGTCGAGCGCCTCGCCCATTGCGATTCCGTCGACCGTGATGGTGCGGCCGGTGCGGCACACGCGCTGTCCCGGCAGGCCGAGGACGTGCTTCAGGATGGGCACGTCGCGGCCGATATAGCCGCGCTCGACCATGAAGTCCTCGAGCGGCTCGGGCGGTATCACCGCAACTAGATCGGGCACTTCGAGGCGTTCGACGTGCTCGATCCGATAGAGCCCGATCGGCGCGCTGGCCGACACGTTCCAGACGAGTTTGAGCGATGTCGGAACGAGGGCAGCCGCGGCAACGGCCACCACAGCGAAACAGGTCGCCTTGACATAGCCGACGCGAGTCATTGCTCGATCTTCCGCCGCTTGAGCCATGCCTGATGGCGCTGCTGCGTGTAGGCGCGCGGCTCCTGGCCGGCGCTCATCCGGTGCGCGACATGAAGCCAGTGATCGGGGGCGGCGTTGCAGGGATCGATCCCTGCGGCTTCCACCGCGTCGATGTGCTGGAGCACCTTTTCGACCTTGGGCCAGCCTTCGATCTTGAGAAGGATTTCGCCGCCAGGGCGGACGAAAGGCAGCGTCTGATAGGCGGCGCCGGGCTCAATGGCACGCACGATGTCAATGCGCGAGATGACGGTGCCGTAGTCGTTGGCCGCCCATCGCACGAAGGCGAAAATGGCGCCGGGCCGGAAGGACACGACGCGCCGGCGTCGGTCGATGATCCGCTTGCCGGCCGCACGACCGAAGCGAATCCAGTATTCGATCCGCTTCTCGATCCAGGTCAGTTCGACATGGGTGAGCGCATCGGGGCTGTCGGCGGACGGCATCGGGCCGCCGCCAACGCGGGGGGCCGCGGTGCCGGTCATGAAGGGTCTCCTTCGTCTTCTGGAAATTCCCGCGCGAGCAGGTCGCGCAGCATGTCAGCGACCGTGACGCCGCGCTGGAACGCAGCGATCTTGATGCGGCCGCGCAGCTCGGGCGTGATGTCGATGGTC
>MDTG01022650.1_pt1 | contig 21628 bp, 9 predicted proteins | sample 811421 | NCBI WGS metagenome assembly MDTG01 (sample SAMN05326645, study PRJNA326480) | marine metagenome | isolation source: seawater | place: Pacific Ocean: South East | collected 2011 | reverse complement strand
GATATTTTAATTAATAGTGATACCAAACAAAAAGCCATCCTTTTTGGTTCCGTTAAAAATTGATTGAACAAAATTAACCTTAAAACCCCGCCATTTTCCAAATCCAATATTATCTAAGCCAATAGAATATTCAAAATATGGTTTTCTTCCTCCGGTAAATAATCCTTTTGCCCCAGTAACCAAGTGAAAATTTAGTTGATTGATTAGAGGAATTTTATTTAATAAATAGCCTTGAAAATTATGTTCAATATGAGCTTCTGTATATTTATCATTTGTACTAAAGGTATAGTAATCCAATAGGTTAAAACTATTCAGTCTATTTCTAGGTGGAACTATAAGTTGATTTCCATTTATATGTAAATAATCCATAAAAGGGATATCTTTTTTTTGAAAGAAAATACCTGAACGAGTAGCGTATCTAAAATTTCCAAAGTTTTCTGTAGGAACGAATTGACGAACAGTACTTACAAGTAAATTGGATGTAAACTCCCGATTAGTTATACCAAAATTTTTTCGATAGTTTATTGAAACGTTAGGATATTTAGAACTTTCAATATTGAATTTGCTGTTTGGATACGACAAATATTTCTGACCAAAGGCAAAGCGTATTCCTAAATTTAATGAGAATAACTTGTGTTTTGTAAAAGGAGCGGTAACATCCCTTGGGTCCAAGGGGTTATTGGATTGAAAAGCAATATCTCTACCAAAAATTACAAAGTTGGTGGTATTAAACAAGGGTTTTCTTTCAGCATATTCTATATCACCTGACAGATAAATTCCATTATTAACTTCTTGAGAATATTGAATTTTACCAAAATTCTTTTCATATATTTTTAAATAATTTTTTTTTCTTAGCAGAGAATAAGTGGTATTGTTAAATCTAGAAATAGGATTTCTGTCATTAAATTGATTGGTGCTAATTCCCGTAGAAAAGGTAAATTTTGGCCTGTCTATATTATTCCATTTTTTAGAAAAATAAAAGACAGGTCTCACTTTTTTTTCTGAGAAACCATAGTTAATATCTACGCCAGTTCTGATCCATTTTCCTTTGTTGTCAAGTCGTTTAAAATAATTAATATTTGTTGATGCGTTCCATCCTTGGACTGTATTGTATGCAATATTTGTTAATGGAGAATTTAAAGAAAGAGACCATTTTTTGTAGGAATTCCTATAAGAATATCCAGTAATTAGTGACATTAGCTTAAATCTATTATTTTTTTGATCTATAGAATCTAAATATCTTTTAGATTTTCTCACAACTTTTATACGATCCTTCTTGACATAATCTTTAACCTCCTCTGAAGTAAGAGGAACCGGTCTTAATTGATCCCAAAATATTGAATCCTTTTCCGTAGCACCATCAGCAAATGACAACATTTCATTTGTGAAAGGTTTTTTTGTGAAATCAGGAGAAAAATGATAGTTAGAGTACGCTGCAGAAAAACGACCATCTACATTAAATCCAAACAGTCCAAATTTAAAATCAATCGTTTGTGAAATTTTAACCCATGCCTTATCTTTTTCAGAATAATTATAGTTTTGTTTAAATTTTAATATGTCAATAATTGGAATTCCTACCTGCCTTCCTGAGGCTACTAAATCAATTCCATAAATAGCCCAATCATCTTCTACAATATAAATAAAGCCACTAAAAACACGATCACCATCTCTTTTTGGTGTTACTCTCACTTTATTTATCAAAAGCCCTTTGGAATCATAAAAAGAGCCTTCTAATGTAAATTGATAATACCCGAAAGCCCCATCTGCAATTGGAGAGACTAAGTTACTTTCTCCTACAATCACAGTATTATTATAAAAATCAAAATTAGCTTCCTTGGCTCTGTTGAAACTAATTCCGTTATCAGACCCACTTACTTTAGAGGCAATTATTTTTTCGATAAAATTTGTTGGTTTTTTTTGATAGGCAATTTCTGAAATAGTTTCTGATAAGTAGATAATTCCTGTTCTCGTAGAATCTAATCCCCCTCCTAAATCACCTACTTCTTGACCGAGTATTTTTTTAGGGGCATTTTTTACTCTAAATAAACCTCGAGAATAAAAGTTAGAAGTATATTTTTTAAATGGAGCTGTATTTTTTTCTTTGTTGTCGATCGAATTTCTAATAATTTTATTTGCAGGGTTTTCTTTGTTTGAGATAGAAATTTCATCCAAAATGATATTTTCATCTTCCAAAACCACATTTATTTCAAAAGGAAACCGATCGATAAATACAGATTTTTTGACGGTTTTATACCCTAAAAACTGAAAAACAACGGTATAATTACCAACTTTATTGGCATCTAATTCGTAATATCCGTCATTATTAGATGTAGTTCCTGTAATCGTTTCATTAAAATAAATACTTACAAAAGAGAGAGGGTTTTTATTGGTATCTGTAATTTTCCCTTTTATTTGAGAAAAAGCAGCAGAATAGTAGATCAAAAAAAACAATTGTATAACTTTCCTCATAATTTTTATTGGTTCAGTTTCACAAACATATTTATTTAGAAAGTGTTTTAATATTAAAACAATGTTAAACAAAATTACGTTAAACAAGATACAATAAACTCTTTGACCCTTTTTCTCTGATAAAGTCTATATTTGTGAAGCATTAAACAATGATGAATACATGAGTGATTCTAGAAAAAGGCATGAAGCTTTAGTATACCACGCAAAACCAAAGCCTGGAAAAATTGAAGTCAATCCGACTAAAAAATACACAACTCAACACGATTTGGCATTAGCATATTCTCCAGGAGTTGCTGAGCCTTGTTTAGAAATAGCAAAAGACAAGAATAATGTATATAAGTACACTGCTAAAAGTAATTTGGTGGCTGTTATTACTAACGGTACAGCTGTTTTAGGCCTAGGAGATATTGGGCCAGAAGCTTCAAAACCAGTGATGGAGGGAAAAGGCTTGTTATTTAAAATATTTGCTGATATTGATGTATTTGATATTGAAATTGATGCAAAAGATGTTGATAAATTTGTAGAGACTGTAAAAGCGATAGCGCCAACATTTGGAGGGATAAATTTGGAGGATATAAAAGCTCCAGAAGCTTTTGAAATAGAAAGAAGATTAAAAGAAGAATTAGAGATTCCCGTGATGCATGACGATCAGCATGGAACTGCTATTATATCCGCTGCGGCACTAAAAAATGCTTTGGATATTACGAATAAAAATATTTCTGAGATTCGGATTGTTGTTAATGGAGCTGGAGCAGCTGCAATTTCTTGCACAAAGCTATACATTAGTCTAGGAGTAAAGGTTGAGAATGTTATCATGTGCGATAGCAAAGGAGTAATAAGAACAGATAGAGATTTTTTAACTCCCACAAAGAAACAATTTGCCACTGATATAGATGTAAATACTTTAGAGGAGGCTATGCAAAATGCAGATGTGTTTATAGGTTTGTCAAAAGGAAATGTTGTGACACCAGAAATGTTACTCTCTATGGCAAAAGACCCCATTGTTTTTGCTATGGCAAATCCAGAACCTGAAATTTCTTATGATCTTGCTTGTACTACAAGAGAAGATGTAATTATGGCAACAGGAAGATCAGATAATCCTAATCAAGTTAATAATGTTCTAGGTTTTCCTTTTATTTTTAGAGGAGCCTTAGATGTAAGGGCTACTAAAATTAATGAAGCAATGAAAATGGCAGCGGTAAACGCTTTAGCAGATTTAGCCAAGCAATCTGTTCCAGAACAGGTAAACATTGTGTATGATGAAGTAAGTCTTTCTTATGGAAAAGAATATATCATTCCAAAACCATTTGATCCAAGACTCATTTATGAGATACCTCCAGCCGTTGCTAAAGCAGCGATTGCATCAGGTGTTGCTTTAGAACCTATCAAAGATTGGGACAAATACAGAGATCAATTAATGGACAGATCCGGAATTGCTAGTAAAGAAATAAGATTACTACACAATAGAGCCAAGAGAAGTCCGAAAAGCATAGTGTTTGCTGAAGCAGATCATTTAGACGTTTTGAAAGCCGCTCAAAGAGTCTATGAAGAAAAATTGGGATACCCTATTTTATTGGGTAGGAAAGAAGTAATCTTAGCCTTAAAAAATGAGTTATGCTTTATGGCAGAGGTTCCAATATATGATCCTAAAACTGATGAAGAAACCGAAAGAAGAAACCGTTTTGCAGTTAAATATTGGGAGACAAGACAACGAAAAGGAATAAGCTTGAGTCAAGCAAAAAAATTAATGCGAGAGCGAAATTATTTTGCGGCAATGATGGTTAATGAAGGAGAGGCAGATTCTTTAATAACCGGATACTCTAGGCCTTATCCTACTGTAGTGAAACCGATGATTGAGTTGATCGGGAAAGACAGAGGGGTCACTAGAATTGCTGCAGCTAACTTAATGTTAACAAAGCAAGGACCTATGTTTTTAGCAGATACAACAATAAATATAAATCCAACCGCAAAAGACTTAGCGAAGATTTCTCAGATGACTTATAAGCTTGCAAAAATGTTTGGGATGAAACCAAATATAGCAATGCTATCATTTTCTAATTTTGGATCCTCGAAATCTGATAGCTCAAGAAAAATTCAGGAAGCTATATCCTATATTCATCGACATTTCCCTCATGTTATTATAGACGGAGAATTACAAGCAGATTTTGCTTTAAATCCAGAAATGCTAGCTAAAGAATTCCCTTTTTCCAAACTAAATGGTAAAAAGGTAAATGTATTAATATTTCCTAATTTAGAGTCTGCAAACATTACCTATAAGTTATTGAAACAAATTGACAGATCGGAGTCCATAGGACCGATAATCTTAGGGCTAAAAAAACCGGTACATATTCTACAATTAGGAGCAAGTGTGGACGAAATGGTTAATATGGCTGCTGTGGCAATTGTTGATGCACAACAAAAACAACGAAAGGTAAAAAATTAATTTATTACATTCGAGTAGCAAAAGATAAAAATGATTACACAGATTCGAGGAAGACTAGTAGAAAAAACACCTACATTTATTGTAGTAGACTGCTCTGGAGTAGGGTATTTATTACATATTTCATTGCAAACTTTTTCATCACTTCCAGAAGATGAGAATGTAAGGTTATATACTCACCTATCAATTAGGGAGGATGCACATACACTCTTTGGATTTATAAGTAAACAAGAAAGGGAAGTTTTTAAATTATTAATTTCCGTATCTGGTGTGGGCCCTAGTATAGCAAGAACCATGCTTTCCTCTATGAGTACAGAAGAGGTTCAGAAAGCGATTGCTTCAGACAATGTCGCTTTAATTCAATCTGTCAAAGGGATTGGCGCAAAAACTGCTCAGCGAGTTATCGTTGATTTAAAAGATAAAATTTTAAAAACCTTTGATATAGAAGATGTTTCTCTAAATATAAACAATACTAATAAAGAAGAAGCGTTATCTGCATTAGAAGTTTTAGGATTTAACAGAAAACAATCTGAAAAAGTACTTCTCGGATTTTTAAAAGATTCTCCGGATGAATCGGTAGAATTATTAATTAAAAAAGCACTAAAGAATTTATAGTCCATTGAACTGGTTTCAAAAATACATTATATGGAGTTTGTTTTTTGTAGGTTTTGCTACCATTTCAGTTGCACAAACCAATTCAAAAAATAAGGACACTCTTGATCTAACATATAATTTTAATCATTTTCAAACAGGTAAAATGAGATTAAATTATCCCTCCGAAATTGAGGTGATATATGATACGACTCTTGATACATATATTTTTGTAGAGAAGGTAGGTGATTATTATATTAAAACACCGATTTTCATGACTCCAAAAGAGTATGAAAAATATCGATTGAAAAGAGATATGTTAGAGTATTTTAAGAGTAAAGTTGAGGCCCAAAAAAGTAAAAATACGTTAGCGAAGAAAGATTTATTGCCTACCTATTATGTTAATTCTAAGTTTTTTGAAACAATCTTTGGCGGAAATCAAATAAAAATCATTCCAACAGGAAATATTAATTTAAAGCTTGGATTTATTTATCAAAAAACAGATAATCCTCAATTGTCAGAACAAAATAGAAGCAGTTTTACTTTTGATTTTGACCAACAAATAAACGCAGGAATACAAGCTGAAGTTGGAAAAAGATTAAAGATAACAGCTAATTACGATACCCAATCTACGTTTGATTTTCAAAACCTAATTAGGTTAGAATTCAATCCACCATCACTTTCAGATGATAATTCATCTGGTGATGACTCAATCATCCAAGGAATTGAAGCTGGAAATATTTCAATGCCAATAAAAAATTCGTTAATCAATGGCGCACAAAGTTTGTTTGGGTTAAAGACAAAACTTCAATTTGGAAAAACAAATATTACTGCTGTTTTTTCTCAACAAAATTCAGAAAGCACCACTGTTACTGCTGAAGGAGGTTCATCCATTCAAGAATTTGAATTAAGAGCTACAGATTACGACAACGACAGACATTTTTTCTTGTCACAATATTTTAGAGAAAATTATTCAAAATCACTAAAAAGTTATCCACTAATTAGTAGTCCAATTAACATTACTAGAATTGAAGTTTGGATAACCAATAGAAATGCTTCTGTTGAAGATTTTAGAAGTATTGTTGCTTTGGCGGATTTAGCAGAACCTACATTAGAAAACTTTGTGAGTGTTGATGGTTTGGTAATTCCTTCTCCGACAGCCCCATCTGTTAATGGAGTTAAATTACCAACTAATCAATCCAATAATATTTCTAATGTCTTATCTAATCCGCAGGTCAGAGACATTGCAACTGTAGACGGGTATCTTTCTGGAACTTTTGGTATGAGTCAAGGAACGGATTATAGTTTATTACAAAACGCTAGAAAATTACAACCTAATGAATATACTTTAAATAGTAATTTAGGATTTATTTCATTAAATAGAAGATTAAATGATGGAGAAGTATTAGCTGTTGCTTATGAGTATACTGTTGTGGGAGCTTCAAATGGGGAAACATCTTTTAAAGTAGGAGAGTTTTCAAATGATGGAATTATATCCCCAGAAAATTTAGTTGTTAAACTTTTAAGAAGTGAGATTTTAACAACTAAAAGAACAATTGCAGGAGTTGAAGAAGCATTTCCTACGTGGGAATTAATGATGAAAAATATATATGCATTGGGTGCATCTCCATTATCAAAAGATGGTTTTCGTTTCGAGATTCAATATAGAGATGATCAAACAGGGATTCCTTCTAACACCTTTCAAAATGCTGAAACAGTTATAAACGAAAACGGAGAGCTTGTACCTATTGCCAATATTCCGTTACTACAGGTAATGAATTTAGATAGATTAGACCAAACTCAGTTTCAAACACCAGATGGATACTTTGATTATATTGAGGGAATTACTGTTAATTCACAAAAAGGATATGTGATTTTCCCGCAACCAGAACCTTTTGGAAAGGATTTAATGATTAGCAACTCAGATGGTATTGGATTTGATCCAAATACTACTGATTTTAGCACTTTTGGATTCGAAGAATTGTACTTAGATACAAAAATAAATGTAAAAAATAACAATCAGAATAAAGATAAATTTTTATTAAAAGGATATTTCAAATCTGAAAATAGTGGAGGAATTCCACTAAACGCCTACAATGTTCCTAGAGGATCAGTTACAGTTACTGCTGGAGGGAGACAATTAGTCGAAGGAATTGATTATGTTGTCGATTACATGGCTGGACGAGTTCAGATTTTAGATCCAGGCCTGCAGTCATCAGGAATTCCTATTCAAGTTTCAACAGAAAACAATGCAGTATTTAATCAACAAAGAAAAACATTTATGGGAGTTGATGTTGAACACAATTTCAACGAAAATTTCATTTTAGGAGCGACTATTTTAAATGTTAATGAAAGACCTTTAACACCTAAGATAAATTTTGGGGGAGAACCAATTAACAACACAATGTTAGGGATGAATATTGATTTTTCATCAGAAATGCCATTGTTTACTAAACTAGCGAATAAATTACCTTTTGTTGATACAGATGTACCCTCAAATCTATCAGTAAGAGCAGATATGGCATATTTAATTCCAGGATCACCAAGTGGAATAGATGTTGCGGGTTCTGCAACTGCTTATGTGGATGATTTTGAAGCTTCTCAAATACCTATTAGCTTATTAACACCTTTGCAATGGTATACAGCAAGCACACCAGACACACCTACATTTCCTGGATTTAATGGAAATTTAAGCAATGAATTAAGTTATAATAATCAGAGAGCAAGGTTAGCATGGTATTCAATAGATCCTATTTTCTATGGAGCAGGAAATACACCTTCCAATATTGATGCTGAAGAACTCTCCAGAGCTGAAACAAGACAGATTAATTTTGATGAATTATTTCCAAATCAAGAATTAGATGTTACTCAACAAACTCTTGTAAGAACTCTTGATTTAGCTTATTTCCCTAGCGAAAGAGGCCCGTATAATTTTGAACAACCATCAGATATTACAAACCCAGAAATTCTTGAAAATCCTCAGGATAGATGGGGAGGAATTATGCGGCCATTAACAACGAATAATTTTGAACAGGCTAATGTAGAGTATATTCAGTTTTGGCTCATGGACCCCTACAATAATTACTCCATTACTAACGCAGAAGGATTATCCTCTAATATTAATCCTCAAGATCCACAGAATCAGGTTGGAGATTTATACATTAATCTAGGAAACATTTCCGAAGATATCCTGAAGGATAATCGAAAAATGTATGAAAATGGCCTACCGACGGATGGCCTAACCAACAATATAATTTCTACCGCATGGGGAAATGTTCCAACCAATCCCTCAATTATTTACGCATTCAGTGAAGACGATGCCTCAAGAACTAAACAGGATATTGGACTAGATGGATTAACAGATGAAGAGGAAAGAATAAAATATCCAAACCTTGCAGGTATGGACGATCCTGCCTCAGATAATTATAGGTATTATAGAGGGGGAGATTACGAAACTTCTGATGCCTCAATTATAAGTAGATATAAATTATTTAATAATACTCAAGGAAATTCACCAACCTTAAATCAATCTACAGAATCTTATCCAACATCAGCAACAACATATCCAGATGTTGAGGATATTAATAAAGATCAAACTATGAATACGGTTGAGAGCTATTTTGAATATAAAGTTTCACTAAATAGTAGTGACTTAGTCGTTGGACAAAATTTTATTGTTGACAGAAAAGAAACAACAGTTACGTTGAATAATGGACAACCCCAAACAGCTATCTGGTATCAATTTAGAGTTCCTATTAGAAATGTAAGGCCAGAACAAAAAATCAATGGGATTTCTGATTTTAATAGCATTCGATTTATACGAATGTTTATGACCAATTTTAAAATGCCTATTGTCCTTCGTTTTGGAGAATTAGATTTAGTAAGGGGAGATTGGAGACGTTATACAAGAACATTAGATCCAGATATTGCCCCAGATCAAGCCCTAACTCAGCAAGAATTAAATGATTTTGAGGTTGGAGTTGTTAATATTGAGCAAAATGAAGGGAGATATGAATTGCCACCAGGTATTGAAAGAGAGAGATTACAAGGAAGTACAACGGTACAACAGCAAAATGAACAATCGGTTACCTTAAAAGTAACAAATCTTCCCCAAAATAAAATTAGAGCGATCTACAAAAACATTAGTATTGATCTACGTAGATATAAGGAACTGAAAATGTTTATGCATTTAGAAGCACCCTCTGACCCTTCAGTTCAAAATAATGATATGGTTTCTATCATAAGACTTGGAACAGATTTGAATGATAATTTTTATCAAATAGAGTTGCCATTGGAGCTATCAACTAAATTAATAAACCCAAGCCCTCTTGAGGTATGGCCAGAAGCAAATAATTTAGAGATTCTTCTTGAAAAATTAGGAAAAACTAAACTAACAAGAGATGTGGCTAATGCCCCAATTAATGAACTATTTACAGCTCAGAATGAAGGCGATGAAGAATATATAATAAGAGTGAAAGGTAATCCAACATTATCACAAATTCGTACTATAATGTTGGGGATTAAAAATAATTCACCTAATGACAAAAGTGCTGAAATTTGGTTTAATGAACTTCGATCAGCAGGATTTGATAACGATGGGGGTTGGGCTGCAGTTGTTAGTGCTGATGCTACTTTTGCGGATGTTGCCAATGTTTCTATGACAGGGAGAATGCAAACAATTGGATTTGGAAATGTAGAAGATAAAGTAAGTCAAAGATCCCTTGATGAATCAAAAGAATATGATGTTTCTACAAGTATTAATCTAGGAAAAATGATGCCTGTTAAATGGGGTATTGAATTACCAATGAACTACAGTATTGGTGAAAAATTTATTGACCCAAAATTTGATCCTCAATATCAAGATGTAGAACTTAGTGAGGTTGATGCTGCAAACTTACCATCTAATCTACCTCGTGGAACAGATGTCTCAAGAAATTATACAAAACGAAGAAGTATTAGTTTTATTAATGTTAGAAAAAAGCGGAATATCGAATCTTCAAGAAAACCAAAATTTTATGATATAGAGAATGTATCTGTCTCGTATTCTTTTAATGAGGAATCACACAGAGATTATAATATAGAAAAAGCAGTTAGCCAGAATGTCAATGCCTCTGCATCCTATAATTTTACATTTCAGCCCTTATTTTTAGAACCTTTCAAGAAAAAACAATTATTTAAAAGTAAATATCTACAATTAATTAGAGACCTTAATTTTAACCCGATTCCTACTAGCCTTGCAATTAATTCTAGAATTGATAGGAGTTTTAATGAACAAAAATCAAGAAACCTTGTAGAGGGTCTTACCGCACAACCAACATTAAGGCAGCGAAGGTTTTTGTTTGATTGGGATTACACAGTTGCATTTAATTTTACAAAATCATTGATGGTTAATTTTAACGCAACCAATAATTATATTTATGATACTTTTGGTAATGGAGAGGACTTGGAAATATTTAACAATTTTTTTAATACAGGCAGACCTTCTCAGTATCATCAAAAGTTAAATGCTTCATATAAGCTACCAATTAATAAAATTCCATACTTAGGTTTTGTTGGTTTAGATTATGCTTATACAGCAGATTTTGATTGGAGAGCAACTTCTCAAGACCCTACAATTATAGAAAGAGTTGGAAATTTAATTCAGAATGCAAATACTCACAATATAACAGGGAATTTGAATTTTGCGAAACTTTATAAAGACACAAAATTTGAAACGTTATTTGTAAAGAAGAAAAAGAGAAGACAAAGTGCCGACAATTCAATTGGAAAGGCACTTACATCAAATCAAGTTTCAAAAGAAAAAATAAAGAAGAAATCTTTTGGACAGAGAGCGCTTAAAGGGTTTTATGATTTAATTACCTCAGCAAAATCTGGGAAATTGAGTTACTCCGAAAACAATGGTCAGTTGTTACCAGGGTACGAACCAGAAATAGGGTTCCTAGGCAGAAATAATTTTGGCGGTGGGATGGCTCCTTCATTAGGCTTTGTTTTTGGAAGCCAGATAGATATTAGAAATAAAGCATTAGAAAATGGTTGGTTAATTGCACCGAGGGCAGATGGCGAGGAATATTATGACAAAACATATATTAGGACTCATTATGACAAACTAGATTATAGTTTTTCATTAAAACCGGTAAAAGATCTAACCATCGAAATTATTGGAAATAAAATTAATACGAGAAGTTTATCTCAACAATTAGATATTAGAGTAGATTCAAATGATCCCGGAGGTAATGGTTATATAGACGAAACAATCCCTGCTTTTATCAGCGGAAACTTTAGTACAAGTCATTCCATGTTCTCTACAGCTTTTAAGGACGGAGATCAATTGTTTCAACAATTAAGAGCGAACAGAGTTGCCATATCTAGAAGATTAGGACAGGAAGCAGGAATTGATATTAATGATCCAGCCAACATAGACCCCACAAACGGAACAGTTATTGGCTATGGTAATAGTAGTCAAGAGGTGCTATTACCCTCATTTTTAGCAGCTTATTCTGGAAAAAATGCAGAAAAAGTTAGTTTAGGTATTTTTAGAAATATTCCAATTCCAACATGGAATATACGGTATACAGGGCTAATGAAATATAAATGGTTTAAAAAGAATTTTAGTAGTTTTAGTGTTACTCACGGATATAGATCTTCATATACTGTGTCAAGTTTTACAAATAACCTACAATTTGATCCTAATAATCCTTTGGGAACAAATTCTGCAGGAAATTTTGAACCTAATATTCTTATATCATCTGCAACTTTGGTCGATGAATTTTCACCATTGATTCGTGTAGATATGAAAATGAAAAATTCTTTTTCTATGCGAGGGGAAGTAAAAAGAGATCGAACCCTAACAATGAATTTTAACAATAGTACACTTACAGACATACAAGGAAAAGAATATATTTTTGGTTTTGGATATGTATTTAAAGATGTAAAAATGAAAACATCATTTACCGGTAAAAAAGTAACACTTAAAGGAGATGTTAATCTACGAGCAGATATTTCATTGAGAGATAATTTAACCATCATAAGATCTGTAGATTCTGATAATAATCAAATAAGTGGGGGACAAAAATTATTTTCCATAAAATTATCGGCAGACTACAGATTAAATAGTAACTTAACTGCGTCGTTTTATTATAATCATCAGACGTCTAAATATGCTATTTCAACAACATTTCCAAGACAGTCAATAAACGCCGGATTTAATTTTATTTATAACTTAGGAGGAAACTAACAAAAAAAGATTTAAAAATGAATATTCCATCAGATTTAAAATATACAAAAGACCATGAGTGGGTAAAAATTGAAGGAGATACAGCAACTGTAGGAATTACAGATTTTGCGCAATCAGAATTGGGAGATATTGTCTATATCGATGTTGATACATTAGACGACAGAGTTGATAAAGATGAAGTATTTGGCTCTGTGGAAGCAGTCAAGACAGTTTCGGATTTATTTATGCCGCTAACTGGTGAAGTTATTGAATTCAACGAAATACTAGAAGAAGAACCAGAGTTGGTTAATACAGACCCTTACGGAAAAGGATGGATGATAAAAGTGTCAATTGGAGATAATTCAGAAATTGGAGATTTACTAGATGCTGAAGCTTATCAAGAAATTATTGGACTTTAATGCGCTATTTATAGCCATAGTCATTACAATTTTTATTGCTGTTTTAAGCTTTGCTAAAATTGATCGTGTAATTCCACAACAGTTTTCGTCAGAAGATAAATTATTTCATCTGATAGCTTACTTTTTTCTAACGATTTCATGGCTTCACGCTTATCATAAAAATAAGCTTTTCATAAATAATACAAGATCTGTAATTATTTGTTGTTTAATTTATGGTACAGTTATTGAGCTATTACAAGGATTATTAACCTCTTATAGAACACCAAGTTATTTAGATATACTAGCAAATAGTATTGGAGTAGTAATTGCTTATTTAGGATTTTGTTTTTTCAAAAAAAAACAATTTTTTTAATGTTAAATCTTTTAAATCATATAATAATTTAGTTAAATTAGCGAACTATAAAAAACTTTCAGCAATGAAAATTAAAAAAAATCCAAAAGCAAATTTAGAAAACTACAGTAAATTGTTTATGCAATTAGGCTTGGTTTTAGCGCTTTTTATTACTTATGTAGCGATTGAGAAGAAAACTTTTGACCGTCAGTTTGGCGACTTAGGAGATGTTTCAATGTTCGATGAGATGGATGAAGAACCACCAATTACAGAACGTATTGAACCAGAAATTCCTAAAACTCCGCCACCACCAACTCCCGAAAAAATTGAAGTTGTCGAAGATGAAGAGGAAGTAGAAGAAACGATTATAGAAACAACAGAAACAGACGAAACAGAAGCTGTTGAAGTGGAAGAAATTGAAGAAGTAGAAGAAGTAGAAGAAGTAATTGAGGACGTACCATTTACAATTATTGAAGATGTACCTGTTTTTCCTGGATGCACAGGAAATAAAAAAGAATTAAAAGCATGTTTCAATAAAAAAATGCAGAAACATTTTCAAAAGAAGTTTGATTCTGATTTGCCAAATGACTTGGGACTAACTCCAGGGAAGAAAAGAATAATCATGCTTTTCAAAATTGATAAATTAGGTGATATTGTAGGAATAAGAGCAAAAGCACCTCATCCAAGACTACAGAAAGAAGCAATTAGAATTATTAAATTACTTCCCAAAATGAAACCAGGAAGACAACGAGGGAAGCCAGTGGGAGTAAAATATACACTTCCAATGAGAATAGATGTAGAGTAATATTATTTCAAAATATATTATTCAAAACCCAGCTAAAAGAGCTGGGTTTTTTGCTTTTCAGAATAGTTTTTTAAATATTACCAAAAATGAAACTAAGAATGCGCCAAGCGAATTCTTTAGAAGTTAAATACATATTACCAATGTAGATTGATATAGACTAAATTTATTGGTCAAAGCTTTTTAAAATAAATTGTATTTTTATGCCATTAACACATTATATTTTTTGCATATGGAGTCTTACTTTGCTCATGAAACCGCTGTTATAGATCCTGATTGTAAAATAGGTTCTAATACCAAGATATGGCACTTTAGCCATATAATGTCCAATTCTGTAATTGGCAAAAATTGTAATTTAGGTCAGAATGTTGTCGTTTCACCAGAGGTTGTTTTAGGAAATAATGTAAAAGTTCAAAATAATGTATCTATTTATACAGGAGTTGTCTGTGAAGATGATGTTTTTTTAGGGCCCTCCATGGTGTTTACCAATGTAATCAACCCTAGAAGTGCCATAAAAAGAAGAGATGAGTACAAAAGAACATTAGTAAAAAAAGGAGTTAGTATTGGGGCAAATGCAACCATTGTTTGTGGAAATGATATTGGAAAATATGCTTTTATTGGTGCAGGTGCTGTCGTCGTAAAAGAGGTATTACCCTATGCATTAGTTGTTGGAAATCCATCAAGACAAATTGGTTGGATTAGTGAATATGGGCATCGATTAGAATTTAATGAAAATGGATTTGCAATATGTCCTGAGAGTAAAGAAGAATATCAATTAAAAGATAATTGTGTGATAAAAGTTTGCTCTTAAAAGGAAAAAATATTTCTCTTAATCTCTATTTACTTTTTTTTAACAAGAATTTTTATGATCTAAGATTTAGCCCTATTGTTAATTACTTTTCGTATTGTTTTGAGATAAAATTTCGTTTGATTCTCTTATATCAGTAGGCAAAATGTCAAAATAATCTTTAAAACATTTTGTAAAATAGGAAGGAGAGGAAAACCCAACTTTATAACACACTTCACTAATTGTATATTTTGTGTTTTCAATAAGTTGTTTTGCTTTTTCTAAACGAACTTTTCTAATAAATTCATTTGCAGTATCACCTGTTAAAGCTTTAATTTTTCTATATAATTTACTTCTACTTAAGTATAATTTACTTGCGAGATGTTCTACATTAAGTTTTTCATTATTTATATTATCATAAATATAGGATAGAACATTGTTCATAAATTCTTTATCTAAAGAAGTTGTATTATCAGAAACAAACGAATTATTCCCTTTAAAATACTTGTCAAATAATAGTTGCCTACTCGTAATTAGCTGTTTTAGATAGGATTGTAAAACTTTCATATTAAAGGGTTTATTGAGGTAAACGTCTGCACCTGAATCGATCCCTTTAATTTTGTCAATTTGCATTCCTTTTGCAGTGATCATTATGATAGGAATATGGCTAGTTTTTAAATCGCTTTTAATGCGTTCACAAAGCTCAAAACCATCCATTACAGGCATCATAATATCTGTGATAATAATATCAGGAATATATTTGCTTGCTTTTTCTAAGCCATCCAATCCGTTTTCAGCTTCCTTAATGATATATTCATCCTTTAATTCATTTTTTATATAAGTTCTTAATTCAATATTATCCTCAATAATTAGAACCATTTTTTTTCTCTCCAGCTCTTGTTTATCGTCCATATAATGTTCTGAATTTTCTATTTGAGCATCAGAATATTGATTAATAGTCTTTTTAAATTCTTTATTGATATTGACTTCTTTTAAATGGGAATAGCCATAAGGAAAGTATATTTTAAATTGTGTACCCACATTTTCTTTACTTGACAAAACTATTTTTCCTTTATGCAGATCAACAAAGCTTTTAACTAATTCTAAACCTATACCAGTACCTCCATAATATTTTTCATTTATTTCATTAGTTTGATAAAATCGATCAAAAACTTTGTTAACATTTTCTTTTTTTATTCCAATTCCAGTATCCTCAATGATTATTTCAATTGCTTTTACAGAAACGGACTCATTAACTAAAGGGAGTGCTATTAATTCTTTAGGGTCATTTATGTGTATGGTAATTAATCCTTCGGCAGGAGTTGCTTTAAATGCATTTGAGAGTAAGTTGAAGATGATTTTTTCAAGCATTGATGGATCAGACCAAATAATAAAATCGTCTCGATCGTATTCTACAGAAAGAATAATATTTTTTAATAAAGCTTCTTCTTCAAAATGACCTACAACCTCTTTAATAAAAGGTACGATATTAATTTTAGAGGCATTAATGGACATCTTATTGAATTGTAATTTTCTAAAGTCCATCAATTCGTTAATAAGTCTTGAAAGACGTTTTGCATTTTTATAAATTGTTTTGTGTTTTTCTCGAATATTTTCTGGAAATTGATTATTTGTATTTTCAATAATGTCTTCTAATGGAGTTAAGATAAGAGTTAGAGGTGTTCTAAACTCATGAGAGATGTTTGTAAAAAATTGAATTTTTTTAGCATTCAGTGCTTCAAACTGCTTGTATTCTAGTCTCTCTGCATTTAGTTCTCTTTTTTCTTTGATTCTAGTAACTGTGTACTTATAAACGATATATGATAATAGTATTATGAATAGAATATAACTAAAAATCGCCTGTTTTGTGGCCCACCATGCTGGGAGAACTTTAATGTCTATGGATGTAGGGCTATTGTTCCAAACGCCGTCATTGTTAGAGGCTTTAACCATAAAAGTATAATCCCCTGGAGCAATATTTCTATAAGTAGCGCTTTTAGACGGTCCTACATAATTCCAATTGTCATCATAACCTTTTAAAAAATAGGCGTATTGATTGTTTTCACTTCTGGTGTAATTAATTCCAATATAATCAATCGTAAAAACTGATTGCTGATGATTTAAGACTAGTTCTTTTGTTTTTGAAAGTACCTTTTTGAGAGGAGAATTTTTGCCTCCCTGAGTTATTAGTTCATTAGAGACCTTCAAATTAGATAAGTATACCGTTGGTTTTTCTTGATTATAAATAATTTTCTCTGGATTAAAATAATTGACTCCTTTTAAATTTCCAAAATAAAGCATATTGTCAGTATCCTTGTAAACGGCGTTATAATTAAAACTGTTAGAAAGTAAACCATCTTTTTTATTAAAGTTTGTAAATGTATTTTTTTCAAGATCTAATTTGGAAAGCCCATTATTTCCTCCAATCCAAATAGATCCATTATCTCCCTGTGAAATAGAAGAGATGGTTTCGTGGATTAATCCATCATTTATTGTATACCAAATAAGTGAATCATCTTTAAAATTGTATTTTGCTAAACCATTTCCAAGTGTTCCAATCCAAATGTTCTTTTTTGCATCTTCAAATAAACTAAAAACAATATGAGGGGTTGTTGTCTGCAATTCTTCTGTTTCTGAATATTGATTCATTTTTTCATTCAAAGAAAAGACCTTAAATGTTTCTGTTTTATCTTTCTCAATTTTAAAGAGCCCGTTTCTAGTCCCAATCCAAATGGCATCTTTATGATCGACTAACACTTTTCTGATATTACTAGTGTTGATATAATATTTTTGAAATTCAGCAGAATCATGATGTGTGAAATTTTCTGTGGAATGATCAAAAGAATAGAGCCCATTTCCAAAAGTTCCAATCCAAACAGTTCCTTGTGAATCTTCAGTAAAACTCATAACTCTATTTGAATTAAATGTTTTAACATTAATGAATTCCTTTGTATTATGTTTTAAAAGAAACAAACCTGAATCCCAAGTACCTACCCAAATATTTTTTTTACTATCGTAAAAAATTGTAGGAATGTCTAGGCTATTTAAACCTCTGGCGATGGTGTTCTTTTGATTATTTAGGTTGATGATTTTTTCATTTACAGGATCATATACATCTACCCCCCCATCAAATAAACTAATCCAAAACCTTTCTTTCTCATCTTTTACTATTCCTGTTACTGAGCTTGAGTTTAGAGAATTTGTCTTGAATGGAGAACTTTTTATAGCGTTAAATTTATTATAATTATCATCATGTAAATCAATACCATTGTTGAAATACCCTAGCCAAATTCTGTTTTTATTTCCTGTATAGACCGTCCATATGGAATTAGATTTTATTCCGTTTTGATTTAGCTTATCTTGTTGATAGTTTTTAATCTTTTTTTCAGCATAGTTTACTTCAAAAAGACCGTCATTTTCTGAACCACAAAGAATATTTCCATTTTCTTTTTCTGCCAAAGACAAGATTCTTTTTTGACTTATAGAAAATTGTTCAATTGAATACAGATCTTTATTATTGTCATGTATTCTAAATAGTCCAGAAGAAAATGTCCCAATCCAAATAGAGTTATCTTTTGCTACAAGCATAGATTCAATAGAATTGTTAACAGTTTCATAGCCACTTTCTGTATTAAATTTTGCTAGTTGAAGAACTTCATTATATGGGTCAAAGGTCATAAGTCCATGATTAGTGCCAATTAAAAACCTACCGTTAGATGTCTTAACAATAGTATTGATAAGTAAATTTTCTATTTTTTTTATTCCTTTATAGGGTATTGGTTTTTGAATAAGAAGGTTCTTGTCTAGCTTAAATAATCCATATTCATGTGTTCCGAAAAGCAAAGTATTCTTATCGTATTCTGCAATAGCATGAATAGCAAATTTTAAATTTTTCCCATTTTCTGAAAGAGGGATGCTTTCAAATCTATCCAAATTATTATTATACATGTTAAGACCAAGTTGAGTCCCAACCCAAATATTTTTTTGTGAATCTTGAAGAGTAATATAAACGATAGAACTATTTAAAGAATTTTCTTTAGAACTTCTTTCATGTTTATAATTTTTAAAATCGATACTATTATACCTAAACAAGCCATCTCCGTATGTAGAAATCCACAAATATCCATCATTATCTTTGATGATGGAGGTAATTGCTCTTTGTGAAAAATCCTCATCAATAGATACAAAAGTATAAGGTTCGTTCTTTTGCTGACCAATTATTAATTCAGAGAAGAGCAGAAAAAAAAAGAATAAAATAAATGTAAATTTTTGTATACTCATGTTTTAAACAATAGGATTTTTCACATTATTTTATAATCATAAAAGAGAATTATAAATATAATATATTTAATGGAAATCGATTATTAAGTGAGGAGTATGCTTCAAAAATTATACTCTTTTGCTCAAATCTTACAAATTAAACACTGCAATACTACTTATATTTGTTAGACATGATTTTTAAAATAATTGTGATAACAAAATTATTAATCAAATTACGAAACTAAACGGAAATTTATGAAAAGACTACTTTTCTTCTTTGTTTTTTTACCAATGTTGGTTTATTCACAATCTAAAACTATAACAGGAACTGTAAAAGACGAAACAGGGTTAACATTACCTGGCGTAACTATTCAAATAAAAAATACAAATAAATTAGGAGCAGTAACCGATTTTGATGGAAATTTTACCATCACTATTCCCTCCGATCAATCTCAAATTTTGATTTTTTCATATCTCGGCTATTCAACAGAAGAGATAGATATTTCAAACAAAGAAACAATCAGCCTAACAATGACTCCAGATACAACACAATTAGATGAAGTTGTTGTTGTTGGCTATGGATCCGTTCTTAAAAAAGATGTTACGGGTTCTGTGGTCTCTGTAAAAGTTAATGATAATATTGCAAATCAATCTTTTACAGTAGATCAATTATTGCAAGGAAGGGCAGCAGGGGTTCAGGTAACTCAAAATGCTGGTTCACCTGGATCTGGGATAAGTGTAAGAATCAGAGGAACGAACAGTTTACGAGGTAATAATGAACCACTCTATGTTGTTGATGGTATAATTATTTCTTCTGCTGGTGAAGATGTTATTCCAGCTGGAGGTGTTGGTAATTCTGGGCAAGAAACTCAAAATGGATTAAATGGTATAAATCCTAGAGATATTGAAAGCATTGAAGTATTAAAAGATGCCTCAGCTACAGCCATTTACGGTTCTAGAGGAGCTAATGGTGTTGTTTTAATCACTACTAAGAAAGGTAAAAAAGGAAAAGCTCAAATAAGTAGTTTTATAACAACTTCTATAAGAAGTATAGACAAAAAGTATGATGTTTTGGACGGTATTGGCTATGCCAACTATCAAAATGAAATGTCCTTACTTAATGGTGTTGATCCTCGATTCCAAATCGATGGATCCCAAGTTTTTGGTATTACTTATGATGCTGCAAATAATCCGAACGTTTCCTCTACGCCTGCTCAAATTTTAAATTGGCAAGATGAATTATACCGCCATGGAATTAGCACGAATGTTGGTTTTAGTGCCTCTGGAGGTGGTGATAGAGGTAATTATTATGTTTCAATAGGATTTGATGATCAAGAAGGTATTGTAAGTAATTCTAGTCTGAAAAGTACTGATCTCAGAATTAATTTAAATCAAGACCTTACTGATAAATTAAAATTAAATGCTAGAGTTAGTGCCTCTTTTAATAATATAGACTTTGCAGAATCAGGTGATTTAATTGGGGCTAACCAAAGCTTTGTTAGAAACGCCATCATATTTAGACCAGTAATTACTGAGGAGGTTGAGGATTTAGGAAATGATTTAGAGGCGTCAAATCCTTACTCTTGGGTCAACGATTTTCAGGATGTGTCTAAAGCAAAACGTTATTTTGCATCTATAGGTCTTACTTATAAACTTCCTATTAAAGGTCTAACTTATCAAATAAAAGGAGGGGGTAATGTTAGAACCAAAGATAGAAGACGTTTTTATGGGTTAACCACATTTCAGGGAGCTAATGCTAATGGTGCATTACAAATATCAACATTAAATGCTACATCATACCAAATTAATAATTTTTTAAGATTTAATAGAACTTTTAATAGAAAACACAGAATAAATGCAACTTTAGGTGTTACATATGATGTAAGAAATATAGAGAATAGTATCTATGCAGTCGAAGATTTTGTTACAACAGAACTAGCGATACAGCAACCTTTTTTAGCCTCAGTAATTACACAGCCATTAAGATTTTTAAAATCTGATCAACAGATTTTCTCTTTTTTAGGTCGCTTAAATTATACATTCAATAATAAATACGTCCTAACCGCTTCGTTTAGGCGAGATGGTGTTTCTAAATTCTCAAAAGAAAATAGATATGGTTTTTTCCCCTCTTTTGCATTAGCCTGGAGGCTTGACAATGAGGGCTTTATTAAAAACCTAAATATTTTTGAAAATTTAAAAATAAGAGCAGGATGGGGGCAAATAGGAAACCATGGTATTGGGGCATATGGTACTTTATCTGATTACGGTATAAACGGACAGCTCTATGGAACTCCAGGTAATGGAACTAGTGTAGTT
>MDTG01163089.1_pt1 | contig 21630 bp, 8 predicted proteins | sample 811421 | NCBI WGS metagenome assembly MDTG01 (sample SAMN05326645, study PRJNA326480) | marine metagenome | isolation source: seawater | place: Pacific Ocean: South East | collected 2011 | reverse complement strand
TTCGAAAAGAAAAGACTCTCTTACACATCTACGACAACGAGTTAAATTCACACTCCGAGAATGTTTTGGAAATAGAACGCGTGCAGAAAGAAAACAAAGATAAAGATGATGTAGGAAACGAAGTTGATGATGAAGATGATGAGGGGACAGATGAAAAGACGACAGAGCCAGGCGCGGTGATGAAAGCGATCAAACGATTAATACGTGGGGCACTATTGAGCGTTCGAAATGTTTCTTTTAATTTTGATATTCCATGCAGCAGTACGGTTGAGAAATACATAGTATCGTTATTAATTGAAAGTGGAACTTACGTGCACGATGGTCCGGACGATAGCATCGCCAAAGCTGACGTTGACGAAAGCAGAACAAGAACATGTACAGTTTCTACATCTTCATCTACGAATCCAGCTTCACCTACATCAAACCAACCCATAGTAGTGAACATGCGTGGTGTCGAGCTGAGAGTCGGAGAGCACGTCGTTCTTAGTCGTTTTCATGCACGGCTATCAAAGAGTGTGCATGAAAGCGAACACTCGATGTATGCCTTTTCCGTAGAAAATTCAATCCACGCATCTTTGACGGAACATATAGTAAACGCAACTTCGCAACTTTGCGAAGAAACATTGAGGCGTGAGGAGGGAAATGAGACGCATGATAGCAAAAGCATTCGAAACGTAGTAAAGGAAAACGAGTGGGAAAAATCGCGAGTGAACGCTTTGAATAAAAGTTTCTTGGATTGTATATTGGAGGTTAAGAAACGGAATTGTATTGAAGACGCCAACGACGATGAGAGCAGTATGATAGATGACGATTTTTTCGACTGTGCATCGCCCGAGCATGCAGATGACATGAATATAGAACATTTTTCGCGGTCGGTGATTTCATCGTTTTACGAAGAAAGCAATAGTTGCGTTGGATTGGACAACGAATCTACTGCAGTTCCATCATCGAGCTATTGCATCCAATTTATGTGCGATTCGAAATTGTCTATGGAGTGGGACGATGGCTCGAATGTGTCTCTGACTTTTGATCGCTCATCACGATTCGAGTACTCTGAGTCTTCTCTCATTAAATTATTTACGCCGAAATTCATCACGACTTTGCAAGTCAACCAGAGTTATCCTCTTGTTTCGCTCGAAACTGTATCGGACGAAGTTTTACCGGTTGTTTCGATAAATACGAAGAAACGAGAAGAACATAAGACAGTCACGCTTTCGTCTTCTGGCGCTGAATTGTTTCTTGACGGTAAAACCTTGATTCGCATACCAGATCTTTCGCATCACGTGTTCACTGTACGAGACTGTGCTCAAAATCAACATAGCGCAAGAGATGTTGTTTTTACAAGTACTCTTGACGAAAAGTCGGGTATTGGTAACACTGCAGAGCAGATTCTTCAACTTACTCGCGTTAGTTCGATTCAATATTCAATGACTTCAACTTCTTTGGACGTATTTTTAACGAGAACGCTCACTGGACAGATAGATGCAATAACGACAGCGCTTCGTAATCTACCAGATGGGCACCCATTAAAGCTGAAACAAAAAGAGATTGGTGATTTTATGGACCCATTTGCGATTGATATTAATATTGATTCGCTTGATGTTAACATCGATGGAAAATCGGATACCTCGTCCATTTTACGAGAAGATGATGATGTTTTTACTTCAGCATCCGAGAAGCTACCGATTTCATCAGTTAAAGACGCATGGTTTGAAATTTCGTTTGAAGAAGTGGCTTTGGTGGCAGCCCTCGCTGTTTGCCGTGATCAGGATGCAAATTTCATGTCGTTTTCGTCCTCTCGCATAATCGGCCGGGGCGTCGACGAGGAGGCACGAATATTGGATATCGATACGTTTACAATACAGCTTTCAAAACTGCCGATTTCGGAAGATTATGCGTATTCACAAATTGCATTTCGCATTTTCGCCGATAATTTCAATATATATTTCGCAAGCTCCGATGGTACTAACGATGACTGTCCACGGGATGCGCGCACTCTGTTAAAGTCGTTAGTCTATACGTTCAAGATGGATCGCGGCGATATAAATGACGTGGCAGATCGAGACAATAATAAAATTTACACATCCCTTGTCGTCGCAATGAGCGCATGCGTGGATTTTAATAGAATCCAAGTTGTCACATGCGGCGCTACTTCGACCATGGCCATGGAAACGACAACCCTATCAATTCGTGTTGCGCCGAACAAAGACACTTTTAAAATTCACGAAAACTTTTTGCAAAATCAGTCGGCATTTGCTACGCACGCTATCAATATGCGAGTGCGCGATTCATTCACGGTGAGTTTAAATGAAGTAAAACTGATTTCGTTTAGCGAAGATGTTGAATCTGGCTCATCTCTGCTATTGTCTGTCGATGCATTGTACTCGCCCGAAGATAAAAGTACTGCCATCTTCTCTTTTGATCGACCATGCGATGTTTCGATAGATGGAACAAGTACGATTGCTTCAATACGAAACGTTCTCGACAGCATCATGGAGTCTAGTGAGACGTCGAAAAAAATTATCGAGCGAGAAGAGTGTGACGAAGAAGACTCAGCGTACGTTTTCATACGAAAGCCTCGTAACCGGCGCAACAATTTCAAAGAAGAAAAAGAAGAAGAAGAAGAAGAGAGTTCGAAAATTGCACTCGCGGCAACTACGAAAGCTTTAGAAGACGCATCCAATGTTGATTCTGAAATGAAATTAGATTCAGTTATCGTAGAGCGCCGCCAACAGAACGTGAAGGAGTCAGCCTCTTCTTTCCGGCTTCTGGATTCAACCAACGAAGAGAAAAACAAAGTTCTTTCACTGTACCACTCTTCACAAGTAGATTCACTTGATCGTGACAATGATGGTATTTTTAGTAGTCGCAAGAGCTTTCTACCTCTTCCTCTAAATGCACCGGAATCGTCCATGCTATCGGTTCACGCATTTTCAAAAAGCATCAATGTGACTTTGCACAGCGACGCACAGAATGCATGCAAAGGTTTGCGCATGGAAATTAAAAATATATCGAACCGGTTTGATATTTTCGATGCCTCTTCGGCGTGGGGATATCATCTTTTATGCGATGGCGATTCGATAAATGTCGTAGATTTGACACCGAATGTCGCCTGGCCAAACATATATTCTCGTTGCATGAAGCGAGAAACTAATACCGTCACAGACAGTGACATTCAGATTATACTCACTGGCGTTCGCTGCGATGCCTATAATAAAGAAGAAAACAGTCTCGGCGCGTGTGAAATGGCTCTGAAATTTTCTCTTTGCCCAGCGAGGGTTCGACTAGAGCAAAGTGTGGTAAAAACACTTGTCGATTTCATGAAAAATATATTTGCAGATAGTGCGGAAAACGATGATTTCGACAGTGATTCAGATAATGAAGACACCAGTAACCATAATGTGTACTTCCAACTCGTCGTGATCACGCCGTGGTCGCTGCGGCTAGATTACTGCGCGAATGAAAATGTGGACGTATACGCCCTCACCGCAGGAAATTATTTGGAAGCGTTGAACTTAATTCCTTGGGGCGGAGTGTCTCTCGAGGTTCCAAATTTACGCTTGGTTGGCATTTCAGGCGTGCAAAATATGCTCGACGCGGTCTCATCGCGGATAATCGATTGCATCACGAAAGATCAAGCGCATAAGTTTGTAAAGGCGTTTGCCCCGGTTCAAAGTGCTAACAGGATGACATCGGCCGCTATAGATATATACAAGAACCCTTTGGCGTATAAGCAAAGAAAAGGAGACGGGGCGCGCTCGTCACGCATATTCGGTGAAGCGGTGCTTTCAACCGTGCGCTTTTGCAAAGCCGTCTCTTTGGAGGCATTAAAGTTAGGAGAATATGTTTCTGGAAACGCAGCAGCGGTTTTAGAAGCGACTGAGAGTTTGTTAGATGATGAAGCAGTTCGGAGAGAGAAGAGAATGGAACGCGATAGAATGCCAGACGGGTTTACCGATGGATTGCTTTCCGCCAAAGATGATTTTGTTGGAGGTGTCATCAAGGCTAAAAATGCCGTCCTAAGAGATCCTCTTCGAAAATTTCAAACACCAAAAGATTATGGCGGAGGCGTGAAAGCGGCTACAAAAACATTGATTACAAATGCACCCAGAGCCAGCGTCGCAGCCCTAAGCGGTACTACGAAAGCTACAAACAAAGTCTTTGTTGGCGTAAAAAATACGCTCTTTGATAACAACAGTAGTCGAGAACGAGAAGAGAGTTAGATATTTTTTACAAGGTAACAGTCTGGATTCACCTAATCGTCTCTCTCCCTTTGTTTGTTTATTTTGGTACCTTTTTGGATTTCGAAAACTTTATTCCTGTGTTGCGCGTGTGTTGTTTCAAAAATCCTCATCATTTGGTCGGTAGTTCAGCGCAACAAGACATAAGCCAAGTCATTTGAGAAAGCATGTCTGCGAAAACTACGGAATTCAAAGTGGAGATGATGTGCGAGGGCTGCGTGGGCGCGGTGAAACGCATTTTGGCTAAAGTGGAAGGGGTTGATTCGTTTGACGTAGTTTTAGAAACGAAGAAAGTCATCGTGACTGGTTCAGTCGAACCTTCGACGGTGATTGAGAAGTTAAACAAAGCAGGAAAATCAACCGAAATATGGTCTTGAGTGAGTGTGTGTGTATGTGTGTGTATATATGTTTGCCAAAGTACGTAATAGTAGTTTTTTAAATGCGATACAAAGAAAGCCACGCATGAAAAAGAAAGTACACGAACGAAAGAGACAATGATGATGCGCTGTTGAATTTGCGTCTACATATTATCAGAACATTTGCAATTACATTTTCATCTCCCCGACGCGCGCATTGTAAAACTTTCCTGCTTCTGGAACGAATGGATATTTTCCTTCGGATGCAATAAATTTCACTCCGACAGTCGACGCTTTGTTGTCGGCTGTACGGAATGCGCTAAAATGCAAATGCGGCTCTGGACAAAACCCACTCTCGCCCGAATTGCAAATGACTTGGCCTCTCTTGACGACGTCTCCGACTTGAACTTGAAATGAATTTTCTTGGACGTGAACGTATTCGATGTATAATGGTCCGTCCTGTCCAACTTTTGATGACGACGATGACGCCGACGCTTCAGAAATGCTCAAACCGGCTATTCCCGTTTGTGCTGCCGCGCTCGTTGAAGCACCGTTACTATTCCTTTGCTCCACGCTATCCACATTGTTTTCTTCTTCTTTAGTTTCCAAAGTTTCCGTGACACGAATCTGAATCGAGTTCCACGCGTACAAGTTGCTTGCCGAAATACCGGTGCGTTTATCTTGTGCATTGTTTCGAATATCCGTCACTACGCCGTTCGCGCCCGCGACGATTGGCGTTCCAACATCGCAACGAAAGTCTACAGCATGGTAGTTACCGTAAAACGTGTGCGTAAAACTTCCACCGACGCCTTGCGTGCATAAATACCAACGTTCTCCTTCTGTACTATCGTTCGTATCTTGAAAGGGGAAAGTGAGATGAAGGGGATGAAAATCGTGTGGTCTTGAGTGTCCTTCACATCTTTGTACGTCTGAATCGAGCTTCTGCATAACAAACTCTAACAGCTCGTTTCTATCGTTAATACGTTCTTTCTCCAAGTCAACGTCAAAACGACAGACGTGCAAGAACGTGTACGCCGGAATCTTGAGGACGAACGTTGTACATCTGGACTTAACGCCTTCCTTCGATGCCGTAAACCCAGATTCTAGCTCTTTGCCGTCTTTACCTAAACATCGAAGATCTTTAACAGATAGCGTTGCAGAAAGCGCGTAATCGTTTGTATTAGTCAAAGTCAAAGTATTCGTGTCTGGGTCTAAGGCAACTGATGGTATTTCGATGTCAGAATCGTAATCGTCCGCGTAAAACTTTTCGAGCCCAATCAAAAACTCGCTCGTTCTGTTTGGCGCCATCAAACAGACGTGACATCCTTTAGTAGCTTCTCTGCAAAAATTAAACGGTTTCTCCATATCGTTGCGATACTTGTTTTTACGTCTTTGGCTCATGATTACTGATTTACGTGTGTTCCATTATTGTTCTTTGTGTTCCTAGATCATGTAACATCTAGGGAACCCTCGATTGACGGCATCACAGCAGCGCGTGTGCGATCTTGGTAAAATGAGAGAGAGGTAAGAGAGAGAAAGAGAAAGCAATTTTTCTGAAGTAAAGTTTGAGCGATTTTTAAAATCCCTGAGAACGAGAAAACAAACAGACCGAACGTGTTGTCGTTCGTTCCGAGAGTTTGATATTGGAGAGAATATTATCTCTCTTCTGTCGATATGGCTTCGGTGGCGAAAACCTCGAGGCATGTTCCTTCGACGCGAGCGTTGTTTTACGCTTTAGACCAGAAGACAACATCGCGGGCGAAGATGCTCGAGAAGCTCGATGCGGCGACGCCTTTTTTGCAACAAGGTTTGAAAGCTTACGGTCCAAATAATGCGGCATCAAAAGCTGAAATAGAATCAGGTTCAATTGATTTTGGAGACAAGAAGATTGCCGTCGGATCTGACATGCAGAAATGTTCCATAGAGCTTGGGAAACTTCTTAAATTGGACGAAGTTCAAACGTATATCATGCTTCGACGAGCGTTGGAAGAGAAAGAGGTTACGACGCGTCCGAAAGAATTGACCAGCGAATTGATTGAGTTAGTGTGCACATTTTACCATCGAGAACGACTCGCTTTGTTGAAGTGCATCGCAGCTTTAGGAGCGCAGAAGGCTTACGTTTTAAACGGTGAAAACGACAACGGTTTCAGCGAAAACGAAAAAGAACAAGAAGAGAACGAGTTTACTTCACGATGTTCAGAAAAGCTCGATGAGATGATAAAGAATGGATTAGAAGATAACATTGTGAATTACTTGTGCGACTCGTTGCTCGCGAGTGGAGAAGGACTAGGTTTACTCGCGAAAAACGGCGTTGATGAAGAGGGAAGTACCGCCTTGACGGTGCAAAATCCGCCGACATCTACTGCTCTTGCCAGCGTTTCAAACGACGATAAGAAACAAACAAACACACTCATACTTACACAAGGAGAAGAGTTTATTCGTTTAAGTTCGAGTCTTGAATCCGTGGAAGAAATTAAAGCGTCTCTGGATGTTTTATTTTCATTATACTACGGCGTGGTGAAAGAGTGCTCCGAGACACGTTTTCTTCAGCTGGCGAAAATTTTTGATGAAAAGGTTTTTTCGAAAATCCCACATAAGTGCACGGAAGTTATCAAATTAGCTCCATCTATGACAGACCAAGTAGAGACTACCGTCGTTGCTGATATAAGAGCTAGGTGCTCAATTATATTGATTGTTGCGATAGATTTAGAACGTATTGTGCACGCTTTTTCTAATGGGCAAGGTTCGATTGAAGCTCAGCATCACCTACTCTCATCTGTAGTTCAAGTCACGACGGTTCTGTCGCAAACGACGGATGTTGTTGAATCTAGAGCAGTAAAACTATCGTGGGCTGCATTCTTGTCATTTGCTAAGTCTATGATTAATAATGTCAGCCAACCTGATGAGCAAGCAATGACGACTTTTCTGAAAGCATCAAATGTAGCCAACGGTTTGAATGGTTTGAAAAGTTTGGCGATCAACACAAAGTCCAGTTTCGATGGTTCTGATCCATCTGCGGTTCCGAGAAGAAGTGTTTTGAAGAATGTATTTTCGGCAACGTTAGCGGCGTTTGATATTCTTCCCGTACACGCGTTATTATCCACTCAGCTCGACTTGATTCTTGCGTGCTTTGACGAGATAATTTGCGGACAACGCGAATTGTGTGAACAGTTTTGGGAGGGCGCGAACGAAAATGGGCAGGAAGCGGCTTTACTCGCACTCGTAGAAGGTTGTCGAGAACGATTCCCCGCGGAAGCGACACCTTTATTGCGCGTCTTGAAATCTCTCTCGGAAGGACCGAAAGCTGCAGAGTGTGCGCTATCGTACCTCACAAAACTACCCGCAGTTGCTTTACCGTATCCGGATCGGGAGGTTGCGGAAGTCGCCATCAAACAAGCCAATAATAGAAGCCGAGTCGATCGCAACACTGGGAATATCTTTGGGCACGTTGTGTGCACGACAACTATATCTAGCTCAAAAGTCCCTGGGGCTTGCATTCCTTCGAGCTGTAGAGGTGTCTCCATACAGCGCTCGTCCTCGTCGGGAACAAACCTAATCGTATGGAGTGAACCGGCAGACGGATTGTATATAACGTTGTCTAGAATAGGAAACTTAAGCTCAGTTGCGAGACGAAGGAGAGAGAAATTAACTCCAGAGGATCGGTCGGAGTTGCACGCGGCTTTATCTTTCATCGCGGTTGCACTAGAAAATGCACCTTCGTTCGCTGCGCCCTTGTTAAAGTGCGATTTACACGCTTCAGCTGAAATTGGAGGAACGCCAAGTGATGTCCTATCTACACTCGCTCTATCTTTGCGTGTGGTAAATGGTGACGATTACGGTATACAAGCAATGGCGTTCGCGGCCTTACGACCACTCGCTGCTGCAGCACCGCGACGTGCTGCGGATGTAGTATTCAACACCCCATTTTTCACGGAAGACGATAAAGCGTCATCTACCAACGGGGTGACTCTTTCACAATGCCTTCAGTTTGAAGAGTCTCGAGGGGTGCACGATAGCATTAAAGCATTGTGCGCGTTATCTGAAACTCTTTTACTCGCGGGCGAGTGTGGAGATGAATCGCAATCGCTATTTCAGCGATCTGCTTTGTATGCCTTACTTCGTTTTGATAGCTGGAGATACCGAGAACGCTCGGAAAAGTGGATTTTGCATAAATGCGCATCTCGAGCGTTGCATGCAGCATTGCTGACATCAAAATTTGAATATTTCGAGAAGATTTGTATTATAGATGATGACATTAATCTCAATGGAAGTGAAAGTTCTTCTAAATCTTCGAACCAAACGTTTAGTATTCGCACGTGTGTATTCTTGATGAATGATGAGCAAACCCTTGCTGGAGCTTTTGCACCGTTACGGTTTGACGCGCAATTTTTGCAGCGCGCATATGAAAGCGGTTCTGAATGTCGTGCAAAAGAGATTGTTGCACTCGAAGATGCTATTGCGAGCGTTTTGCGTGTTGTTCCGGCGTTATCTTCTGTGTTCGAGCATAGTTCCGGGGTAACCGGTGGTACATTTTCGAGGTCGATTGCGAAAGCTCTGTTTATTCAGGCACCACCTCCAGAGCGAGGGCCACCGATGGTGCAAGCGATTGCTTCGTATGCATCATATCCGTACGCTTCTGAATGCTGTACTTTAGCAATCCCCGCTTTGATACCGTTGTGTACGACCGCGCCAACATCAGCGCCGTTATCTGCCGCATTTGGTGGAGTACAAGCGGACGAAACTTGTCTTCAATTGCGCGATAGGATCAAGCTCGCTTTGAAGGAGATTGATTTAGATCCAGAATTTGCATCTAACGCCATTTCCCTACTTGCGAGTGCATCTGCAAACCAGCCTCCGTTTGCTGATGCCATTATATATGGACCAAACCGCGCGCAATATATGGTCGGCATACACGACGGGGCATCTGCCGAAGATGACGGAAAAACAGATCATGGAACCAATAACATGAAATATGGCAAGGACACTAACTCGAATGCTCTCACGGATAAACAACCATCATCTGTAGCATTAGTCCAGTCAACGGCAAAATCTGATGAGTCACAGTATCCGAAATATGACGAACTTTGGTTAGCCTTGGAAAAAATTATGGATATTGAAGATATTAGTTACAGTGCGACGTTTGCATTTGCGTTGAATATTTTTTGGAAGTCAAGGGTTGCTTTACCAAATCCAGTCGATGGCTTGGCTTCTGAGCCTCGCGTATTTCAACACCTCGTGTCGATCATCGAACGTGCTACTGAAGTGTGCTCGCGAACCTCAAATCACGATGATGTCGTCTATGCCAACGCGTTTTCTACGCTCTCGTCTTCGTTAAGTATTCTCGCCAATGAATCTTTGGTGGCATTCACTGTTCCAGTTAAGCGTTCTAAGCACTTGCGTGAGGCTATGCATCACTTTGTGTCTCGAGACGAAGGTTTGTTGCGAACAATAAAGCTCGCGTTATCTTCTGCGGAAGATAAAACCAACGTGGCGTGGATGAAAATGGATACGTTCGTATTAGGTTTGCGGGCGGTTATGCTCTCTGCGGCGGCTGAGTTGGCTACAGCGCAAGCGGGAGGTGATAGCGTTTGTTTTCCTTCGGCTACGCTAGAGGCTGGTGCCGAATATTTGGCAAGATATCTACTCGAGCAACCCGTGGCACGCGAAGTTATTTCGCGGGAAGGCCAAGAAGCCGCCGCGCGTCTACTCACGGATGTTGCCCACGCCGCCGCCGCGACGTTTGAGACCGTGTTTGCAGATAACAGTACGTTCGTTGGAGACATCAGACACGCATCTTCGCGAGTAAATGCTCTTTTGCAGCATGCAACCACATCAAATTGCGAGAATTTCATCTTCATCGATCCACCAATAGGCTTGAGCGGTGGATCTGTATACGGGGATTCGTATGTTTACGATTCAGATTGGATCGAGCGAGCGTGTGGTGTCTTTAACACAGATGATGGTAGATGGGGAGCACCAGAAACACGTCTTGCATCGCTTGCGCGTAAGGTTGCCGCGTGTTCGCGCGAGGTATCGCTCATTGCGAGTCTGTGCGATGCCAAGATAACTACGATTGAGAATTTGAGTGCATTATTGAAAGCTTCTGGATCTTTGGAGACCTTCCAGAACATCATGGGCCCAGAGTTGGATGCGCGAGACGCGGAGCACCTCAAAGCATTGAAGAAACGGAAAGAACACGTGAAACAGAACTTATTAACTCCCAAATTAGCGAATGTCAATGTATCTGCACTGGTGTCGAAAAATGATGTGGAAAGGGGGAGAACGTGTGATGGAGAGAACGAAAGCAACGAGCAGAGTAGCTGCGGATTTTCATTAATTCAGCCCTCAATTCTTGAAAAGTGGTCGCATAATTCGCGAAGAGATAGTGTCAACATCGTCGCCATGGAGCTTATCCACGCCGTTCAAAACCGAAGATCGGAAAGTCGGCGTCAGATATCGTTGATTGTCGCACTTTGCGAATTGTTGGAAGTCTTAGCCAGGCTATGGAGCTGTTCTCGCAAAAATTATTCTGCGAATGGAAATGACGTCGCAAACGAAGATTACGAGGCGTTACAAAATGTTGCACGAGCATCATGCGCCTTTCTCTCGTCTAAAATATGTCCGCGCGATCACATCGCAGGTGCGCATGTATGTGCCGCGCTCGAGCGAAGTCTTTCATGTTGGTCGAAGGAAGCAAACGCTGTGGATGCAGCGAAAGCTATCGATATAGGGAACGTGGCATCCCAGGCTATTCAAGATATTCGTGCTCTGGCAGTATCGAAAGGAGTACCAGCGGCATCTTCCGTATGTGCTTTACGATTACTAACGAAATTATTCGGTAATGATGGTGCTTTTGCGTCTCCATCGATGCTTATGCTGGGAAGTGATGATGTTTCATCAACATCGTTTATACCAGACATATCTGGCGTTTTCTCCTCTGGTGAAAGTACACTCGCAAGCTTGCGTGTATCAGTGACGAGTGGAAAGATAGATGTGGACTGTACTCCTTCTGAATTTGACGAACTTACCCGATTGACCACTTCTGACGTGGTCTTCTCTGCACTATACGCATGCTTAGAGTTTGCAAAGACGTCGGAAGGAGCATATGTCATAATACAAACAGGGGCATATGATCGAGTGTATGAAATTGCCTCGGAGTTGTTGAATAACTGGGCTTGCGTGGTGGACGCTTCTATCGACGAGGACAATGTCCTGGAACTTGCTGCGTTGAGTTTAACGATTCAAATATCAACCGAAGTTGCTAGAAGTTTGCGAAAGTCCGATATAGATGCTTCCACCACTACCAAACTAGCATTATTTGCATGCTTAGTGGAGCGTTTCATCCTTTCGACAATGAAACCAACCTCAATTACACTAAGCAATCTACGCAAGACGAAAGTGAGCTGCGCATTACTCGCTTCTATATCTATGGACGAGCATTTGAAGTTTGGTTGGCAAATGCGCTCCCCGAGCGGCCAAGCGAGCCTTCGCGATGAAGCTGCTCTCTTTTTAAGATGGTTTGCGGCTCCGCCTGTCCACTCCGGTGCCACCTCACACAACTGCTGTTTACCTCAAAATGCAGCAGAGGAAGCCCGTGCACTCCAGCCTTCTGAGACAGGGTTATCCTCCTGCTGGTTCGGTGTTTTGAATCGTGGATCGCGCGTGCTCACATCGTTACGAACACAGTCTTCAACTCTTTCTCCAGCGGCGTTGTCCCCGACAGGCACTGCAACTGCAAATGGCGCAAGTGCATTGGTGTTAGGATCTAATCCATCAGCCACGCCTCTCGGGACGAAGAATTCCGTTTTGTTTACTTCTTCGACGCCAGGTAATGCTGACACTATGAATATTTCAAAGACGCCAACGACGCCAATACTCATATCGAATCAAGGTGGGCAAGCTCTGGGGACACCGTTAGGAAGAAAGCAATTTAACGACACAAAATCGCCGAAAACGCCAGACGGAGGTATTTTGAAATCTCCCTCCCCAATTCATTCTTTGAATGCGGGAAATGGGAGCGAACGGACGAACTTGCACTCAGAAATTTTAGCCATTGAACTGCACGACATTGCAATGCACTGTTCGCAGTTTTTGTCATCGTTCCAGGAGAAAAATGTCGCATCAGATGTCGTTTCAGCTATAGTGGATCAGTGTGACGTCCTACTCGAGGAGTTGAACAACGTAAACAACACAAATAAAACGAAAGTGGGAACTAGAATAGAAGAAAGCTTAGTAGGAATAAAAACCTCAATAGGGAAGAGCACGCATTAATGGATATTAAGGGTCCTTAGTTTTGTTATGTATCATGTGAAAGCTTTGTGAAAGTAATAGTCATATGTCTCATTTTCATGCTGATGTCACTTCTATTTTTCTTTTTCGAGGAAAAAAAAGGGAAGCGGCGGCGGCGAAAGAACCGCCATTGCTAAATTGTACTTTCGTATATCTATTAGTACGGTTGAAAGCATTCTTTCACATTTACTACTATTACAATAAACACAAAAACATCCTCTCTATACGTTGAATTTCTTGAAACTGCTATGACATTTGCTACGGTCTCGTCCCGCGCAAGCTATGTGCCTCGAGCGCGTTCATCCCAGTTTGCAACGGCTTCGTCCACGTCGTCGTCGTCGTCACATCGGATTTCGAGGAACACGAATATCCACCGACCGTTTAAATCACTATCGCGAAAAATACAACATCGACACGATTGCTCTCTGCATGCGAAAAAGAAGACGTACGAATCTTCCGAAGAAGCTGCGGAACATTTGTTGTTTTATAACGAAGAGGATTTGGTTGAAGACGACGAGGACGTCGAGGAGTTGTTGCAGGCTCGAAAACTTTCAGCTGACAAAGAGTTGATTATTGACGATCGCGAACTTGCCATGTTAGGACTCGCCGCCGGCGGTGAAGAAGATGATTTTGACGAGGATGACGAGGATGGAGACATAGATGGTCTCTTCATCGAAGGAGAGGATGGCGACTCCTTGGATATCGCGAGTTTCCTAAAAAAGAATGGTAAAATTGACTCTGAAAATGACTTTGATTTTGAAGAAGACATGAACTTTGACGTCAGCGGTAACGATGAAGCTTATTATTCCGACGGCGAAGAAGAAGAAGGAGAAGAAGACGATGACGACGATGATTTTGTATTCATCCCAAAAGGCTCTGGAATTGAATTTAAATCGGAGGATTTATACAACATCGACTTGCCAAACCAACAAGATTTTGGTTTCCTCTCTGAGTATGTAAAGAAGAAACCAGGTTACGAAGATGCCAACAGGGATGGCGATCCAACGGGGGGTAAATTGACTATCAATACTGCAACGCGTTCTCCTCGAAAATCTAGAAGCAAAAACGATGTTTTCATCCGCGATACTTCGAAGGACAAAGCTCCGAAAACCTCTGAATTTGACGCCCAAAGTGACGAAGAAGATTATCTCGCTTTTGGTGCCGACGACGAAACTAAAACGAAAAAACGACTCGATTTAGAGGTGAAAAACGCGACTTTAGTTCAAATGGGTGTTCCGAAAGCATTATTGGAGCAGGTTCAAAGGGAACAAGAACTCTTGGATGCCGTTAACGATAAGAAGAAAAAGAATCTAGATTCTTTTGGTGAAGAGAGAAAGACGCACAAAAGGTTACAGATCGTAGCAGGAAGACACTCAAGACGTGTAATTCTCACCCCATCTGGATTGAATACTCGACCGATGATGGGCGTTGTTCGCGGGGCGACGTTTGATATGATTCTAAGTTTCGTTGGGTCGCGTTCAAATGTACAATTTCCAGAAAACGCCCGATGGTTGGATTTGTTCGCTGGCACTGGCGCAATTGGATTAGAAGCGCTTTCGAGAGGATGTGTGGATGCGCACTTCGTTGAAATGGATGACTGGACGGTAAAAAATGTCACGCGTGCGAACATTAAAACCTTGGGAGAGGAGAACAACGCGACTGCGCATTGCGCTTCCGTGGAAACGTTTTTACAGAGACACTCGAAAAACGCTTCTGGTGTCGGTGGGGCTTTTAATTTCGTGTCCTTCTGTCCTCCCTACGAGAAGGTTTCCTATCCAGATCTTCTTTTAACCTTAGATGCGTCACCTTTGTTGAGTGACGATGCCATAGTATTGGTTGAGTATGCCATCGGTCAGCGATATGAAATCAAAACGTCGATTGGTAAGCGTCTGCGACGCGTTCGAAATCGCCGATATGGTCGAACATTTGTCGCGCTTTACGTATGCGATGGACGCGAGGTGGACGAGGATAATGTCGAAGAACCAAAACTTCACGGCAAAACGATGAACTAAAAGTTAATTTGTAAGATTTGTAAGACTGATTTGTAAATATAAACGCGTTTTTTTCACCACACAAAGATTCGTAAAAAAAAACATAGAAAAAGCTTACGCGTGAGACAAAAGTTCAAACTACACTGTAGTTGAATATCCTAAAACTTCTTCTTTCGACAGTATACCTACTCCATGACTACTACTACTACTACTACTACTACTACTACAAAAGCTTATGCCGCGCTCGAAGTGAACGCGAAAAAACTCGAACAGATTGAAATCGATCTGCTGCCTTTAGCGGACGAAGGTGTAGAGATCAAAGTGGAATGTTGCGGCTTGTGCGGAAGCGACGAGCATTTAATAAAAGGAGATTACGGTGAGTACGCGGTGTTTCCTCAGGTATGTGGACACGAAGTCGTCGGCACGGTCACGCAAATGGGAAAAAACGTGAAAGGTCTTGAAGTTGGTCAAAGAGTTGGGGTCGGTTGGCAATCAGCTTCGTGCCACTCGTGCGAGTGGTGCACTAAAAGTAACGAACAGCTGTGTGGTAAAGTGAAGTGCACGTGCTGTGAGGGCAATAGAGGTGGGTTTGCTGACGTGATGCGATGCGAAGATTCACAGTTCGTATTCCCCATTCCAAATGAGTTGGATAGTTGCGAAATCGCCCCGATGTTATGCGGGGGACAAACCGTATGGACACCGTTGAAGGAACAAACGAAACCGGGCGATAAGATTGGGATATTAGGCCTTGGAGGTCTCGGGCACATGGCGATTAAGTTCGCAAAGGCGTTTGGAAACGAAGTTATCGCCATTAGCTCCTCGGATTCGAAGAAAGACATGGCTCTCGAACACGGTGCGACGGGCTTTTTAGTGCATACCTCAGACGAAGAGATGGAAAAAGCGGCTGGGACATTGGATTTCATCTTGGTAACCATCGCGACTTCGGAAACGGTCGAATTTGAAAATTTTTTCAGCCTCTTGCGACCTCGCGGGACGATGTGTTTTGTAGGAATGGTGCCTAAGTTTATGATTGATACGTTCACCATGGGGTTCACGATGACGAACTGCACGACCTCAAACACTGGGAGCATCCGAGACATGAAAGAAATGCTTGAGTTTTGTGCAAAGAATAAGATTGGCGCGACGGTGAAGAAAACGCCTTTGAGTAAGATTAACGACGCTTTAGATGAACTTCGTAGTAAACAATCTGCTTTTAGACACGTTCTTGTGAACGATTTATGAAATAGAGAAAGAGAGTACTCCCTCGTATATACTTTTTTTCTTCCTGACGTAAATTACCGTCAGTACTCGAAAAAACGCGTCAGTACAATCCTACGTCCTACTGACGCCCTTTTTTCGAAAAAAACTCCACTTTTTCAACTCACACCAAACCAAACAACGAAAAAAGATGAAAAAGGAGAAAAAAAATCAACGAAAACAAAAGATATCCCCCTATCCAAACAAAGGAAATACGCCATAAATTAAAAGCCCCCACGTAATTTGATTTGACGCTCTCCAAAACGCGAACGGCACCAATCGCAACGAAAGCTTTTGGACACGCTTGTTTCTATTTGCGTGCGCGACGAGACTCGAGAGAAACGCGCGAGGAAAAGGGTAGAGTATTGAAAAATATCATAAAAACAGAAATAAAAGTCAGAATCAGCTAAGCGTTGGGCCTCACACCTCTTTGTCTCTTTAAAAACGAAAAGTCTCAACCCGGATTCGTTTCATTTATTCTCGCGAGGAAAAGAAAGAGAGGAAGAACAGAGAGACCCCCAAGAGAGGAGAGCATCTCGAAAGTTTTTTGCTTGCAATAAGTAGCAATATTCTTAAAACTGTTGCAAGTACTCATAGACGTAGTCGTAAGAGATTTAAATTTTCCCCGGACAAAAAGATATCTGAAAAAGATTACTTTTGAAAGAGAGGAAAATGTTTGAGAATGAAAGAATGAAAACTACTCCTACTCCTACCCCTACGACGACGATGACGACGACGACAAAGAAACGAAAAGCACCAGCCGTCGTTGACATTTCGAAGGAGGAAGAGACTATGGAACAGAGGAAGAAGGAGGTGTGCGAAAAAAAGGAAGAAAAAGCAGAAGAAAAAGAAGAGACGACAACGACAACGAAGAAGAAGAAGAAGAAGGAGAACGACACTGAACTGGACGCGAAGGGGCGTCCTAAACTCCCACCGCCGGAAAATCCTGTCGTTTGCCCGAGGTGCACCTCCAAAGACACAAAATTTTGCTATTACAACAACCATAACATTAAACAACCGCGTTTTTATTGCAAAGGGTGCCAAAGATACTGGACCGAAGGCGGCGTCTTGCGAAACGTTCCAGTCGGCGCCGGTCGAAGAAAAAGTAGTAAGACAACGGGTGCGGCTGTTACCGCTATAACTTCGATGCCGCTGTACAAAAAGGGTAAAAGTGTTGCAGTAAACAAAAGCGGTGCAAAAATGTTTAGAGAACTTGGAGGTTTAGGTGAGCTTGCCTTTATTGCGCATCAAGCCGAAAAAGGAGAAGAAAAAGATGGACGAAAACAAGACGGATCGTCGGACGGTTCAGCAACTGAAATAGACCATTACGAGACAGGAAAGAAAAACACGAAGAAGAGGAAGTGTAACGCAAACACATCCATTGCGACTAATAACAAAAACATCCAACAGAATCACCACGAAGAGTTTTTGAAGAACTTTCCGGGAATGTTAGGCGGCGGCGGCAGCGGTGGAGCGATGAACTTTTATACAAACTTGGTTGCAGGAATGAGGAGCGCACCGATGATATACCCTTTTGGATACGGTACCGGTAACAACATACTCACCAGTGGAAATAACATGTTCGCGCAATCGCAGTTTATGCATCAAGTCGCTGGTGCTTCGAACAATTTGGAAACTTTACTGAGTCCAACAGAGCGCGCTTGGGCACACTCAGTTGGATTCAATGGGATGGAATCGGCTGTCAATGCTATGTCAATCGCCGGCCTTGCTCCAAGAAATCCTTTGAACTTGAATGTGTTAAATAGCATGACTGTCGATGATCTGTTACGGTTTCAGCAAGCGTTACCCTCGCTCGAAGATACTCAATTGCCCGGGGCGAATGGAAACACGGATGATAAGAAGAATACAAATAACACCATGACTTCCGCACAGCTTGGTTCGACAAAATCTGGTACGTGTACAGCAGCGAATGGCTTCAAGTTGGATTCAGACTATGGGGTTGACAAACTAAATGTCGATACCGACGCTAGCAACACTAAGGCTGCATCCGCAAAAAAAGCTGCATCACAAAGCGATTCTGGAAATACTAACAACGACAGTTCAAGAGACGGTTCCAGGACTGACGGCCGCACAACATTTATGCATAAAAACTATCAGAACGATCCTGCTGCACTATCTCATCCGCTATTTGTTCAGCAAAACATGTGTCCAAACTTTGCGATGATGGTTCCGAGCGGACTTGATCAACAGCCGAATTTCTGGCAACAACAAATGCTCATGGCGTTGAGTCAAATGCATCATTCACAAGGGGTTCAAATGACGTATCCACAACATCCATTTCAACAAGGTTTCGTACAGGAGCATCAACATAATCAAGAAGAACAGCCCGTTCCTCCTCATTCTACTGCTGCTACCACGTCTGCGCCCATCACAATTGACAAAAACGCGAATACGACTGTCGAGGAGAAAGATGGTAAGATGTTTGTAAATGATAAAAGGCGGGCTCCGATTCGTAGAGACGATACCGCAAGAGCGTTGGGAGGAAGAATGACTCCAAAAAAATCTGTACCACCATAACGAACATTCACATAGTACATACTATTGTCAATAACGAACATCCCCCGTATATTACTACCCAGTGTAATTACTTTTGCTACCATGGTACCGTGGTACAAAGACAGCTACCCCTATTAAAAACCAGGAATCCCTAACTCTTCCGCGATCCCCAAATGTATCGCAAAGATCACGAGTACGAGTACACCCGAGTTCCAACACGAGTGGATGAACATGGGGACGAGGAGGTTTCTCGTTCGCACATACGAAAAACCTAATACGCACCCAAGCGCAACGAGTTCGGGGAAATCTCTCGGCGCGAGGTGCGCAAGACCAAAAATGAAACTCGAAAACACAACTGCGCCCGGAGCAGGCAGCCATTTTGTGAGCGAAGCTAGTAAGAACCCTCTAAAAACCGTTTCTTCTAAAAGAGGTGCGAAAACACTCGTTACTGCGAGAAGTGAACCGACAGCTATGGGGTCTTCCGATTTAATCAAAGGCAAGACGCCGTCGATTGTTCCAACTTCTTGAACTTTAGTTGCTGATGCCGATGAGATTGCATCGATCGTCCCGCTTGGATCGTTCGCAATTGGACTATCTTGTATAACTTTCACAACCTCTTGTGAAGATTCGATCGCAAATCCAGTCACCGCGACGACGGCAAAGGTCAGCAGATAGCCGCTGATGCCGTACACCAACCAACCGTTTTTGCCAGTGTCCAGTGGATGCGAAAAATCAACCACAAACCAATCGTTCTCTGGATTAGAAAACATGTCGTCTTTATATTTCGCAACGCAACCGTATATAATACCCAGTGATATCACTGTTTCGGCGACTTGGACGAGTAACAAATACTGTGCCTGTTGCTCGACATCAAACTGACTTCGGTCTAAGCCAAGTTCTTGCGAGACAAAGAGCGGAACTAAAACTGCCGCAGTAAGAACAAAACTCGTTAACCAGCCGAGGATACCTCCGAATACCGTCCATCCGCCCCAAGGAACATCCCATTTGCTGCGATATTGCGCCAAATCGAGCACGCTCCCGATTCCAAGCGATGGTTCTTTCATCTTGGATCCTCCTCGAACGCGTCCGTCGAGCATATCTTGAAATATTGCCATATTTTTCATTTGTTGTTCCTCCTTCTCTCTTTCTTCTTGTTTTGATGATGATGTTGATGACTCCGAAGACGCTTCTTCTTCTTCATTGTCGTTTCGCGCGCGAACATTTGTCCTTCTTCTTCTTCTTTTTCTTCTTACACCGTGTTTTATAAGCAACACTTCTTTCTGTGCACCGTCATTTTCCTCAACGCGAAGACGACAGCGTTGGAAAGAAAAGGACTTTGGTCTTGTTTTGCTCCTCTTTCTCGTCGTCGTCGTCGTCGCCGTCGTCAGAATGCGCTCCCGAGAAGCTAACGCCAATATGGAGGAGGAAGACGACGACGACGACGACGGGATGTGCCTTAACATTCTTCTTCAAAAATTCTTTTGAGGAGGAGAGAGAAAAGACCCTCCTCAAGGGAATTTTTTAGTGTTCGTACGTACCGGTACCAAACCTTCCCTTGTCGTTTGTCGTTTGAATTGCATCACTGCAAATTAAGCCATTTTCTTCTTTTGTCGCGCGAATATACAACTTATAATTCACAACGAACGCGACAGCATCTGATTGAATCTGTGTCTTTCTTTAAAACTCCCTTGTAGTAAACAAAGAAAAGAGAGTGATAATGTCTGATGTAAAAGTATGCAAGGTGATGACTTCGTACGGGACAACTTTAGTCGTTCTCGTACCAAATTCTTCGAACTATAATGCGCTGACTAGTGCGATTGAGAAGAAACACGCAAATTTGTACGGAAATCTGTACGGGGAAGTGAGAGTGACCAGGATGGATGGATTCTTACACGAAAACGACGAAGGTGCCGGCATTGGCGTTTCATATCCAGTCGACGACGAGTCTTTTCGTTCGATTCCGTTCACCAATTATTTAGCTCAATTGCACTCAAAAAAAGGAGGAGAAAAGGCAGGCAACTCGAGCGCGAAGAAAATCGTCGACGCGAAGACGATCGACGTTTTATCTCCAAAATCCTTGATCGATGCGAACGTCAAAGCTGTGGCGAGAGGTCCGACTCCGATTTCTATCGGTCCGCCTAGATTTCAAGGAGACAGTTACTATCTTGGAGGAGAAACGACCACAGCCGCTGCCACTGCTGCCCCGCAGGTCCCAAGTTTGAAGAGTAGATTCGCCTCCGAAGCCCCTAAAATCGAGGCGTCTGCGGCAAAGAAGAGCAAGAAAGGAACTATGGGCGTTGCCGATGCACAGAAACCAGTCACTGCTGTGGTGAAGGCTAAGACACCGCCACAGCCTTCGTCGGGACAAGCCACTGCTTCAAAACCCAATGCCAAGTTGATGACACCAGAGTTGGTTGCAAAGTTACTTGATTCAAAGAAAAACAACGTTCGCTTTCCGATATTTGCAAAGAGTTTGCAAAAGCACTCTGGATTTAAATCTGCTTGCGACAAATTGTCCGGTGATTCAGCGCAGAAAGCGTATGCATCTGCAAAAGAGGTTGTGGGGGAAATAAAGAAATGCCAGGCAGAGGTGACCGGGAGCGGAAACGTTTACGAAGAGACGCTTGAGGTCATCCAAGCGTTATCTCCAAAAGTTAATGGACCTTCAGCACCTCTCATTACCATTTGTGTGATTGTAGCAAAGGTTTACCCAGGCGGATACAAAGCAAAGAAAGGACTCCCAACGAGAGTGTGGACAGCCATGATTGGCACGATGAAAGAGAGACCGAACACATTCAACGAACCTGCGCGAATGGTGCTCGATAAAGTCGCGACTATTTTGGGGTACGATCAGAAGTTACCGACCGCTGTAGAAGGAGTCATCAAGAGTGCGGCGGGAAAAGTCAAGACAACTCCGGCAGCTGTGAATAAGGCTGAAGTTCCGAAACCTTCTTCTTCTTCTTCTTCTTCTTCTTCTTC
>MDTG01403997.1_pt1 | contig 21634 bp, 24 predicted proteins | sample 811421 | NCBI WGS metagenome assembly MDTG01 (sample SAMN05326645, study PRJNA326480) | marine metagenome | isolation source: seawater | place: Pacific Ocean: South East | collected 2011 | reverse complement strand
TTGATAAAGATTTTTTTTTGCAATTTATTTTTTTATTTTTGAACCGTATAACTCAAGTTTATGATCAACTAACTTATATCCTAATTTGTTAGCTATTTTTTCTTGTAGCGCTTCAATTTCCTTGTCAACAAATTCGACTATTTCTCCACTATTAATATCTATAAGATGATTATGATCATCATTTATTTCATATCTAGCTTTACCAGTTTTAAAATCATGTTTAATCAAAATACCAGCTTCTTCAAAAAGTTTCACCGTTCTGTAAACTGTCGCGATACTAATTTTATCATCAACTTTTGATACTCGCTTATGTAATTCGTCTACGTCTGGATGATCTCTAGATCCATACTCCTCTTTTGACTCAGATAGAATCTTAGCAATTATTTTTCTTTGATCTGTTAATCGTACACCTTTTTCTTTACATTTTTGTTCTATAGTACTCATATAATTTTAATTTAACTTAAATATAGTGGTTTAATCAATTTTTTTTCTATTAAATTTTTATTAATTAAAATTTCAATATTTTCAAGGTTAAATTGAGGTAAATCCGAATTTTTAAATCCAAATAAGCTAACTTTTTTTGATATCTTTATCCCTTTAGCTACGGCAATGGCAATTCTAACTGATGAGAAACTACCTGGCCCATTATTAACCAATACTGTAAAATCCTTATTAAAAATTGCTTTGTGATTTTTAGCAAAATTTAATATTGTTGATACTAAAATTTCGTTATTGTTTGATTTGTCATGAAATTCATGAATAAAAAAATTATTATTGACTTTAAGACCAATTTTATCATTTTCACCTATACAACTAATGATTAAAAAATCTTTAATTTTTTTCATATTTTTTATATTTGTTTTCTCTCATAATAATCTTTATTCATTAAATACTGCAAATCAGATAGACGACTTTGGAATAATTTCATTAATGTATCATAGATTTGATGAAAATAAATACCCATCAACCAACATAAGAATGAATGCATTTAAAAAACATTTAGAGATTATAGAAAGTCAAAAAATACAGTTTGTTAATCCCAAAAACTTTGAGAAAGATTTACAGTCTAGAAAAAAAACGAGGAAAATACTTTTAACTATAGATGATGCATTTTTATCTTTTTATGAAAATGCTTGGCCAATTCTTAAAGAAAAAAAAATACCTTTTATACTTTTTGTAAATACAAGAGAAGTAGGGGCATATAATTATATGAATTGGTCCCAAATTAAAGAGATTGATAAAGAAGAGTTTGTTGAGATAGGTAATCACAGTCATTCTCACGAATATCTTGTTGATGAAAAGCCAGAATTTATAAAAAAAGATATAATTACTTCAATTAAAATTTTTGAAGAAGAATTAGGAAAAAACTCTTCTTTTTTTTCCTACCCATTTGGTGAGTATAGTAATGCTTTTAAGAATATTATAATTGATTTAGGTTTTACTTTTGCTTTTGGACAACATTCAGGTGTAATTGATCTTACTAAAGATAAATTCGAGCTTCCCCGATTTCCTATTAATGAAAAATATGGAGACCTGAATAGATTTAAAACATTGACCAAAACTTTACCATTTAAATATGTAAAAATACTACCAGAAGAAAAATATTTGAAATCTGAAGTTAATCCTCCAGAAGTTAAAATTGAATTTATAGAAGAAACAAATGTTAAAAATATCAATTGTTATTCTAATGAAGGAAATGTGTGGAGAGAATCTAAAATGAGTTTTGTAGATACTAAAACACTTAAAATAACTCTAAGAGAAAAATTTGTAGGTGAACGTGGCCGAATAAATTGCTCTTCTAACGCAGGTGATGGTTTTTGGAGATGGTTGGGTATACAATTTGTTCTTGCAGACTAAAATTTTTATAAATTTATTTCTTGTTTTTTTACTGAATTAGCTAGACGGACTTTTTCAAAATCCATAAGTCTATTTTGTACAATTATTTGAGCTAGTATTTTAGTGTACTCACTCCCTGCTTCAGAATAATTATTTAATGTTCTTGCCAAAGCTAAACCATTAATATTTTTGTTTTTGTCTCTAAGTTGTTTTCTCAATTCCCTAAATTTTGTATAGCCTTTATGGGTATTTAGATTATTTTTATAAGCTTTAACTGATGCTCTTAAAATTGGAAATCTTAATATTTTATGATTTTTCGATTTATCTTTAAGTAAAGGCTCTATGCCTTTTCCATTCCATGTCCATTGGCCAAAAATTGCATTTCCCTCTAAAGCAAACCTTGAAGTTCCCCATCCACTTTCTTTAGCTGCCTGGGCTAATGCAATAGAAACTGGGATAATGTCCATTCTGATTTTTAATTTTTCAACATTACCATTTTTCACTTTATACTCCAAAAATTTTTGTCTTAGCCATTGTTTTTGCTCATCAGTAGTAATCTTTTTAGACATGATATTTTTCAACTTTAACCTGTCATCAAGTATTTTTTCATTCTCGGCTACAATAAGAGGGAGAACTATTTTAATAAATGTTTCTTTTTTTAATTGTACGCTTTGTATGTCACTTAAATCTTTTGGAAATTGTGTAAAATAAATTGGTTTTACAGTCTGTTCATTTCTAACTCTTTTTAAATCATATTCTACATCTTCAAACAAGCTTAACACAGTTTCTGTCTTCAAATTTAAATCAGGTAAAATTAACTCTGCTACTTTTTCTTTTTTTTTAACTTTATTTTCCTTTTTCTTGACTTCTTTTTTTTCTTTAGGTTTAGTTTTTAATTTTTCTTGTTTTGGTTTTTTGGCTTGCTCATTTTTAATCTTTGGTTTGATTTTTTCAGGTTTTTTATCTAATTTTACAATTTCTTTATTGTTTGATTTGTCTAGACTTTTAAATGTCAATATTCCTGAAAATATAACTGTAATTAGACCTGCAATTACAAAAAAGGCAATTATTGCATTGCTTGTTTTGCTTTGCTGGAGTTTTTGATTATAAATATTATTAAATAAATTTGTGAGAACATCTCCACAAAAATTGTAGATGGTTGATCCTAGTTTTGGAAAAATATTTAGAAAATTTAATCCAACTGTTCCAATGTTTCTCCAAGTATTGATAAGAAATCTAGAAAATGACCTAGAACTGTCCTCTTTAAAGTAACTTATCTGTCTTGATACTTTTGAGACTTTTCTCGAGCTATCCTGCTTAAATTCATCTATTCGTTTTGAGACTTTTAAAATCGGTTTAGAAAAATTTTCCTTAAAGAAATTCGTTTTATAATCTTTTGGAATGACTATTTTATTTTTTTTTAATATTAGCTCTAATTGACCAGTAGTTAAGTTTTTTCTTCTTTTGACATAATCTTTGATCTCTTTAACATCATAGATTTGTGCTAACTCTATTAACTTATCTCTATAACTAAATTTTTTCTTCATTTTAATTAGCCTCTACAGAATTAACTTCTTTAACATAATGCTTCAGTAAATTTTGAACTCCCTGCTTTAAAGTCATTAACGAACTTGGGCATCCAGAGCAACTACCTTGTAATTCGACTTTAACAACACCGTTTTGAAAAGATTTAAATTTGATATCACCTCCATCTCTAGCAACAGCTGGTCGAATTTTGGTATCAAGAACTTCTAGTATTTGCTTAACAGTTTCATCATGTTCATTGTTATTAATTTCATTATTTTGTTTAATCTTAAGAATAGGTTCTTTGTTATTTTCAAAATAATGATTTAAATGTGAGATAACCATTGGTTTCAGCTCTTCCCAAGTTACTTCTTTTGTTTTTTTTACTGATAAAAAATTTTTAGCAACTAAAATAAGCTCAACACCTTTGAATTCAAGCAATTCTTTAACAAAATTATTTTCAATACTAACTATGTCTTTTTTTTGAAATTCTTCTGTTCCTATCTCTGAAATAATCTTATCAGATAGAAACTTAAGAGATTCTGGGTTTGGTGTTATTTCTGTTTGTATCATTGGAATTTTATATTATATCAAGCCTACTTTTTCACGTACATTATTTAAGTTTTCCTCAGCAATATTTCTAGCTTTTTCACTGCCTTTTTTTAATATTTTGACTAGATGCGACTTATCGTTCATCAATTTTTTGATTTCATTGCCGATAGGACATATCTCCTCAATCAATATATCCGCTAAATCCTTTTTTATAAAGGAATATTCTTTACCAGATAATTCTGACACCACCTTATCTAATTTTTGTCCTGAAACCTCAGCATATATATTTAATAAATTTAAAGCTTCAGGTTTTGATTCCAGTAATTTTATATTATCTGGTATCACCTCGGAATCTGATTTAGCTTTTTTTATCTTTTTTATAATGTCATCAGCATTATCTTGTAAATTTATTCTTGAAAAATCTGACTCTTCAGACTTACTCATTTTTTTTGTGCCATCTCTTAGACTCATAACTCTTGAAATATTTTTTGGGATTAATGGCTCTGGTAAGGGAAAAAAGTTTTTACAGTTAAAATCATTATTAAATTTTTGAGCAATATCTCTAGTGAGCTCCAAATGTTGTTTTTGATCTGCTCCCACAGGTACATGAGTCGCCTTATATAGCAATATATCAGCAGCCATTAAATTAGGGTATATATAAAGTCCAACACTAGCTTTCTCTTTATCTGATCCGGCTTTGTCTTTAAATTGAGTCATTCTATTCAACCATCCTATTCTTGCTACACAATTAAATATCCACGCTAATTCGGTGTGAGAGCTCACTGATGACTGATTAAAAATTATACTTTTATCTGGATCAATTCCAGAAGCTAAAAAACTTGCAGTAGTGTCTAAAATATTATTACTTAGATGATCAGGTTTTTGAAAAGTTGTAATTGCATGTAAATCAACGACACAATAAATACAGTCAGCTTCGTTCTGGAGCGATACAAAATTTTTTAAAGCACCTAAATAGTTTCCCAAATGCAAATTACCACTAGGTTGAACTCCGGAAAATACTGTTTTTTTTTTACTCATTTTAATTAGTTTTAAATCTTTTAAATTTTAATAAACCAGTTAAGTAGCTTGAAATCAAATAAATTGATGCTACAAAAACTATAATTAATAATAAATAAATAGATTTATATTTATAATTATAATCCAAATAATTAGAAAAATGTTCTAAACCAAAAATCAAGAACATTGCCATTACCAATGAATTAATGAAAATAATTAGAATATTTCTAACAAGATAATTATTAATCAAATATATTTTTTTATTTGTGAGTAAAAAAGCATATAAAAATATACCTATCCATGTTGAAATGGAGGTTGCTATAGGAATTATTATAAACCCATATTTTTTGAAAAACAAAATACTTATAAAAACATTCAATATTACAATAAAAAAAGAAATATAAAATGGAGTTTTGGTATCACCTTTTGCAAAATAAAAATTTGATAAAATCTTAACTAATGCAAAAGCTGGAACACCAAAACCAAAATATTTTAATGCTTTTGATGTCATTGCAACATTTTCTTCGCTGAAAGAACCGTAACCAAATAATGCATTAACTATTTGTTCTGAAGCAAAAATTAATCCCAAACTTGCAGGAATAGACAAAAGTAGAGATAATTCTAAAGATTTATTTTGAATATTGGAAATTTTATATTTATCTTTTTTTTTAAAAGCTTTTGCTAGAGTTGGTAAAGAAACAGTCCCTACTGCTATGCCAGCTAGTGCTAAATTTATTTGATAAATGCGGTCAGCATAATAAAGATAAGAAACTGCACTAGACTCAAAGGAAGCAATTATAGTTCCAACTAAAATATTTATTTGTGTAACACCAGAAGATAAAATACTCGGCAAAAGTTTATTGAAAAAAAATTTTACTTTTTTGCTTATCTTAACCTTAAATTTGAAAGAAGGCTTATAATATTTTTTTGTAAAAAAAATTAGAAAAATAAGTTGTATTACACCAGATAATGTTACAGCATAAGATAACTGTATTGCAAAGTTTAGATTATAAAAAAAAGAAATAAGTAAACTTAAAATTAAAATAATATTTAAGATTATAGGTGCCGCTGCCGCAGCTGCAAATTTGTTATTAGAATTTAAGATTCCAGAAAAAAAAGATGATATGCTCACAAATAATAGGAACGGAAAAGTTATTCTTGTAAATTCTACTGCAACATTAAATTTATAAGTATTTTCTAAAAATCCTGGAGCTATAATATAAACCAAATAAGGGGTAAAAATTTCAACAATAAGTACAATTAAAAACAAAATTATTGTTAACAAAGTCAATACTTCATCTGCAAATTTTTTACTCGTATTATTACTTCTGGCTGAAACATAGCTAGGTACAAATGCTGCATTGAAAGTACCTTCGGCAAAAAGTCTTCTAAAAGTATTTGGAAGCCTGAACGCTACGAAAAATGCATCTGCAAAAATCGATGCTCCAAGAAATATTGCAATTAATATATCTCTGAGATAGCCTAATATTCTACTAATTAAAGTAAAAAAACTAAATATATATGTTGAGGATAGTAAATTCATATTAATTCAAAATTAAGCCACAAATAATAATTAAATAATGCAATAATATTATTTTTATTACATACTCACAAACTAAATGACAAAGAAATCGAAAATAGATCATTACACAGATAAAGAAGCTTTAGATTTTCATGTAAATGGTAAGTCTGGCAAAATTGAGATAAACTCATCTAAACCTTTAACAACTAAAAGAGACTTGTCCTTAGCATACTCCCCAGGAGTTGCAGCACCAGTTAAACAAATAGCAAAAAATCCAGATTTGGCATATGACTACACTAGTAAGGGTAATCTGGTTGCAGTAATCAGTAATGGATCAGCAATATTAGGATTGGGTAATCTAGGTTCACTTGCCTCAAAACCTGTAATGGAGGGAAAATCTGTATTATTCAAAAGATTTGCTGATATTGACTCTATAGACATTGAGATTGATAGTAGTGACACAAATTCAATAATAGAGACAATAAAAAATATCAGCGGTACATTTGGAGGTATAAACTTAGAAGACATAGCTGCTCCAGATTGTTTTATAATAGAGCAAAAACTCAAACAAATTTTAGATATACCTATTTTTCACGACGATCAGCACGGTACAGCAATAATAACTTTAGCTGCTTTGATTAATGCTTTAGATATTTCGAAAAAGAAGATTGACGAAGTTAAAATTGTTATTAATGGTGCGGGTGCTTCTGCTCAAGCTTGTACAAATTTATTTAAAAGTTCGGGTGTAAAAAATAAAAACATAATAATGTGTGATAGCAAAGGTGTAATTTATCAAGGAAGAAAAAATATTGACCAATTTAAATCATCTTTTGCTGCAAAAACTGAATTAAGAACTTTAGAAGATGCTATGAAAAATGCAGATGTTTTTTTAGGTTTATCAGCCAAAGATGTTGTTTCAAAAGAAATGATTAAATCAATGGCAAAAAATCCAATTATTTTTGCTTGTGCAAATCCTGATCCTGAAATAAAGCCAGAAGCTATTAATGAGGTGAGAACAGACGCAATTATTGCAACAGGTAGATCTGACTATCCTAACCAAGTTAACAATCTAATTGGATTTCCTTACATATTTAGAGGGGCTTTAGATGTTAGGGCTAAAGAAATTAATGAAGAAATGAAAGTTGCAGCCGCAAAGGCTATAGCAATGTTGGCTAGAGAGGATGTGCCTGATGAAGTAGTATCAGCCTACGGCGGTGATAGACCAAAGTATGGTAAGGAGTATATAATTCCATCAACTTTTGATCCTCGACTAATTAGTGTAATTCCTTCTGCTGTTGCTGAGGCAGCAATAAAAAGTGGTGTAGCAAGAAAAAAAATAAATGATTTAGAATTATATAAAGATGAATTGACCAATCGTTTAGATCCTTCAATGTCATTGATGCAAGGAATTAATGCAAAAGTAAGAAAAAATCCTAAAAGGGTAATATTTGCAGAAGGTGAAGATGAAAATATGCTTAAGGCTGCTATAGAATTTGGGAAAAATAAACTTGGAACACCAATTTTGATCGGTACTGAAAAGAGAATTAAAGAACAACTTAAAAAAATTGGACTAGATGAAAATCATAAAATTGAAATTGTTAATTCTACTGACAAAGAAAAAAGAGATAGATACGTAAAACACTTATACAAGAGATTGCAACGTGAAGGTCAGTTAGAAAGAGATGTTGATAGATTAGTAAGAAACGATCGTATAGCTTGGGGTTCTTCTATGATTGCATGTAATGATGCTGATGCAATGGTCACAGGTAATATTAGACATTATGCAGCCTCTATTGAAAAACTTAAAAAAGTAGTGGATCCTAGACCTGGGGAAGAGATTTTTGGTATGACTATGATTAATTCTAAAGGGAAAACTATTCTTGTAGCAGACACTAATGTAGAAGATTTTCCTTCAGCAGAAAGATTAGTTAATGTTTCTAAATCTTGTGTTCGTGTGGCAAGATTATTCGGTTTCGATCCAAAAGTAGCATTTCTATCGCATTCTACTTTTGGAAATCCTGTATCAAAAAATACTAAACATGTCAGAGACGCGATAGAATTGCTTAAAAAAGAAAACGTTGATTTTGATTTTGATGGAGAAATGCAACCTGATGTAGCTTTAAATCCAATCTATAAAGAAACTTATCCTTTTTCAAAAATTGTTGGTAACGCAAACATATTAATAATGCCAGCCTTACACAGTGCAGCGATCTCTACAAAATTAATGAAGGTTTACGGGGGGGCAAAATTGATCGGGCCACTGCTAATAGGATTAGGATTACCAATTGAGGTGGCTCCACTAAGATCGAATACTTCAGATATTTTAAATCTTGCGTCAGTTGCCGCTTATTCTGCACACGTGATAAAATATTAATTTAAAGTTTGTTTCTACTCAATTCTGAAACTAAATAAATTGATGGAATAATTTTTTTTACATCATAAATTTTATTAGCCTCATTCATGACTTCTTTTTTTTCATCTTCATCCATTGCTATCCCAAAAATATATATATTCTTATTAATTGTCTCTAACGTATAATTCCTAGCTTTAGTCTTTTTATTAAATATCAAAGCAGATCTTAATTGACTCGTTATCAAAATATCTTTTGCAGTGCTTTTAAAATTACTTTGCCCTTTTATTGTAATTGCATTTTTGACTGATCTTACACCCTTTGTTTCCCAAGCCATTTTTGTTATCTTGATTTTTTCCTCTGGCAAATCTACTTTTCCAGACAAAAATATTCTTCCGTCTATTACCTCAGATTGAACCGATAAAAAATACTTTTTATCGGTTAAAGCGAGTCTTGCTGATAAGTTTTTTTGCATTATTGTGTCATCAATCTGCATTCCAATAGTTCTGGGGTCAAAAGTAATATCTACACCAGTTCCAAACCTGCCAACTGAAGAACATGATGAGAGGGAAATTATTAATAATATACTAATAACTATTTTCATCATTTTTTATATTTAAACATATTTGATAAATCTTTTTTTTATTAATTTTTTCTGTCTCAAATATAAGCTGAACAACATCTTTCACACTATACTTTTTAAGGTATGTTTTAGCCTTTTTAATAATCTTTTTTTCATCAAAAAATTTATCTTTATTATTTTTTTCTGATATTACAATAGTTAACTCACCTTTTATTTGAGTTTTAAACAATTTTATTTTATCAACCTCGTCTCTTAGTATTGACTCATGAATTTTTGTAATTTCTCTTGCAATCAAGAGCCTTCTGCCTGAAAAAAAAATTTTAAATGCCTTCAAATAAAAATTTATTTTAACAGCTGGTATAAAAAATATTTGAGATAAGCTAACTTGACTTAATGATTTTAAAGTTTTTTCCAATTCATTTTCTGGTTTTGGCAAAAAGCCATAAAATAAAAATTGATCACTGAAGCCAGAAACACTTAATGCTGCTGTAATAGAGGATGCTCCTGGAATAGGTATAACTCTTAAATTATTTTTTGCGCACTCTTGAACTAAAAGTTTTCCAGGATCAGACAAAGTTGGTGTGCCAGCATCAGATATTAACGACAAAATTTTGCCTTCATTTATATATCTTATAATTTTTTGAAGTTCTTTTTTTTCATTGAATTTGTGATATGAAATTAATTTACTTTTAATTTTTAAATGGTTAAATAATTTGATTGAGCGCCTAGTGTCTTCACATAAAACAATATCAGAGTTTTTTAATACTTCAATTGCTCTTATAGTAATGTCGTCAAGATTTCCAATCGGTGTTGAAACAAGATATAAGCTATTAGTAAGTAATTTCATTTTATGAAAAAAACAATTTTTATTATAATAACTTATATATTAATTTTTTTTAATTCTAATTTATTTAGTGAAGAAAACAATAAAACGTTAAAAGTCGGTTTATTAGCCCCATTAAGTGGAGAATATAAAGAGTTGGGTACTTCATTACTTTATTCTCTTCAATTAGCATTAAATGAGATCAACGACAAAAATATACAAATAATTCCAAGAGACTCTGGTTCTAATAATGATGAAAAGTTAATTGATGCAGTAGAAGAAATCCGTTCTCAGGGAGTTAAAATAGTAATAGGACCGATTAATTATGAGGATTTTGAAATAATTAAAAAATATAATGACATGGTTTTTATATCTCTTTCAAATATTAATCCTGAATTTCAAAATAATATAATTAGTATTGGAATAAGTTTCGAGTCTCAAATGTTTTCATTAATTAATTTTATTAAGAAACAAAATAGAAAAAAAACAGTGATTTTAATTCCTAAAAATCAATATACTGACTTAATTGAAAAAAAATTAGAAAAAATTAATTTAAAGAATTTTAAAACTTTTAAATATAATGTTGACCCAAAAATCTTAACAGGAGAAATAGAAGTTTTAACTAATTATTCCCAGAGAAAAAAAAATTTAGAATATAGAAAAAAAATTCTGGAGGGTAAAGATGATGAATTATCTAAAAGACAATTAGAGAGATTAGAACAAAGATATACAATAGGAGATGTTAATTTTGACTCTGTGATAATAATTGACTTTGGAAATAATCTTAAAAGCGTATTAACTTCACTGGTATTTACTGATGTCGATCAGGAAAAGGTTTTATTTACTACTCTTAACCAATGGTTTGATGAAAGTATTTTTTATGAGAACACAGTTAAAAGTCTTTATTACCCATCTATCAATTATAATGAGTTTAAGAAATACAAAAAAAAATATTTTAAAACTTTCGAAAATTATCCAAATGAAATTACTATTTTAGCATATGATGCAATTGGATTAATTTATTACACCTGGAAAAAGAATGGAAAGATACAATCTGTTAATGATTTTGCCTTTAAAGGTAAAATTAAAGGGAAAATTGGAACTTTTAGTTTTAGTGACAAAAAGATAATTCAAAATTTAAATATCTATAAAGCTGAAAATAAGAAATTTACAAAATTTTAATTTTCTTTTTCAATTTTTGAAAAGCTATAAATCTATGATCAATTTTTATTTTTTTTGCTTTTGACATTTGACCAAAAGTCAAACTTTTCCCTTTAGGTATGAAAATTGAATCATAGCCAAATCCTTTGTTTCCCAAAATTTGATACGCAATTTTTCCCTCTAATTTTCCAATTACAGTTACAACTTTTTTACCAGGTATTTTTATGGACAAACTACACACAAATAAAGCAGATCTCTTTTTTTGATTTTTCATCTTTTTTAAAATATAAGACATGGCTTTGTGGAAGCCTCCTTTTCTTTTTGCTAGTCTTGCAGATAAAATTCCTGGCTTTCCTCTCAAAGCGTTTATACATAAACCAGAGTCATCTGAAATTACTGTCATGTTAACAAACTTGGCGAAGTAATTTGCTTTAAGTTCAGCATTTTGTTTAAAAGTCTTGCCCGTTTCTTTAGGGGCTTTAATCTTAAATTTTTCTGGTGAAATTTTTTTAATTCTTTTCCTTATTAAATAAGCAATTTCATTAAATTTTCCTTTATTATGAGTGCCTATTAATATTTTTTTCATTAATACCTGGTAATTTAATTATTACTTACTATATAGCTAATATCATGAAAGAAGATAGTGTTAAAGAAGATGAGATAGCTAAAGAAAACCCGGCTGACAAAAGTGTTTCTAAAAAAGAGGAATCAAAAGAAAAGTCAGCTGATGAAAAACTCAAAGAAACTGAAGATAAGTTATTGAGATCACTTGCTGAGATTGAAAATCAAAGAAGAAGGTTTGAAAAGGAAATTAAAGATGCTTTTGAGTTCGGCTCTTTTAATTTTGCAAAGGAAACTTTATCAATTTTGGATAATTTGCAAAGAGGAAAAGATGCCATAAAAAATGATGAGACACTCAAAAATAATAAAGATTTAAATAAATTTTTGGAAAATATAAATATAATAGAAAAAGATCTAATCTCAATTTTTGAGAGAAATAGAATAAAAAAGATTACTACAAAAAATCAAAAATTTGATCCTAATTTACACCAAGCAATGTCTGAAATTGAAGATGACAAAGTTGAATCTGGATTTATATTACAAGAAATTCAATCTGGTTATATGCTAGCTGATAGATTATTAAGACCTTCACTGGTAGCAGTGTCAAAGAATAAAAGCCCTAAAAACAATGAAAATAAACCTAAAAAAGATGAAAATTAACCTTGTAGATATAAAAAAAGCACCCATATAGAAATCATTAAACATTAAAAATTTATTAAAATGAGCAAAGTAATCGGAATAGACTTAGGTACAACAAACTCTTGTGTCGCCATCATGGATGGTACTCAGGCAAAAGTTTTAGAAAATGCCGAAGGAGCAAGAACTACTCCTTCTGTAGTAGCATTTTTAGAAAAAGAAGATAAGCTTGTTGGCCAACCTGCTAAAAGACAGGCAGTTACCAATCCAACCGATACGATATTTGCAGTTAAAAGACTTATTGGAAGAAAGTTCGACGGGCCGTCAGTTCAAAAAGATATTTCTAAAGTACCATATAAAATTATAAAATCTGATAATGGGGATGCTTGGGTTGAGGGTAAAGGTAAAAAATATTCTCCTGCTCAGATTTCAGCATTTGTTTTACAAAAAATGAAAGAGTCAGCAGAAAAATACTTAGGACAACCTGTTACAAAAGCAGTAATAACTGTCCCTGCATATTTTAATGACTCTCAAAGGCAGGCAACGAAAGATGCAGGTAAAATTGCCGGACTTGAAGTTTTAAGAATAATTAACGAGCCAACAGCTGCCTCATTAGCATACGGTTTAGATAAAAAAGGTGGAAAAAAAATTGCTGTTTATGATTTAGGTGGGGGGACTTTTGATATTTCAATTCTAGAAATTGGTGATGGTGTATTTGAAGTAAAGTCCACTAATGGTGACACATTTTTAGGCGGTGAAGATTTTGATGATGCAATAGTTGAATATCTTGCATCAGAATTTAAAAAGGATAATGGAATTGATTTAAAATCAGATAAATTAGCTTTACAAAGATTAAAAGAAGCAGCAGAAAAAGCAAAAATAGAATTATCGTCAGCCGCTCAGACCGAAATTAATTTACCATTTATAACCGCTGATAAATCTGGACCGAAACATTTAAATTTAAAATTTACTAGAGCAAAACTTGAGGCATTAGTACAAAATTTAGTCGATAGAACCTTGGAACCTTGTAAAACAGCTTTGAAGGACTCAGGTTTTTCAGCTGCTGAAATTAATGAGGTAGTTCTTGTAGGAGGCATGACTAGAATGCCAAAAATAATTGAAACGGTCAAAAATTTTTTTGGAAAGGAGCCTAACAAAAGTGTTAACCCCGATGAAGTTGTTGCTATGGGAGCTGCGATACAAGCTGGTGTTTTACAAGGAGATGTTAAAGATGTATTGCTTTTAGATGTTACTCCTCTTTCATTAGGAATTGAAACATTAGGTGGTGTTTCTACGAAACTAATTGAAAAAAATACAACAATTCCAACTAAAAAAAGTCAAGTTTTCTCAACGGCCGAAGATAATCAGCCTGCTGTATCAATTAGAGTTTTACAAGGTGAAAGAGAAATGGCTGCTGATAACAAAATTTTAGGTAATTTTGAATTAGTGGGTATTCCCCCAGCTCCAAGAGGTACACCTCAAATTGAAGTTACGTTTGATATAGATGCAAACGGAATTGTGAGCGTTTCTGCAAAAGATAAGGGAACTGGGAAAGAGCAAAAAATACAAATACAAGCATCAGGTGGTCTTTCGGAAGAAGAAATTCAAAAAATGGTTAAAGACGCTGAAGCTAATAAAGAAGCTGACAAGAAAAAAAGAGAATCAGTTGACGTAAGAAATCAAGCAGACAGTTTAGTTTTTTCTACGGAAAAAAGTTTGAAAGAACATGGAGATAAAATTACTACTGAAGAAAAAAAGGCTATCGAAGAAGGAATTTCAGATTTAAAAAAGTCTCTAGAAGGTGGTGACTCAGAGGAAATAAAGAAAAAAACTCAAAGCTTAATCCAGGCTTCAATGAAACTTGGAGAAGCAGTTTATAAGAGTCAACAGAAACCAGATGCAAAAAATGAAAAGAAAGATGACAATAAATCTGGTGAAAAAGAAAATGTTGTAGATGCAGACTTTGAAGATGTAAAAGAGGAAGACAAAGAAAAAAGCGCCTAAGATAAATAAAGAAGGAGACGTCCTGTGGCAAAAAGAGATTATTATGATGTCTTAGGTATTTCGAAATCGGCATCCAAAGACGAAATAAAAAAAGCTTATAGAAAACAAGCTTTAAAATACCATCCAGATAAAACAAAGGGAGACAAAACTTCAGAAGAGAAATTCAAGGAAGCGTCTGAAGCCTATCACGTGCTTTCCGACGATAAAAGAAAAACTAACTACGATCAATTTGGACACGCTGCATTTGAAGGTGGTGCTGGAGGTGGATTTCAAGGATTTGGTGGGTTCGATACTTCATCTTTTTCTGATATTTTTGAGGATTTTTTTGGAGATTTCGGCGGAACTTCTACTAGAAGAAACAATAGCAGAGGTAATGACTTAAGGTACGATGTAAACGTTAATCTTGAAGAAGCTTATGAAGGTCTACAAAAAAACATAAGCTATACTACTTACAAAAAGTGTTCATCATGCACTGGCACCGGTTCTGCTAAAGGCTCAAAACCAGTTCGTTGTAATTATTGTTCTGGAAGAGGCAAAGTAAGAACTAACCAAGGTTTTTTTACTATTCAACAAACTTGTCCTCAATGTAGTGGTAGTGGAGAAATGATAAGTACTCCTTGTTCGAGTTGCAGTGGAAACGGAAAAATTCAGGGAAATGAAAATGTTACTGTCAAAATTCCAAAAGGAGTTGATGACGGCACAAGAATAAGGTTATCAGGAAAAGGTGAGGCTGGTTCAAAAGGAGGAGCAAACGGTGATCTGTACTTATTTATAACGATTAATAATCATAGTATTTTTAAAAGATCAGAAGAAAATTTATATTATGAATTACCTATTTCTCTTTCAAATGCCGCGTTAGGCACAACTGTTGAAGTTCCCTCAATCGATGGGGGGCGATCTAAAATAAAGATACCGTCCGGGACACAACATGGAAAACAATTTAGGTTGAAAGGCAAAGGTATGCCAGTGCTAAGAAGAAATATATTTGGAGATTTATATATTAGAGTCGTTACTCAAGTTCCAACAAACCTATCTAAAAGACAACGAGAAATTTTAGAAGAATTCAACGACATTGAGTCAAAGAAACCTGATCCAGTTATTAAAAGTTTCTTTGAAAAAGCTAAGAAATTTTGGAAAAAATCATAATATAGATGGAAACAAATCAATTAATGTCTGCAATATTTTTAATAGCAGTATTAATACTAGTGTTACCTAGTTTTTTATCAACAAATAATAAGGTCAAACAATTTTTAAGAAATTTATCTATTTGGACTATAATTGTTCTTATTATTATTGTAATTATCTATCTAGTTAGATAATGAAAAAAATCAATTTAGCAATCACTGGGTGTATGGGTAGAATGGGGAAACAACTCATTCATTCGTCTAAATCAAATAAAAGATTTAAATTAATTTCTTTAACAGAAAATAAAAAAATAAATAAAAAGATTGTTGGAATAAAACCAGAGCTCAATACTCTTCAAGCCTTCAAAAAAGTAAATGTAATTATAGATTTTACAGTTCCTAAATGTACTTTAGAAATCTTAAGAATTGCTGTAAAACTCAAAAAGAAAGTCGTAGTAGGAACAACTGGTTTCACAAAGAAACAAGAAAAAATCATAAAAAACTATTCCAAAAAAATTCCAATATTAAAAGCTGGAAATATGAGTTTAGGAGTAAATTTATTGATGTATTTAACCGAAATAGCCTCTAAATCACTTGGAGAAGAATTTCTTAGCAAAGTTTATGAGGTTCATCACAAACATAAAAAAGACTATCCATCTGGAACAGCCTTAATGTTGGGAAAAGGTATTGCGGTAGGCAAAAATAAAAACTTTTACAGTTTAATTGGCAAAAAATACCTAAACAAAAAGTCTTTTCCATATAGTAAAAAAATAAATTTTAACTCTTTAAGAAAAGGAGAGGTTATTGGAGAACATGAGGTTATGTTCTCAAGTGGTAAGGAAATTGTTAAATTAAACCACAAATCATATGATAGAGCTTTATATTCTGAGGGCGCATTAACTGCAGCAATTTGGTTAATGAATAAGAAACCTGGTCTATATTCAATGAGAAATCTTTTGAACTTTAAGTGAATAATAAAAAGAAATCTAAAATCATCATTAGAATGTTAAATAAAGAATATCCTAAAGTTCCAATACCTTTAAACTATAAAAATACGTTTACTCTTTTAATATCAGTTTTACTTTCAGCACAATGCACCGACATAAATGTCAATAACGTTACAAGTAAAATTTATCCAAAATATAATAAACCTCGTCATTTTGTAAAACTTGGGAGAAAAAAAATAGAAAGATTAATAAAAAAAATTGGTATTTTTAGAGTTAAGGCTAAAAGTATTTTTTATTTATCAAAAATCTTAGTAGAAAAATATAAAGGAAAAGTTCCAAAAACATATAAAGAATTAGAAAGTTTGCCTGGTGTTGGACATAAAACTGCTAGTGTTGTTATGTCTCAAGGATTTGGATTTCCTGCTTTTCCAGTAGACACCCACATCCACAGGTTAGCCCAAAGATGGGGTTTAACAACAGGTAAAGATGTAATTCAGACTGAGCGAGATCTTAAAAATATTTTTCCAAAAAAACATTGGAATAAACTTCATTTACAAATTATTTGGTATGGAAGAGAATATTGCAAAGCACGAGACTGTTACGGATTGACTTGTAAAATTTGTAAAAGCTGTTATCCAAATAGAAAAAAATCGGTTAAAACAAAAAAGGCTTAAATGAAAGTTCTTGGAATTGGAAATGCTATAATTGATGTAATATGTAAGGTAGATGATAATTTTTTAACCAAAAATAATCTTACTAAAAGTACCATGAAGCTTGTTGATGAAAATGAATTTAAAAAGTTGCTTTCCAATCTTAAGGTAAAAGATACGGTTTCAGGTGGTTCTGTAGCAAATTCAATAGTTTGTCTTTCTCAATTAGGTAATCAAGTTGGTTTTATTGGTAAAATAAATGACGACGAACTTGGTGCTAAATATCAAGATGGACTTAAAAAAGAGAAAGTGAACTATCTTTACTCAAAAAAAAAAGAAATAATACCAACTGGAACTTGTCTTATACTTATAACTCCAGACTCAGAAAGAACTATGGTAACATTTCTTGGTATTGCAGGTAAGATTAGTGAAGATGATATTAATTTAAATTCATTAAAAAAAAGTGAGATAATATTTCTCGAGGGATATCTTTGGGACGAAGGCGAACCAAAAAAAGCTTTTGATAAAGCGATAATAAACTCGAAAAAAGTTGCAATGTCATTATCAGATTTATTTTGTGTGGAAAGGCACAAATCTCATTTTCTTGAATTAGTCAAAAATAAATTAGATATAATATTTGCAAATGAACAAGAAATAATGTCATTAATAAATGCTAAAACTTTTAATGAAGTAATAAATTTTTCAAAATCTCTCAACAAAATTATTGTCATAACTAGAGGTGAAAAAGGTGCAATAGCTATTAGCAAAGATGAAGTGGCTGAATGTGGAATAAAACATGGTCTCAAAGTTGTCGACTTGACAGGAGCAGGAGATCTTTTTGCGGGTGGATTTCTTCACGGGCATATATATAATATGTCCTTAAAAGAATGCCTAGATAAAGGTACAGAAATGTCCTCTAAAGTTATTCAAAAAATTGGAGCTAGACTATAAAGAACCTAAGTACTTATTTTTTTTTCTCTTAAAAGATCCTTTTCCTTTTTTTGGTCTAATAACTCTTTTGCGATATTTTTTTGTAAATAATTCAACTACCATCTTATTTCTTTTTTTCATAATAAATATCCAGATTTATCATTTAAAATAAAATTATCATCATAGAATTTTGATTTAATCTTTTTTCTAAGCCTATAAATATGAGTTTCAACAGTATGTGTATCAGCTCCTTCAACATATTTCCAAACACGATTTAAAATTTCATTTTTAGAAATTGATTTTTTCTCCTTTAATAGTAATTCCAAAAGTTGAATTTCCTTTTCTGTCAGTAAAATAAAGTCTTTGCTTCGCATAAGTTTTTTTTCATTTTTATCTAAAGTATAATTTTTAATTTGAATTGATGAATTTAAATTAAAATTTTTTTTAACAATGGATTTTTCAATAATATCATTCAAATCATTTATATTTGTTGGTAAGTTTAAAATTTCATCAAAAATTTTTGATTTATTGTTTGATCCAGTTGACACTAAAACCTTAACTTGATTTAATTTATTTAGAGTTTCATTGCTAATCAATTTATCTTTTAGATAATTTTCATGTATTAGTAATACCTCATAATTTTTTTTAATTTCTCTCTCAATTTTTTGTGATGAGAATGTTAATTGGAAATTTAAAAATTCTTTAAGTTCTTCCAAGGAAGTGTTAAAATTATCTGAACCAAAACATAATACGTTAATTTTATGCATATAAAAATAAATAATAAATTTCTATCTATTGGTAACTATAAAGTAAAATGCTCAATTGGTAAAAGAGGAATTGCAATTAAAAAACGGGAGGGTGATTTTATAACACCTAGAGGCAAATTTAGAATTATGTATGCCTTGTATAGAAAAGATAGAATCCCAGCTCTAGAAACAATCATAAAAAAAACTGTCATTAAAAAAGATATGGGTTGGTGTGATGATCCCGCTTCAGTTAAATATAATAAATTGATCAGATTTCCATTTATAAACAGTGCAGAGAAATTGCATAAACGAGATAATACTTATGATATTATCTTAGTTTTAAATTATAACGCAAAACCTATAAAAAGAAATAAAGGTAGCGCTATATTTATTCATATATCAAAAAAAAATTATCAAAAGACTGCTGGATGTATTGCAATTAAAAAAAGTCATTTAAAAAAAATATTAAAAAAAATAAATAAAAAAACAGTTGTTGAAATTGCTTAATTTCTTTTTCCAAAAATTAAACTACCAATTCTTAAGTAATTTGCTTTGAAATTAACTGCTTTTAAATAATCACTGGACATACCCATACTTAAATTTTTTAAGCCTAACGAACTATTTAATTCTGAAACACTTTTGAAATATTTTTCTGTTAAGTCATCATTAGGAGGTATGATCATCAAACCAAGTATATTCATTTTTTTTTCTTTAGTGCAATAAGTGTAAAAATCATCAACTTCATTATAAGGTATACCTGATTTTTGAGGCTCATTACCAATATTGACTTGTATAAAATAATTTACAGATTTATTAAGCTCTGTTTCTAATTTTGATAATACGTCTGCGAGTTTTTGACTGTCTAATGAGTGAATATAATCAAATAATTTTACAGCTACTTTTGCTTTATTACTTTGTAATTTTCCAACCATATGCAACTTTAGATTCTTTTTTTTTGCTTTAATTTCACCCCACTTTGATTGTGCTTCTTGAACTTTATTTTCTCCAAAATGGGTATGCCCAAAATCAATAAGTGGAGTTATATACTCTAAAGGAAAAGTTTTGCTAATTGCAATAATATTGATTAAATCTTTCTCATTCACTTCTTTAATATTAGATTTTATTTTATTTAATCTTTCAATTAGTATGCTCATATGTTTGTTTTAAAAAAAAAATATTTTTTAATAATAGAAAGTATCAAAGATATTGATTTAAGTAATCTTAAAAAACTTAAAAAATTCATAATAATCTACAGAGCAGGAAAGAAAACAGAAAATATAGCTAAACTATTAAATTTTAGAAATTTATGTAAATCCAAAAAAATTAAGTTTTTTATATCTAATAATGAAAAATTAATGAAGTTGCTTAAAGCGGATGGTTTATATATCTCTTCTTACAATAAAGATTTAAGATTAAAAAGGTTGAAAATTTCTAATTATAAATTGATAGGATCAGCTCATAATATGAAGGAAATTAATATAAAATTACTACAAGGGTGCTCTAACATTCTTTACTCTAGGCTATTCAAAACAAATTACGAACAGAAAAAAGGGTATATGGGTGCTATAAAGTTTAATCTTTTTATTATTCAAAATAAAATAAATTTAGTGCCCTTAGGGGGAATTAGGCTTTCAAATTTAAATAAATTAAATATGGTAAACTGTAATTCTCTTGCTTTATTATCTGAGATAAAAAAAAAGCCGGCTAAAATAATTAACCGGCTTTTTTAATCTTAAATTAGAAAATCTGATTAGAATTCCATCTCTAATGCAAAGATAGTTTTCTTCTCATCTTTTGCTGAAGTGTAGTCAGCGTTTCCTACATCAACTATGTGCACACCAACTGTTGCACCACCGATGTTGTACGCAACTTGAATAGTTTCCATTTCAGATTCTATTCTAGTTTTTGTACCAGATGAAGCTGCGTTTGCAATAGCAACGTTCTTCGTCTCTTCTGACTTCTCTTCGTTGTACGATATGCTCAACGCATCGTTAACTGCAAATTCAATACCGATTGCTGTATTTTCATACATTGTAGCGGCACCGTTTTTGTCTGTTAATGCTGGCGCTAAGTAACCTTTGTTGTAACCAACTTTAAAGTTACCCATTGCATATTGTGCAAAATAGTTACCAGACTCATAGTCTTGTGCTGTAGCTGTACCATCATCAGTTGAGTAGTAGTCACCACCGATTTTTAAACCGTCTAGAGGTGCTGCTGTCAATTGATAGTGTGTAGCTGAATCACCAGCTAATGAGTTTGGTTGAAGTGGACCTGCGTTTTTAAAGCTGTTGTTGTCACCGTCTGTAGTGTTTGGTGCAAAACCAACTTTCGCTCCAATACCAAATGGTAAAAGATCTGCTGGCAAGTGGTATTGTATGTTAGGATAGTTAGATACGTCTCCACCATAATTTACTGTCATAGTGTTTCCGTAGTCAGTACCTGTTCCTAAAGCACCAATTCCATAACCAAGCTCTTGTGATAATCCGCCTTCTGAATCGAAGAATCCAATAGTACCCATGTCACCCATACCGATCACTAATTGTGTATCGTCGTTGTCATGCGCACCACCATCATTACCGTCTAACTCCATTGAGTAGCTCCATGTGAAACCATTATCCATTTCACCTGATGCTGTGAAGTTAAGTTCGTTACTGATACCAATACCTTT
>MDTG01336941.1_pt1 | contig 21639 bp, 18 predicted proteins | sample 811421 | NCBI WGS metagenome assembly MDTG01 (sample SAMN05326645, study PRJNA326480) | marine metagenome | isolation source: seawater | place: Pacific Ocean: South East | collected 2011 | reverse complement strand
CTGGCGACGAGCGACCCCGAGCTGACGCCGGCGGCCTTCCTGCGCTTCGCCGAGGGCTGGGTCCGGCGCGAGGGCGACGGCGCGCAGCTCTTCGGCGCGGCCGCCGCCGTGATCGCGGCCTGCGCCCCCGACTTCGCCGAGCGCGCCGACGCGCTGCTGGGGGAGCTCCTCGCGAGCCCCCTGCGCGAGCGACTCGGCAGCGCGGCGAGCCACGACCTGCTCGACAAGTGCTTGCTCCGACACGCCGAGGCGGCGCTCCTGCCGGGCCCCGCGCGGGCGCGGGACGTCGGGCCCCTGCTGGTCCTCGTCTCGTGGCGACTCGCCGAGGGGAAGCGGGAGCTCGCGCGGGAGCGCTTGCGCGAGGCGGCCGCCGGCCACCCGGACGCCGCGCGCTTGCGTGAGCTGGCCGGGCTCGACCCTGCGAGCAGCGAGGAGCCGCGCTTGCGCGCGGTCTGGGCGCGGACCCTGGTCCTGAGCGGCGCGGCTGAGCGCGCGCGGCGGGTCGTGGCCAGCGCGCTCGAGCGCTGGCCCGGCGACGCGGAGCTAGAGCGCCTGGAGCGCCTATTGAGGTAGGTCTACTTGTTGGCGCGGCGCAGGTCGGCCTCGACCAGAGGCAGCAGGCCCTCGGCGTAGACCCGGTTGCACTCAGGCCCCGGGTGGCCGTCCCAGCGATTGACCGCGAGCACGGTGCCCGGCTCGAAGGCCTCCAGGAGGGCCTCGTGGAAGAAGAGGGTGCGGAAGCCAGCGCGCTCGGCGGCGGCGAGCGCCTGCTCGTGCCAGGCCAGCATGGCCTTGACGTGGACGGTCGGCTCGCGGATCTGGTCGATCGTGCCCGCCTGGAGCAGGGCCGCGAAGATTGGTCGGGGCAGCCCCCGGTCCGCGCAGATCTTCGCGATTTGGGCCAGCGCGAGCTCGAACACCTTCCACTCAGGGCCGCTGTAGCTGCGCCCCAAGGCCTCGATCCAGTCGGGGATCGCGCCGACTCCGACCAGGACGTCCCAGGTCCGCTCGTGCAGGAAGTCGCCCGAGCGCGTCAGGCCAAGCTTGGCCGGAGCTCGGGCCAGCCTGAGCAGCGGTCGCCAGGCGCGCGACTCCCTCGATTCCCGGCTGCCCTCGAACTTGGTGTCGTTGGCGCAGAAGCCGACGATGACGAGGTCCGGCTCCACGATCGGCGCGACGTGAGCCAGGATCCCCGCCTCGACCGCGGTCGGGCAGCCCGCGAGGCCGAAGTTGAGCACCTCCACTTCGCGCCCCGGGTTGCGCTCGCGCAGCAGCGCCTGGAGTCGATCGGTGTAGCGCTCCTCGACCGCGAGCCCCGCCCCCCAGGTGAGCGAGTCGCCGATCACGGCGACGCGAAAGGTCCCCGCTGGCTTGGGGCAGGCGAACTCTCGCTCGCGAAAGCCGAGCGAGTTGACCTCGACCCGGTGGCCCCAGGTGACCCCCTTGATCGAGACCCCCCACTTGAAACTGCGCCCCGCCTCGAGGCGGTTGGGCGGCTGGCTTCGCGCGGCGATCGCCAGTCCGGCCTCGAGGGTGCAGAGCAAGAGCAGGGCGGAGCCGGCGAAGGCGACCGCCGCGAAGAGCCTGCGCTTGCGCTTGCTGAGGTGGGGCCGAGTCTTGGCGGCGGAGGCGTCGCTCACGGCGGCATGCTACCGCTCCGCTGGGCTCCGCCCAGTGGCGCGGTCCGCGCGATAGAGTCTCAGCATGGCGTGGCGAGGCTGGTCGAGCGGACCCCGGATCGAGAAGGACGCTGGTTGCCTGGTGGCCCGGACGGGCTGGCTGGGGCTGATCCTCGGCCTGGGCGCCTTTCGGCGCACCCTGCGCGTCGACCCCTACGCGCGCACCATCGAGCTGACCCGGGTCTACCTGTGGTTCCTGAGCAAGACCGAGCGGGTCGGCTTCGACCAGGTGCGCCGGATCAAGTACGCCTGGTCGGACGCCAACCCCTTCACGGACCTCGGGGCGACGGGCAACTCCGTCGACTGCTACACGGTCTCGCTGAACCTCTTCGACCGCCGCGAGCTGACGCTCTTCAGCTTCTACGGCGACGGGGCCTTCCAGAACCGCAGCGGCATGCCCGACTGGTGCTACTGGAGCGAAATGACCTTCGACCGGGTCGGCTCGCAGCAGGCGGAGTCGAAGTACTTCGTGCAGCTCCTGAGCGAGTTCACGAACGCGCCGCTCGTCTAGGGCCCCGTCGACCAGGAGTGGCCGCAGCGCTTGCAGCGCCAGCGGGGGTCGCCGATCGGCGCGCGGCAGAAGGCGCAGCTCAACGACGCGTCGCCGGCGGGGCGGAGCTCGATCCCCTCGGGCTCGGGCTGCTGTCCCTCGGGCTCCGAGTCGCGGCGAAGGGGGTCGGTCATGGTCGTCCTCCGCCCCCCGCTCGCCGCGCTCGCTGGCTACTTCTGGCCGAAGTCGATCAGCTCGAAGTGGGTGTTGCCGCTGCGCATGGACTTGGCGGTCGCGTCGCCGCCGACGGCCATGAAGGGCGGGACCGCGGTCGTGATCCAGTTCTCGGCCGAGTCGCCCGAGATCTTGCGCTTCACGATCGTGACCTCGATCTCCTTGTCGCCGATCTTGATCGTCTTGGTCTCGATCTTGTCCTTCTCGACGGCGTCCATGTTCTCCGCGCCCTCGTACTTGTCCTCGACCTCGGCCAGGTCCTCGACCACCTCGGACTGCGGGTTGCCCTCGGCGTCGGTCTTGGCCCAGGTCACCGTGCGGTCCTCGACCTTGATCACCTCGAAGCGCAGCTCCTGGCCCGGGGTCTTGTAGAGCGCCCACTGGCCGACCTTGGCGTCCTTCCAGGGCGTCTTGAGGGTCGCGCGGTCGAAGGGCTTCTCCGGCGCCTTCTCGACCGTCTTCTTGGGCGCGGCGGCGGTCTTGGCCTCCGTCTTGGCGGTCTTCTTCGCCGGCGGCGGGCTGCCGCCTCCGGGGCAGCCGGCGGCGAGGAAGGCGAGCGAGCTCGAGAGCAGGATCAGGGCGAGGCGGTTCATGGGTTCTCCTGAGTGGGCGCCTATCCGAGCGGAGGACCCCCGCCTCGTCAACCGCTGGTCGGGATAGAGTGCCCGGGTGAGCGAGCAGGGGCTGGAGCTGGAGCGGGAGCAGGTGCTGCTCCTGGCCAACCCGACGGCGGGGCGCGGGCGGGGCGACGAGGCCCTCGAGGCCGTCGAGCGGATCCTGCGCGCCGGCGGGGTCGACCCCGCCGTGCACCGGACCCGGGGGCCAGGCGACGCGCGGGAGCGTGCCGCGCAGGCCGAGCGCGATGGCGTCGGCGTCGTGGTGTCGGTCGGCGGGGACGGGACGCTGCACGAGGCGCTCAACGGCCTGTGCGACGCCGCCCCGGCCATGAGACCCCGCGCCGCCCTGGGCCTGATCCCCGTCGGGACCGGCAACGACTACGCGCGCGTCCTGGGGATCCCGGGGCGCGACCCGCGGGCGGCGGCCCGGCTCCTGCTCGAGGGACACACGCGGCGCGTGGACCTGGGCCGGCTCGAGGGCGCTGGGGAGGGGGTGGAGACCTTCTGCAACAACGTGGGGGCGGCCTTCCTCGCCACGGCCAACGCGGCCCACGAGGTCCACCGCTACCTCCCGGGACGCCTGAGCTACTCCCTGGGCGGGTTCATCGAGTTCCTGCGCTACCAGGCCTTCCCGCTCGTGATCCGCGTGGACGGGCGGACCCTGGCCTGCGAAGCCACCGGGATCCAGGTCAGCATCGGCCGCTTCTGCGGCGGCGGGATCGAGCTGGCCCCCGACGCCCACCTCGACGACGGGCGCCTGCAGGTGTTCGTGCTCCGGCGCCAGAACAAGGTCCGCACGGTGCTCGAGTGGCCCCGCGTGGCCCGCGGCGAGAAGGTCGGGGACATCTCCATCCTCTCCGGGCGCGAGGTCGAGCTCGAGCGCCCCGACGGGCGCGAGCTGCTCCTCCACGCCGACGGCGAGGTCCTGCGAGCCCGGGGCCGGGCGCGGGTCGGGATCGACCCAGGCGCGCTGCGGGTCGTTTGCGCTCGTTCCTGAGAACCCGAGTCATCGCAAGGCCTGCCCCGCCAGACGTTGACCCGGGCCCTTTCTGCGCCTAGATTTCCGGGCCCTACAGCGAGGTTCCCATGAGCGAGTTCCGCGGCGTCGACTTCTTCGATATCGACGAGCTGCTGAGCGACGAAGAGCGCGCGGTCCGTGACACGGTGCGTGAGTTCGTCGATCGCGAGCTGCTCGACAATCTGCTGATCGAGAAGCACAACCGGGCCGGGACCTTCCCCGAGGAGATCGTGCCCAAGCTGGCCGAGCTCGGCTGCCTCGGCCCCTATATCCCCGAGGAATACGGCGGCCCTGGCCTGAGCCAGACCTGCTACGGCCTGATCATGCAGGAGCTCGAGCGCGGCGACTCGGGGATCCGCTCCTTCTCCTCGGTGCAGAGCTCGCTCTGCATGTATCCGATCTTCACCTTCGGCACCGAGGAGCAGAAGCAGAAGTATCTGCCCAAGATGGCCACGGGCGAGATCATCGGCTGCTTCGGCCTCAGCGAGCCCGACCACGGCTCGGACCCCGGCGGCATGGAGACCAAGGCCACGCCCGACGGCAAGGGCGGCTGGGTCCTCAACGGCACCAAGCGCTGGATCACCAACGGCTCGATCGCGCACATCGCGATCGTGTGGGCCAAGACCCCCGACGGGATCCGCGGCTTCATCGTCCCCACCGAGAGCGAGGGCTTCAGCGCGCCGCTGATCCCCGGCAAGTTCTCCCTGCGCGCCTCCGTCACCTCCGAGCTGATCATGGAGGACGTCAAGCTGGGCCCCGACGCCCTGCTCCCCGAGACCAGCGGGCTCAAGAGCGCGCTCATGTGCCTCAGCTCCGCCCGCTACGGGATCACCTGGGGCGTGATCGGCACCATGATGGCCGTCTATGACGAGGCCCTGCGCTACACCCAGCAGCGGCCCCAGTTCGACCGGCCCCTGGCTGGTTTCCAGATGGTCCAGGAGAAGCTCGTGTGGATGCACACCGAGCTGACCAAGGCCCAGCTCGTCGCCCTGCGCATGGGCCGCATGAAGGACGCGGGCAAGCTCAAGCACTACCACGTCAGCTTCGGCAAGCGGAACAACTGCTGGGCTGCGCGCGAGATCTGCAAGCTGGGACGCGAGCTGCTGGGCGCCAACGGCGTCTGCGACGAGTACCAGGTCATGCGGCATCTCATGAACATCGAGAGCGTCTACACCTACGAGGGCACCCACGACATTCACACGCTGTCGCTGGGCGCCCACCTAACGGGTCACCCCGCCTTCCGCGGGTAGCGGCCCTCTATTCCCGAACGGAGCGATCCCTCACATGCGCATTTTCGTCTGCGTGAAGCCGGTGCCCGACACCGCGGCCAAGATCAAGGTCGGCTCGGACGGCCAGCACATCGACCCCAGCGGGGTCAAGTTCGTCCTCGGCCCCTACGACGCTCGCTGCGTCGCCAAGGCCATCGCCCTCAAGGAGGCCGCTGGCGGCGAGATCGTCGCCGTCTCGGCGGGCTTCCCCAAGAAGGGTGAGAACGAGGCGGGCAAGCGCCTCAAGGACGCCCTCGCCCTCGGCGCGGACCGCGGGATCATGATCCCCGACGAGACGCCCGAGAACCGCGACCCCCTCCAGGTCGCCAAGGCCCTCGCCGCGGCGATCAAGGCCGAGGACGGCTTCGACGTCGTGCTCTGCGGCCGCCAGGCCGTCGACGACCAGGCCATGGCCGTGGGCCCGATGCTCGCGACCCTGCTCGACGTCCCCTGCGTGACCGACGCGATCGATCTGCAGGTGGCCGACGGCAAGGCGACCGTCAAGCGCGCCGCCGAGGGCCGCGTCGAGACGCTCGAGGTCGCGCTCCCCGCCGTGATCACCGGTCAGCGCGACCTGGCGGACGAGAAGTACCCCAAGCTCAAGGACATCCTCAAGGCCAAGAAGAAGCCGGTCGCTGAGTTCGCTCACGACTGGGGCAGCGCCTCCTACACGGTGACCAAGCTCGCGCCTCCGCCCGAGCCCGTCGCCGGCAAGATCGTCGGCGAGGGCGCCGACGCCGTCCCCGAGCTCTTGCGCCTCCTCCAGGAAGAGGCCAAGGCCCTCACCCTTTAACCAACCGCGAGAACGAGGAAACAAAGATATGGCAGCCAAGATTCTGGTCGTCGCCGAGTTCCGCGGCGGCAAGTTCAAGAAGGGTTCGCTGGAGTGCGTCGCCGAGGCGGCGCGCCGCAAGGGCGAGCTGGGCGGGGGCGACGTGGTCGCGCTCGTAATCGGCGGGGCGGACGCCAAGGCGGCCGCGGCCAGCCTGGGCAAACAGGGCGCCGACCGGGTGCTCGCCGCTAGCGCTGACTGGCTCGAGCACTTCAACAGCGACAGCTACAGCAAGATCGCCACGAACGTCGCCAAGGCCGAGTCGGCCGAGTACGTGTTCGTGGCCGCCACGCTCGACGGCAAGGACATCGCCAGCCGGATCGCGGCGGGCCTCGACGCGGGCTACGCCCCCGACGTGACCCAGCTCGCGGTCGAGGGCGGCACCCTGACCTTCGTGCGTCCGGTCTACGCCGGTAAGGCTTACGCCCACGTCAGCCTGAGCACCGCGACCAAGGTCGTCTCGATCCGCCCCAACAGCGTCCCGACCGCCGAGAGCGAGGGCGGCGACGCCGCCGTGGCCGACGCGGACCTGGGGATCAGCGAGGGCGACATCAAGAGCAAGGTCACCAGCGTCGAAGCCAAGGGCACCGACAAGGTCGACCTGACCGAGGCCTCGGTGATCGTCTCGGGCGGTCGCGGCCTCAAGGGCCCCGAGCACTTCGAGCTGCTCGAGACCTTCGCCGACACGATCGGCGCGACGGTCGGCGCCTCGCGCGCCGTCGTGGACGCCGGCTGGCGCCCGCACAGCGACCAGGTCGGCCAGACGGGCAAGACCGTCTCGCCGAACCTCTACTTCGCGATCGGTATCTCGGGGGCGATCCAGCACCTCGCGGGTATGTCGACCAGCAAGACGATCGTGGCGGTCAACAAGGACGCTGACGCCCCGATCTTCAAGGTGGCCGACTACGGCATCGTGGGCGACCTGTTCGAGGTCATGCCGCGCATGACCGAAGAGGTCAAGAAGCTCAAGGGCTAGTCAGCCCGAGTCTGCGAGTCAGACGATTGGACGCCGGCGGGGAGACCTCGCCGGCGTCTTCGTTTGGTTGGGGTGGGGGCTGTCGCTGGAGCAGGGGCGCCAGGAGGCAGCGGTCATAGAGGGTGGGGGGGGTCGGAAGCGAGAGCGGCGCTCGCGATCGAGGTGTCCCCTCGGGGGACGATTCCTCACGTGAGGAATCCAGGTGTCCCCCCGGGGGACGATTCCTCACGTGAGGGATCCAGGTGTCCCCTCGGGGGACGATTCCTCACGTGAGGAATCGGAGTGTCCCCTCGGGGGACGATCTCACGTGGGGAATCGGAGTGTCCCCCCGGGGGACGATTCCTCACGTGAGGAATCGGAGTGTCCCCTCGGGGGACGACTCCTCACGTGAGGAATCGGAGTGTCCCCCCGGGGGACGATCTCACGTGGGGAATCGGAGTGTCCCCCGGGGGACGATTCCTCACGTGGGGAATCGGAGTGTCCCCCCGGGGGACGCTTCCTCACGCGGGGAAGCGAGGTCTCCCCCCGGGGGACGATTCCTCACGTGAGGAATCGGAGTGTCCCCCCGGGGGACGCTTCCTCCCGCGGGGAATCGGAGTGTCCCCCCGGGGGACGATTCCTCCCGTGGGGAATCGGAGTGTCCCCCCGGGGGACGATTCCTCACGTGGGGAATCGGAGTGTCCCCCCGGAGGACGATTCCTCACGTGGGAATCGGAGGTGTCTGTCCCCCCGAGGGGACGCTTCCGAATCGAGTTCGCCCCGCGAGCGCCGCCCCCGCACCTCACTCCCCCCACCCTCTATGCCCGCCCTGTCCTGGCGCTCTCGCATCAGCGACAGCACCGGCACCAGCGTCAGCACAACCACCTCACGCTCACTCGACTCCCTCCCGCGCTCGGTTCGGTATGGTCGTGTCGCTCTCTCACCAGGAGTCCCCATGAAGATCTACGCCGGCAGCGACCACGCAGGGTTCAACCTCAAGCAGCGCTTGATCGAGGCGGCTCGCGGCTGGGGTCACGAGGTCGAGGACCTCGGCCCCGCGACCCCGGACCGGGTCGACTACCCGGACTTCGGCGCCAAGGTCGGCCGCGCGGTCGCCGCAGACTCGGGCTCGCGCGGGCTGCTCGTCTGCGGCTCCGGAATCGGGATCGCGATGGCCGCCGACAAGGTGCCGGGCGTGCGCGCTTCGGTGCTCTGGAGCGAGGAGAGCGCCAAGCTCTCGCGCCAGCACAACGACGCCAACGTGTTCTCGGTCGGCGAGCGCCTGATCGAGGGCGACCTGGCCGAGGCCATGCTGAAGGTCTGGCTCGAGACCGAGTTCGAGGGCGGCCGTCACGCGGACCGCGTCGCCAAGCTCGACGCGATCAGCGAGCAGGCTCCCGCCTAAGGACTCGCGCGCGTGGCCAAGACCTTCAACCTCGGACGCGAGATTCGCTGCATTCGCCAGGTCCCAGTGGGGACCGTGCGGGCCTATCAGATCAGCCGTGACCTGGTCGGGCGCTACGCCAAGGAGGGGTTGAAGGTCAGCTTCCCCGAGGAGGACCCACCGCGCGGGCTGCGCGGGCGGGTGCGCAACCGCCACGGGACCGAGATCGACGTCGTGGTCGAGCTGCGCCCGGTCGTGGGCGGGACCGAGCTCGAGGTGACCCTCGAGGGCTTCGTGATCGTGACGGGCATGCAGGCCATGGTCGCGAGCGCGAGCATGGTCCGGAAGATCGCGAAGACGAAGCTGGCCGAGCTGCTCGACGAGACGATCGCGGGCGTGGAGCCGGAGCGCGTGCCGGAGCCCGAGCCGGAGCGCGTGCCGGAGCCCGAGCCGGAGCCCGAGCCCGAGCCCGAGCCGGAGCCGGAGGCGGAGCCGGAGCCGGAACACGCGGCCTTCCCTGAAGACGACGCCGCGCCCCAACACGAGACCTTCCCCGCAGACGAGGGGGCGTCGGGCTACGAGTCGGCGCCCGCAGACCTCGGGAGCTTGGCGGGAGTCGACGCCGTGCCGGAAGAGGCCGCGCAGCCGACTCCTGCACCCGCCTCCTCGGGCGCGCCTGAGGAGGCAGGGTCGGGGACACCCAGGAAGGGGATCCAGCTGGGGCCCTTCAGGCTCGAGCCGCTTGAAGCGGGGGAGGCGAACCCCTTCGGCGACGACCCCTTCGCCTCGCCGAGCTCGAGCGAGCCCTTCCCGCCGCCCGCCCCAGCCTTTACGTCGGCCCCGGCCCCAGCCCCGGACCTGAACGATCCGCTCGAGCGCAGCCTCCACACGCTCAAGCGGCTCCACGAGCTGGGTCTGATCGACGCGGACGACTACTCGCGCAAGAAGCGCGAGCTCCTCGACCGCTACTTCTAGGTATCCCTCGCCCGCGCGGCGCGCCGAGCGCTCCAGCCGATCAAGAGCAGCGCGAGCACCAGGGCCGCCGGCCCGATCGCGAGCGCCCGTCGCAGCCCGATCACCTCGCTCAGCGCACCCACGCCAATGTGCGCCGGGATCAGCAACAACGACACGCACGCCATGGTCAGGCTGATCCCGCGGTCGAGGTGCTCGAGGTGCTCCTCGGCGAGGAGGTCGGTGGCGACGGGGAAGAAGGGCGCGAGGAAGAGCGCGACCAGCGGCAGCAGGCGCGGCTCGTAGGCCAAGCCCGCCGCGAAGAACCCGAGCGCGCCCCCGGCCGAGATCGTCAACAGCGCGCGGTTGCCCAGGCGGAGCGGGACCAAGGTCACGAAGAGCCGCCCGGCGAGCAAGCAGGCGAAGAAGGCGCTCAAGTAGAGCTTGGCCGGCTCAGGCGCCAGGCCCTCGCGCTGCAGCAAGAGGGGCAAGCGGGTCGAGATCAGCAGCTCCGCGACGACCGCGCCGCCGGTGGAGAACGCGATCAACCACGGCCCCAGCCCCAGCGGTGTCTTCGAGCCGCTCGGCTCCGCTTCACCCGCTGCCTCTCGACTCCGCTCCCGGCCGCCCACCGGAGGGACGCCCCACGCCGCGACGAGGACGAGGAAGGACGCCGGCGCCAGCCACACCAGCCCGCTGCGCCAGGTCCCCCCAGCGCGATAGACCGCGGCGACCACCAACGGAGCCAGGAGCGAGGACACGGCGTACATCGCGTGCAGCCCGGCGAAGGCGCGTCGACGCAGCTCGGGCGGCGCGCTCTGCTCGACCATCATGTTCTGGGCCAGGGCCAGGCCACCCAGGCCGACGCCGAACACGAGCGACACCCCCAACACCTCCGCCAAGCCCCCGACCGCAGCCAACGCGAGCAGCCCCAGCCCCATCACCAACAGCGAGACCTGCAGCAAGGTGCGCACGCCGAGCCGCCCCAGCAGCCGCCGGCTGCCCAGGCTGCCCGCGATCCCCCCCGCCGAGGTGACCGCGAACAAGAGGGAGCCCGCCGCGTCGCCCAGCTCGAGGTCGGCGAGGAGCTCGGGGAAGAGGGCGCCGCGGGCGTTGTCGCTCACGCCGAGCGCGAACAGGCTCGCGTAGGCGAGGGCCAGGGGCGCCAGCCGCAAGGCCGGCGTCGAGGAGCCGCTCATGAGTGGTTCAGTTGGCGAACACGCTGTCCAGGGTGATCCAGCGGACCCGGATCGAGTCGCCCGTCCCGTTGCGAATGCGCACGTAGACGTGGCCGCTCTGCGGGTGAACCATGTAGGGCATCTCCGCCTCCATGGCCGAGCCGCGCTTGGGCCAGGTCAGGATCCCCTTGCGGGTGTCGGCGTCCTTGTTCATGTCGCCCATGTCGACCCACTGGCCCGTGTCGAAGCGGAAATACTCCAGCTTGAGGTAGTCCTTGTCGAGCGAGCGCAGCTCGGGTTCGGTGCGCATCTTCAGCTCGAGGCGCTGGATCTTGACCGGGCTCTCGTTCGAGGCCGGCAGCTCCCAGCGGAAGACCACGGCAGCGGCCGCCTTGGGCAGGCCACCCTCGAGGGTCGGCGGCGTGCCGGTCAGGCCGGAGGTGGGCAGCCAGGCCGAGCCGTCGGCCGTCGTGTAGCCGTGCAGGCGCGGGGGCAGCTTGCGCAGGCTGGGGGTCGCCTTGGTGTCGACGGCGACGCTCGTCTCGTGGATCAGGATCGAGCAGTTGAGCGCGACGCGGGCCGAGTCAGCGAAGCGGACGCCGCCCGGGTCCTCGAGGTTGCGGGCCACGAGCAGCGCCGGCATGGCGCCGGGGGGGCGCGGGGCGCGCAGGAGGCGGCGCTCGAAGGCCGCGTAGAGGCGGCGCTCGGTGCTGCCGTCGTAGGGGGTGTCCTTGATCGCGATCCCCTGCAGGCCCGTCCCGTAGTGCGGGGTGAAGGTCCCGCCCGAGTCGCGCAGGAGGGCCTCGAAGAAGGGTGGGATCGGGGTCGGCGTGCCGGCCCGGACCTGGGGCACGACGTCGACCGTGACCTTCTGGCCGGCTGGAATGTCGTCCAGGGCGATCGCGGTGTTCTCGAGCAGGAGGGCGGGGGTGCGCAGGTCGCGGGAGGTGCGGTTGTAGATCGTGCCGCTGATCCCGGTGCCGGTGGCCGAGGTGCTGAGGTCGACCTCGATGTGGCCCACGTGCTCGGTGCGCTGGCTGCGGAAGCGGCGCAGGGCCCAGGTGTCGAGGGCCACGCGCGAGAGCTGAATCCGGCCCTCGCGCCACTGAAGGCGCGCGTCGCGGCTGGTGCTCTTGCGCGAGGCCAGGGGGCCGACCAGCGCGCCCTCGGGGCCCGCGGCGTTGGTCTGGCCGCGGTCCGTCGAGAAGAAGCCGGTCATGACCTCGACCGAGCCGTTCTGGCCAGGAGCGCCTGGGACCTCGATCAGCCCGACCTGCGTGATCATGGCCTCCGAGCCCTTGTAGACCAGGCCGAGCACGTAGAAGGCGCCGCCGAACACGACGGCCACCAGGCCGGCGCTGACCTGGGCCAGCGAGAGCTTGCGCAGGCGCGAGAGGAGCAGGTAGTTGAGCGGGCTGACGAGGGCCACGTAGAGGATCAGGAGCGGGGCTACGATCCAGGTCGAGGGCGGCTCGAGGCTCTCGATCGCCTCGGAGAGGTTGAGCGAGAGCTCCTCCAGAGGCGGGTCGGGTGGCGTGTCCTGGTCGATCGCGCCGTCCTCGCGGGGCAGGCGGAGCAGGCCGCCCACGACGGTGTGCATGCCGGCCCAGCCGTTGATCGGGCCGGCGTCGAGGGGGAAGGTCAGGTAGGTCACGTAGCCCGCGCCGAAGCGCCCGCGCACGATCAGGGGCTCCTCGTTCGTGCCGGCCAGGACCTCGCCGCCCGGGAGCACCTCGACCTGATCGAGGAGCACGGCCTCGGTGGCGCGCGTCATGGGCCGCTCGCGCGGCGCCAGGTGCTGGAGCGCGTCGATCCGCCGCTTGATCAGGCTCTTGCGCTTGGCGGGCAGGACGGCCGCGATCTTGGCGGGCACCTCCGCGCGGCCGCCCGAGGCCACGACCCACAGGTCGCCGCCGCCGGCGACCCACTGCAGGAGCGGGTCGACGCGCTCGGCCGGCAGCTCCGCCTCGGCCAGGACGACCGCGCCGAAGGGGTCGTAGCCGGCGGGGTGGTCGGGGAGCGCGCTGACGTCGCCGATCGAGGCGTCCGCTGGGAGCGCGTGGTAGCGGCTGCTGACCCGCGCGCCGTGGATCGCGCGCTTGACTTGCTCCGCCAGGCCGAGTCGCGACAGGACGAGGACCTGCAGGGTCTCGACCCGCTGGAACTGCGGAAAGGCCGGGGTCGGCGCGGGCGTGTCCCCCTCCGGCTGGAACGCGACGCAGAGCTGGCCGCTGGGCTCGTCCTCCTGCACGTAGTAGTAGAGGAGCTCGGTCCGCTTGCCGCGGCGGGGGAGGTCGACGTCCTTCTCGAAGAACAGGCCCATGGCCGGCGTGTCGCTGCCGCGCTTGCTCGCGCGGTAGGCGCGCAGGGTCCCGCGCAGATCGACGTCCGATTGGTTCTCCAGCGTGACGAGCAGGCTGGCGAAGCCGCGGGCGTGCACCTTGAAGGCGGGGCCGGCCGGGCCGCGCACGTCGATCGTGACGGGCGAGGCCTCCTGGGGCTGCGCGAGGACGGCTCCGCCCAGGAGGGCGACCAGGGCCAGCGCGAGGAGGGCGGCGCGGTGGGGGCGGGCAGGCAGCGGGGGGGCAGACAGCATGCCGTCTCCAGGCAAATCGGCGGGACCTGAGCGGGCCACCGAACAACTGCGGTCAGCGGTGCAGCGACGAGCTTAGCCCATCGCTGCACCCGGCGTGGCTCACTCGCCCGACTTGCCGGCGCCCGCTGGCTGGCTGTCCTTCTCGGCGTCGCGCGGCTGGCTGGCCTTGGCCGGCTCGGCCGCCTTGCGCTTCTCGATCCCGATCAGGATCGCGTCGCCCTCGGCGCCGCCGAGCTCCTTGTGGATCATGATGTGCAAGTAGGCCCGGTCGTTCTTGCCCTCGCGGTAGTAGATCTGGCCCAGGCTGAGGTGCGTGTCGCGGAAGTGCGGGTTGAGGCGCGCCTGCTCGATCGACTTGGGCTGCCGGTCGAGCAGCTCGATCATGTGCTTGCGCGCGGCGTTGCCGTTCCCCAGCTGGAGCGCGATCCGCGACAGGTGCCACAGCCCGACCGTCGCGCGGCGAGCCATGGGGACGTTCTGGTCCTCCTCGGCCTTGTTCACCAGGCGCTGGAACTCCAGGTAGCAGACGTAGGCGCTGCGGAAGCGCAGGTCCTCCTGGTAGTGCCGGGCGAGCAGGAACCAGCCCTGCACGTTCTCCGGCTCCTCCTCGAGCTTCTCCTTGAGGGCCTCCTCACGGCGGTCGACCTTCGGCTCGTCGGGGTCGGCGACTGCGTATTCCTTGCCGTTGATCTTCTCGGTGGTGGTACAGCCTCCGGCGAGCCACGCCAGGGGCGCGAAGCAGAGGGAGATCAGAAGGGTCTCAAGGCGCACGGGGGCCTCCTCTCGTGAAGAGCCGCTCGGGGTGCAGCTCTCGCTCGATGCGCGCCAGCATGCCGGCCACGCGGGCGTCGTCGCCGGTCAGGCGGACGTAGTTCTGCAGATGCTGCTCGGCGAGGGCCCACTCCTGGTGGGCGTAGTAGATCGTGCCGAGCAGATAGTGGGACTCGCGGAAGGTCGAGTTGAGCGCGGCGAGGTTGACCTCTTTCGGCTCGTGCTCGAGGACGCGGCCCAGGTTGACGACCGCCTGAGCGTACTCGCCGCAGAGGGTCTGGGTCTTGGCCACGAGGTAGAGGCCGCCCACGTAGTGACGACCGCGCTGGGTCGTGATGCTCTCGATCAGCTGCTGCAGCCGCTCGTAGGCGGCCAGCGCCTCGCGGTAGCGGCCCTCGCGCTCGTAGAAGTCGCCGAGCTGCCACCACACCTTGGGGTCCTCGGGGCGCTCCTCGGTCGCCTCGCGCAGGTCCGACTCGGTGTAGGTCTCGTAGTTCGGGTCGTAGGCGCCGCTGCGCAGGTGGCGAGTCGAGCGCCAGGTGATGTTCCCCTTGTCGTCCGTCTCGCGGACGAGGGGCTGCGGGATCACCTCGGTCGTGAGGCAGCCGCTGAGCAGCAGCGCGAGGAGCCCCAGGACGAGGGCCCTCACGAGATCACCGGCAGCGAGGCGGGCAGCACCTCGTTCAGGCGGCCCGAGCGGAAGCCCTCGAGGTCGAGGGCGACGTAGGCGTAGCCGATCGCGCGCAGGCCGCTCACGACCGCGTCCCGCGCCCCGGGCGCGACCAGGCGGCTCAGCTCGGCCAGCGGGACCTCGATCCGGGCCAGGTGCTTCACGCCGCTGGGCGAGCTCTGCTCGTGGTGACGCACGCGCAGGTCGCTCAGGCCGAGGCCGCGCAGGAGCGCCTCGGCCCGCTCGATCATGCCGAGCTTGCCGGCGTTGACCTCCTGGCCGTAGGGCACGCGGGAGGCGAGGCAGGGGTGGGCCGGCTTGTCCCAGTTGGGCAGGCCCAGCTCGCGCGCCAGGGCGCGGATCTCGGGCTTGCCCAGGCCGGCGTCCGCCAGCGGGCGCAGGGCGCCGTGCTCGGCCGCGGCGCGCAGGCCGGGCCGGTGGTCCCCCAGGTCGTCCAACGTCGCGCCGTAGGCCACCGCGGCCACGCGCGCTCCCCTCTCCCCGCCGAGCTCCTCCGCGAGCGCTTCGAAGAGCTCGCTCTTGCAGTAGTAGCAGCGGTCGCCCGCGTTGTCACGGTACCCCTGCCGCTGCAGCTCGCGGGTCCGCAGCAGGCGGTGCTCCACGCCCAGGTAGGCGGTCAGCGCCTGGCAGCCCGCGAGCTCGCTCTGGGGCAGGCTCTCCGAGGCCGCGGTCACGGCCAGGACCCGCTCGGCGCCCAGGGCCTCGACGGCCAGCGCGAGCAGGAGGGTCGAGTCGACGCCGCCCGAGAACGCGACCGCGAGGTGCTCCTCGGGGGAGGGCACCGCTGCGCGGATCGAGCGCAGGACCTCGTCCTGCAGCCGGGTGAGTTCGTCTCGAGAGGGCTCCATGAGCGGACGCGGAGTTTAACTCGTCTGCCCGTCAAGGCTTGCGCAAATTCTTGGCCGCTCCCCTCGCTCGCGTGAACCGCGGACCCGGATCGGCGTGTAGATAACGCGGAAGGAGCCTCATGAAGCACCCCGAACGCGGCGCGTGGCTGCTCGTGGCGCTGGGGGCCTGCGCCCTCGGCTACCTCGGGGGCAGAGCGGAGGCCCTGGTCGAGGGGGCCGCGACCGAGCCGCGAGGGTCCCTCCCTCCAGCAGCCGCAGGTGTGCGAAGCGCGCGTCCGCTGGCGCTCGCTCCGCCCTCGCCTCCAGCGCAGACGAGTCCACCGCCGCCGACGGCGCCTGAGGAGCGCGGCGCGCCGGGCTCCACCCTCGCCTCGAAGGGCGCCCTCGGCCCGAGCGAGTCGAGCGCGCCTCCACCAGCCTGCGAGCCCGAGGAGCCCCTCGCGGAGCGACCCGGGGCCTATCCTGAGCGCTTGGCGCTCGGGGTGGCGCGCGACCCGCTCGCCGAGGCCTGGATCGCCGCGACCAAGGAGCTGCTCGGGCCTCCACCCAGCGACCACGACCCCGCGACCTTGCCCGAGGCCTGGCGTCAGCTCCTCTACTCGCTCGACGAGGAGCGGCGCGCTCGCTTGGCGCCCGGGCTGCTCGAGCACTTCCCCCAGCTCGGCTGGAACGAGCTGGACTACGTGCTCGGCGTCAGCCCCGAGCAAGTGCTGCCGGGTCTGGTCGCTGGGTGGCGAGCGACCCGGACGCCCTTCGCTCGAGCGCGCCTGTTGGCCGCGCTGGAGCGCGGCGACGCGCCCCCTCCGGGGGTGATCGAGCAGCTCGCCCGGGAGCACCCCCGCGACCTCGCGACCCTGCGCGTGATCGCGGCCCACGATCCGGCCCTGGCGCGCCGGCTGCTCGCGCAGCTCCCGGGACGCGAGGCGCGAATCCTCGCCGCCGGCCTGGCCGAAGACGACGACGTCGCAGCGGCGGAGTATCTGCGGCTCTGCGAGGAGCGGGTCAGCGCCTCGCTGCTGCGGCGCGCTCTGGATCACTCCCCAGGCGCCTTCGAGGCCGCGACGCGCAGGCACCTGGGGGACCCGCTCTGGGCCTCCGCGAGCACCCTGGCCCGCCTGGGCTATCTGCTGGACGAGGATCAGGATCGCTCCCTGGTCCGGCGGACCTTCGCCCAGGGCTGGCGACTCCTCGATCGGGACGCCCTGCTCAGCGCGCTCGAGGGGCTCGTCGAGTACGAGGTCCGCGTCCCCGAGCAGGAGCTGGCGGTCCGCCAGCTCGTGCAGAGCGGGACGCCCGAGCAGGCGCTCGACGTGCTCCGCCTCGCGCCGGCCCCTGGCTGCTGGGAGCTCTACGCCTCGCTCGGGCCCGCGCTCGCAAGCCAGCCAGCCGTCGAGCGCCTGGTCGAGCTGGTCGAGGAGCGTCCCCTCGCGGTCGCCGACCAGTTGGCGACCTTCCTGCGCCACTTCCACCGCCTCGAGGGGCGAGCCGCGCTGGACCTCGCGATCAGCCTCGCTGAGCTCGGTGACCGCGCGGCCGCGCGCCGAGTGCTCCTGCTGGCTCCGAGCGGCGCCCAGCGGGACTTCCACCTCCAGCTCCTCGAGCGCAACGAGCTGGGCGCCGTCTCCTGGGGGGAGGAGGAGGAAGAGGAGGACTGAGGCTCAGGCCCGTCGCCAGCGGCGCGCGCGCCACTCCTCGGCGCGCAGCTCGCGCTCGAGGACGAGGCCCGCAGCCCGACAGGCCTCGTCGACCCGCGCGGCGCGCTCCGCGCCCAGGATCCCGGCCAGGACCAGGCGCTCGCCGACGCGGGCGATCAGGTCGGGCAGGAGGCGCAGGATCAGCTCGGCGTGCAGGTTGGCGACCACGAGGGGAAAGCGCCCGGGCACCTCGGCCAGGGGCGTGGTCGTGAACTCGGCCACCAGCCCGTTGCGCTCGGCGTTCAGGTGCGCCTCGGCCACGGCCTCGGCCTCGACGTCGATCCCCGCGGCGGCGACCCCGTGACGGGCGGCCGCCAGGGCCAGGATCCCCGAGCCGCAGCCGACGTCGAGCAGGCGCGCCGGCGGCGCCGCGCCCTCGAGCAGCTCCTCGACCAGCTGCCAGGCCAGGCGGGTGGTGGGGTGGTCCCCGGTGCCGAAGCCTTGCCCTGGCTCGATCACGAGCGCGCCCGGCGGCGCGTCCCAGGGCGGGGCCACGACCAGGCGCTCGCTGAGGGCGATCGGCGCGAAGCTGGCCTGAGAGGCCGCTAGCCAGTCGGTGTCGGTCAGCGCGCGCCACCGCAGGGTGAGCTCGGTCGGCAGCCCGGCCGCGACTCGCGCGCGCTGGTCGGGCCGGAACCAGGCCGTCAGCAAGAGCGTCGCGGGCGGCGGCGGCTCCGGCCCCTCGTCCCAGAGCTGACGCGGCGCCCGGCCGTCGCCGGGGGCTTCCATCAGGCCGCTGCTGCCCAGCTCGAGCAGGCGGGCGCCGAGCGCCTCGGCCTCCTCGCGCGCGACCTCGACCGACAGCTCGTCCCAGCCTTCGCTCATGGGGATCGGTAGACCTGGGGGAGGTCGGCGTCGCCTTCGTAGACCTCGATCACGCCCTTGAGGCTGCCCACGAGCAGGAAGCGTCGATCCGGCGAGAGCTGCATCCGACCGCGGCACTGGTCGAGCTCGTCCGGCTCGCCCTCATTGGCGCGTTCGCGCAAGGGGCTGTTGCGGCGCCCTTCCACGGGCCAGAGCTGAAGCAGGCCGGGTGTCTTGCCCCCGGGCCGGTCGCCGTCCGAGGAGCCGCCGCTGACCACGATCAGCCGTCCGCCTGCGAAGAGGCAGGCGTCTCGAACCTCGTTGCGCCCCGCGCTGAAGGGGGCGAGGGAGAGGTCCTTGGTGGGGACCAGCTCGTTGGTGAGGCGATAGAGCTGCACCCCTTCGGCGTGGGACACGCCGACCGTGCGCCCGTCTTCGCTCGCGAAGGGACGGTTGAGCTTGAGGGCCAGGCCCGCGTGAGCCCGGACCCTCCCGCGACGGTCCCAGACTACGAGGAAGCCGAGCGAGTCGTCGCCCTCCGCCTTGAAGGTCCCCAGGACCAGCTCGCCCCCGGGGCTGAACGCGAAGTAGCGCGCAGCGCCGACCTTCAGGCCGTCCAGGTCCAGGTCCTTGGCCCGTCCCGTCTCGGTGTCGTAGAGCCGGGGGGCGGCTCCGTCGACCCCACCCGCGACGATGAGCTTCCTGGCCGGGTCGATCGCGACCTTCTCGAAGTGTCCCTGCTTCGGCCCCTCCAGCGGCGTCAGCTCACAGGCTCTCCCTGGCTCGAAGCGGGACTTCGTGCGGTGCAGGGTGTTGGCCTGCGCGTCCAGCGTCAGCCACAGCTTCCCCCCCGCGGTCAGCAGGGGCATCTCGCGCCAAGAGGTCGCGAGGCCCGGGGGCGCGATCGGCTGCTTCCGCGGGGCCTCGCCCTTCCACCAGTCCCAGATCCAGAGGTCCCGGTCGTCGTCGTGGACGGGGAGGACCAGGACCCCTGGGGGGCTCGTCGCGGGTCTGGATTGGGGAAGGAAGCAGCCTTGCACGTCGTGGTTGGAGGTGGTCGGCAGGACGATCTGGCCGAGGGGGTGTTTCAGCCAGCCTTCGTCCCGCAGCTCGCGCGCCTGCGCGTGGTCGGGGTCGCGCTGGAGCGTTCGCCAGGCCCACCGGTAGCCCTCCGCCTCGCTGCCCGCGGGCGGGCCGCTCGGCGTCGGCGTCGTGCTCGACGCGCTCGGACGGGGGGTCGACTTCGCTCGATCTGGCGTGGGGCGGGTCAGGAACCAGCCAGCCACGAGCACCAGCCCGACCACGAGCGCGCCGAGGAGCGCGGCCACCCGGGCGCCCGAACGCGGCGCCGCCAGCGCGCCCGCCTGGAAGCGGCGCAGCTCCTCGCCCAGGGCCGCCGCGCTGGGGTAGCGGGCCGCGGGCTCCTTCTCCAGGCAGCGGAGCACGAGCGCGCGCAGGGCGGGGTCGAGGGTGCCAGGCAGCGGCGCGGGGGGCTTGCGCATCACGGCCACCAGCAGGTTGACGGCCGACTGGCCGTGGAAGGGCGGGCGCCCCGCCAGGAGCGCGTAGAGCGTGGCGCCCAGGCCGTAGACGTCGGTCGCGGGTCCGAAGCGCTCCTTCTCACCCGCCGCCTGCTCGGGCGCCATGTAGCTGGGCGTGCCCATGACCTGGCCGGTCGCGGTCAGGCTCTGGCCCTGGGCGTCCTTGGCCAGGCCGAAGTCGGTCACCCGGATCCGGCCCTCGGCGTCGAGGAGCGCGTTGGCCGGCTTGAGGTCGCGGTGCAGGACCCCCTGCTGGTGGCAATACTCGATCGCCTCGCAGAGCTCGAGCGCGTAGGCCACCGCCCGCTCGGGCGGGAGCGGCCCTTCCCGGGCGAGGACCTCGTCGAGGGCTTCGCCCTGGACGAGCTCCATGACCAGGTAGGGGTGCGCGCCCTCGCGGCCGAAGTCGTGGACCCTGACCACCCCGGGGTGATCGAGGCGGCCCAGCGCCTGCGCCTCCGCTTGGAAGCGCGCCAGCTCCCGCGGGCCGGCCTGCTCGGCGAGCATCAGCTTGAGCGCCACCTCGCGGTCGAGGCCGGGTCGTCGCGCGACGACGACCACGCCCATGCCGCCGCGGGCCAGCTCACGCACGACCTGGTAGGGGCCGATCTGGGTCAGCTTCATGGCTCCAGCCTCGACGCGAGACCGGCTCCCTTCAAGCCGAGGTCGTCCCAGGCGACGAGCGGTCGAAGACGGTCCAAGGCGGTAGTCTCGCAGCATGGCGCCACGGCGCGACGACCTCGACCTCAGCGGGGCTCCCGATCCACCGGGGGCGCGCGACGACCTCGCGCTCTCGGCGGACGTGCGCACGATCGGCCCCTACCAGCTCGTCGCAGAGCTGGGGCGGGGCGCCATGGGGGCCGTCTACCACGGGCGCGACTCGGGCGGCGTGGAGGTGGCGCTCAAGGTCGCGACCGGGGTCCTCGACGAGCGGCGGCGCGAGCGCTTCCTCCGCGAGGGGCAGCTCACGGCGCGCCTCGAGCACCCGGGCGTCGTCGGAGTCCACGCCGCGGGCGAGGTCGACGGCCGGCCCTGGCTGGCTTACGAGCTGGTCCGCGGGGCGCGCCCCCTGGACGCGGCCTTCCCCGAGCGGACCTGGGTCGAGCGGGTCGAGCTGATCGCCGAGACCTGCGCGGCCGTGGCCGCGGCCCACCGCGCGGGCGTCGTCCACCGCGACCTCAAGCCCGACAACGTGCTGATCGACGCCGAAGGCCGGGTCCGGGTGGCCGACTTCGGGCTGGCGACGGCGGAGGACCTCGAGCACCTGACCCAGACCGGCGCGGTCTTGGGGACGCCCCTGTTCCTGGCGCCCGAGTGCCTGCGCGGCGAGGCGACTCGCGCGCCGACGACCGACGTGTGGTCCCTGGGGGTGATGCTCTATCAGGCCCTGACCGATCAGCTACCCTTCGTCGCGGACTCGCTGACGCAGCTGGTGGGCACGCTCCAGGCGCCGCCGACGCCCCCCCGCGAGCACCTCCCCGAGCTCCCTGCGCGCCTCGAGGCGGTCTGCCTGCGCGCGCTCGCCTACGACTTCGAGCAGCGCTATCCGGACGCAGGGGCCCTGGAGGAGGCGCTCCAGGAGTGGCTGCGGGAGGCGGCGCCGGGCAGGCGCGCTCCGCTCCGGCTGGGCTTCGTGCTCCTGGGCTGCCTCGCCGTGGCCGGCGGCGCCCTGGCTGGGGCGCGCGCCGGGACGAGCGACCCTCCGGCTGGAGCGGGCGTCGAGCCCACGGCGGCGCGCTCGCCGGCCGCGAGCGCCAGCTCGACTCCGGCGCCGAGCTCGACCCCGCTGGCGCTGGCGCTCTGGCAGGACCGCCCGGAGCGGATCCTGACGCGAGCCGTGGCGAAGTCGCCCCTGGCCTACGAGCGCGTGCGCCGCGAGTGCCGCGCCGAGCTGCGCGCCGATCACCCCCTGCGCGAGCTCTTGCTCGGGAGCCAGCCCCTCGACCCCGCGCGCCTGCCCGAGCTGCTCCGCCTGTGGCGGACGCTGCGCAACGAGCAGAGCGCCAAGCAGCGCTTCGAGTTCTTCCTCCTCTGCGATCGCCTCGCCCGGGCCGGCTGCCTCAAGGCCCTGACCGCCCTGGCCCGCCG
>MDTG01157647.1_pt1 | contig 21640 bp, 22 predicted proteins | sample 811421 | NCBI WGS metagenome assembly MDTG01 (sample SAMN05326645, study PRJNA326480) | marine metagenome | isolation source: seawater | place: Pacific Ocean: South East | collected 2011 | reverse complement strand
CGGCTACTTTAAGTCTTGATTCTTGTTGTAACATTATTTAGCTCTTTCAATAATTTCAACCAAACGCCAGCACTTTGATGCACTCATGGGGCGTGTTTCCATAATTTTAACCGTATCTCCGATGTTGCAATCATTGGTTTCATCGTGAGCAACGTATTTCTTTGTCTTTAAAACAAATTTCCCATACATCGGGTGCTTCACCCGTTTTACTTCAGAAACAACAATAGACTTCTGCATTTTGTTGCTAGTTACAACGCCAATACGTTCTTTACGTAAATTTCTAGTTTCCATACTGTGCTTGCTCTAGAGTTCTTTTTGTGAGTTCTGTTTTGATTCGTGCAATGGTTCTACGCTGCTTACGCAAAGAAAGTGGATTCTCTAGCGGCGATAATACATGTGTAGCACGTGCACTTTCATAGATTTTTTGAAAAGCAGCTAGCTTTTCGTTTAGCTCCTCAACCGATGACTCATTAATTTCTGTTTGTTTCATAACTACTATTTATGCTTCGTAATCGCGAGCGATAATAAATTTTGTTTTAACTGGTAATTTTTGAGCTGCTAATCGCAATGCTTCTTTAGCAACCTCAATAGGCACACCCGAAATCTCAAACATGATTCGTCCAGGCTTGACAACAGCCACATAGTGATCTAATGCTCCTTTACCTTTACCCATACGAACTTCAAGAGGTTTTTTAGTGATGGGCTTATCTGGAAAAATCTTAATCCATAATTGTCCTTCACGCTTCATATAACGTGTAGCAGCAATACGTGCAGCCTCAATTTGGCGTGACGTGATAAACTTTGAATCAAGTGCCTTGATACCATACATGCCATTGGATAATACGTGTCCGCGTTGCGATAGGCCTTTCATACGGCCTTTCTGCATTTTACGGTGTTTTGTTCTTTTTGGTTGTAACATGACCTAAAGTTTATTTTCTACGCCGTGGACCACGTCCACCGCGCTTATCGTTTTTACCTTTGGCTGCATTCAAGCTCATTCCTACTAGAGGAGACAACTCGCGCTTGCCGTATACTTCACCTTTCATAATCCATACTTTGATGCCCAATCTACCGTAAGTTGTATGCGCTTCAACCAAAGCGTAGTCAATGTCTGCACGGAACGTAGACAAAGGAATACGACCGTCCTTGAAGCTTTCAGAACGTGCCATCTCAGCGCCGTTCAAACGACCCGAAATTTGCACTTTAATACCTTCTGCATTCATACGCATTGCCGCAGCAATTGCCATTTTGATGGCACGACGGTAAGAGATACGACTCTCTATCTGACGCGCAATACTTGCGCCTACCAGTTGGGCTTCCAACTCAGGACGCTTGATTTCAAAAATGTTCAATTGAACTTCTTTGCTTGTGATTTTTTTAAGCTCTTCTTTAAGCTTGTCAACTTCTTGTCCACCCTTACCAATGATGATACCCGGACGGGCGGTGGTAATGGTAATGGTAACCAGTTTAAGCGTACGCTCAATAATTACACGAGAAACGCTTGCTTTAGCAAGACGGGCGTGAACATAGCGTCGGATTTTATCATCCTCAGCTAGCTTATCTCCGTAGTCGTTTCCACCATACCAGTTAGATTCCCATCCACGTATGATGCCTAGTCTATTGCCAATTGGATTTGTCTTTTGTCCCATATTCGGTTTTAGCTTTGTGCGTTATCTTGTGCTCCCAACACCATGGTAACATGGTTGGAACGTTTTCTAATTCGGTGACCTCTTCCTTGTGGAGCTGGACGCAAACGCTTTAGCATTGCTCCGCTATCCACACGGATTTCTTTAATGTAAAGACCTGCTTTTTCAATGTCAGCGTCTTCATTTTTTGCTTGCCAGTTTGCAATCGCAGACAACAAGAGTTTTTCGAGTCTTTTGGCCGATTCCTTAGCACTAAAACGCAGCAAGGATAATGCTTTTTCTGCTTCGGTACCACGGATTAAATCTGCCATAAGACGCATTTTTCTTGGTGATGTAGGACAGTCGTTGAGTTTTGCAAAAGCAAGTTGCCTTCGATTTTCTTTCAATTGTGCTGCCATTTCCTTTTTACGAACTCCCATAGCTTATTTTTTTCCTTTGTTTTTAGCTCCTGCATGGCCTCGGAATGAACGAGTAGGTGAAAATTCACCAAGCTTATGCCCTACCATGTTTTCAGTAACATATACAGGAACAAATTGACGACCGTTGTGTACGGCAATGGTTTGTCCAACAAAATCGGGAACAATCATCGAGGCACGAGACCACGTTTTAATTACCGATTTTTTTCCTGAATCTACATTAACTTGAACTTTTTTCATCAAGCTGTAATGTACGTAAGGTCCTTTTTTTAGTGATCGAGCCATCGTTTATTTTTTTCTACGTTCAATTATATACTTATTCGACGCCTTGTTCTTTTGGCGCGTTCTGTATCCCTTTGCAGGGATGCCGTTACGTGAGCGTGGGTGACCTCCAGAGGCACGCCCTTCACCACCACCCATGGGGTGGTCGACCGGGTTCATCGCTACTGGACGTGTTCTTGGACGACGTCCTAGCCAACGGCTACGACCCGCCTTACCAGAAACAACCAATTGGTGATCTGAATTGGAAACCGTACCGATAGTAGCCAAACACGTGCTTAGTATCATACGTGTTTCACCAGATGGTAATTTGATGGTTGCAAACCTACCTTCACGCGCCATTAATTGTGCAAAAGCACCAGCACTACGGGCAATGGTTGCACCTTGACCGGGGCGAAGCTCGATACAAGAAATGATGGTACCTAAAGGAATGCTTTTCAAAGGCATGGCATTTCCGATTTCGGGTTGCGCCTTTTCAGCAGAAACCACCTGTTGACCAACTTTGAGACCGCTTTGCGCAATGATGTATCGCTTCTCGCCGTCCTCGAACTGAATCAAGGCAATAAATGCAGATCGGTTTGGATCATATTCTATGGATTTTACCGCTGCAGGTGCATCAAACCGATCGCGTTTAAAATCCATTATACGATAGCGTTTTTTGTGTCCACCTCCAATGTAGCGTGACGTCGTGCGTCCGCTGTTGTTTCGACCGCCTGAACGTTTTTTCGGAGCAAGCAAGCTTTTCTCCGGCTTATCAGTGGTGATGGTGTCGTTTCCATTTACCACTCTACCGCGCTGTCCAGGTGTTATAGGTTTTAGTTTTCTGACTGACATATCCTATTTTATAAATTACTATAAAAATCAATATTTTCCCCCGCTGCTACTTCAACAACTGCGCGTTTGGTAGCGTTGGTTTTCGAATGCTGAATACCTCTTTTGGTATACCGTGTGCGTCTTTCCGGACTGTAATTAAGCGTGCGCACTTTTTCGACAGTAACACCGTATGTTGACTCAACTGCTTTTTTGATTTCAACTTTGTTGGCTTTTGGATTAACCAAAAAAGTATAACGGTTTCTCAACTCACTCTCGCGAGTTGCCTTTTCAGTAATAACAGGTTTTAATAAAATACGCATCGTTTGTTATTTACTCAGGTTAGCTTCAATTGCAGCAACGGCACTTTCTGCAAGTACCAAATGCTGGGCATTCATTATTTTATATGTGTTTAACTCATCGTTTTTAAGCACCTCTATTTTGGCAAGGTTACGTCCAGACAAAAACACATTTTTATTGTTTTCACCCAATACCCAAAGTGATTTTTTGTCGGAAATACCAAGTGCAGTAAGTGCTGCTTGAAACGATTTTGTTTTCGGTTCATCAAACTGAAAGTCTTCAACAACTGTAATATTTTTTTGCTGTGCCTTAAGGCTGAAAGCAGATTTGCGAGCCAAACGCTTAACGTTTTTGTTCACTTTCTGTTTGTATGAGCGAACTCTGGGTCCGAATACACGTCCACCACCACGGAATAACGGGTTTTTGATGCTACCCGCACGAGCAGTACCAGTACCTTTTTGTTTCTTGATCTTGCGCGTACTACCCACTATCTCTGCACGTTCTTTGGCTTTGTGCGTTCCTTGGCGTTGGTGCGCCAGGTATTGTTTTACATCTAAATACAGAGCATGTTCGTTTGGTTCAACACCAAAAATAGCTTTGTCTAGGGCAACAGTGCGACCTGTTTCTTTTCCGTTAATATTAATTATAGCTACTTTCATTACTTACGAATTAAGATAAACGCATTCTTGTGGCCAGGGACACAACCTTTAACCACTAATAAATTTTTCTCAGTAACAACTTTAAGAACACGTAAGTTTTGTACGGTTACTTTTTCATTACCCATTTGGCCAGCCATGCGCATTCCTTTGAATACACGCGCTGGATATGAAGCTGCACCAATAGAGCCAGGAGCTCTTAAACGGTTGTGTTGTCCGTGTGTGGATTGACCAACACCAGCAAAACCGTGACGTTTTACAACCCCTTGAAATCCTTTTCCTTTAGAAGTTCCTGTGATATCAACAAATTCACCAGCAGTAAAGTGGTCAACTGTAATGGTATCACCAAGTTTGTGCTCCTCGTCGAAGCCTTGGAACTCAACAAGCTTACGCTTAGGCGAAGTGCTTGCTTTTTTAAAGTGTCCACTCGCGGCTTTAGTTACTTTACGTTCAGGCTTTTCATCAAAACCAAGTTGTAAAGCATCGTAGCCATCAACGTCTTTGGATCTCACTTGTGTAACAACACAAGGACCTGCTTCAATAACAGTACAGGGAAGATTCTTCCCATTCTCGTCAAAGATGCTCGTCATACCAATTTTTCTTCCTATTAAACCAGACATAATCTGAATATTTAATCCTAAAAGGGTGTTATACTTTAATTTCTACCTCAACGCCACTAGGTAACTCAAGTTTCATCAAGGCGTCAATAGTCTTTGATGAAGAGCTGTAAATATCCAATAAGCGCTTATAAGAGCTTAATTGGAATTGTTCACGCGATTTTTTGTTTACATGAGGGGAGCGCAAAACGGTAAAAAGTTTTTTGTGTGTTGGTAACGGAATAGGTCCTGTTACTACCGCACCCGTTGACTTTACTGTTTTGACGATCTTCTCAGCAGAGCGATCTACCAAGTTGTGGTCGTACGATTTAAGTTTTATTCTAATTTTCTGACTCATCGTTTATATTTTTAGCTCTGACCTGTTGCTGCCGCAATTACTTCAGATGAAATATTTTGTGGTGTTTGTTCGTAGTGTGAAAATTCCATGGTAGAAGTTGCACGTCCAGATGAAAGTGTACGTAACGAGGTTACGTAACCAAACATTTCGGAAAGAGGCACATTGGCCTTTACAACTTTAGACCCTGCGCGATCGTCCATGCTGTTTACCTGACCGCGACGACGGTTTAAGTCACCAACGATATCACCCATATTTTCTTCAGGAGTTAGAACCTCTAGTTTCATGATGGGCTCCATAATTACGGCACCAGCAGCTTTTGCAGCGGCTTTGTACCCAAGCTTGGCAGCCAATTCAAAAGATAACGAATCTGAATCCACGGGATGGAAAGATCCGTCTTTCAGCGTAATCTTGATTGCATCTACTTCAAATCCAGCCAATGGACCATTCGCCATGGCTTGCTTGAAACCTTTCTCAACAGATGGAATATATTCTTTAGGAACATTACCGCCCTTAATTTGATTGACAAAGTCAAGACCTGATTTACCTTCTTCGGCTGGCTCAAGTGTAAATACGATATCGGCAAACTTACCACGTCCACCCGACTGCTTCTTATATACCTCACGGTGATCTGTAGCTGCTGTAATGGCTTCTTTGTATTCAACTTGTGGTTGCCCTTGGTTTACATCAACCTTAAACTCACGTCTTAAACGGTCGACAATAATATCAAGGTGAAGCTCACCCATTCCAGAGATAATGGTTTGGCCAGAAGCCTCGTCAGTTTTAACTTGGAAAGTAGGATCTTCTTCCGCTAGTTTGGCCAATGACATACCTAGTTTGTCTACATCTGCTTTAGTTTTAGGCTCTACTGCGATACCGATTACGGGGTCGGGAAAGTCCATGCTTTCCAGAACAATAGGTGATTTTTCAGCAGAAAGTGTATCACCTGTTTTGATGTCTTTAAATCCAACAGCGGCACCAATATCTCCCGCCTCAATGTGGTCGATAGAGTTTTGCTTGTTGGCGTGCATCTGATAGATACGCGAAATACGCTCTTTGTTACCAGAGCGATTGTTCAATACATAAGAACCTGCATCCAAACGTCCAGAATAAGCACGGAAAAAAGCCAAACGACCTACAAAAGGATCGGTAGCAATTTTAAAAGCTAAGGCCGAAAACGGATCGTTTACAGATGGCTTACGTGAGATTTGCTGTCCGTTATCAGGATTAGTACCAATAATTGCTTCTTTGTCTTCTGGTGAAGGCAAGTAGCGACAAACGGCATCTAACAAGAATTGAACCCCTTTATTTTTGAAGGCAGAACCACAAATCATGGGAATGATACTCATGTCTTGTGTTGCTGCACGAAGGGCGTTGTGCACTTCGTCTTCAGAAATACTATCAGGATCTTCAAAATATTTTTCCAAAAGGTTATCGTCATATTCTGCAACAGCTTCAATAAGCTCACCACGGAATCTCTGAGCGCCTTCCTTTATGTCTTCAGGGATGTCAACAACATCGAAAGTTGCGCCCATATTTTCCTCATGCCAAATAATCGCACGGTTCTTAACTAGGTCAACACATCCTCTAAAGTTATCTTCATCGCCGATAGGCAATACAATAGGTACTGCATTTGAATTTAACATCTCACGAACCTGATTACAAACATTCAAGAAGTTTGACCCTTGACGGTCCATTTTGTTCACAAAGCCCATACGTGGCACTTTGTAGTTGTCAGCCAAACGCCAGTTTGTTTCCGATTGTGGTTCAACACCATCAACAGCAGAAAACAAGAACACCAACCCATCTAGAACACGTAATGAACGGTTTACTTCAACAGTAAAGTCAACATGGCCTGGAGTGTCAATAATATTCAAGTGATACGGTTTTGCTCCGTCAAGCGGCTTGCCTTGATCTGTTGGGAATGTCCACTCACATGTGGTCGCTGCAGAAGTAATAGTAATACCACGCTCTTGCTCTTGTTGCATCCAGTCCATTGTGGCGGCACCATCATGTACCTCTCCAATTTTGTGGCTTACACCCGTGTAATATAAAATACGCTCGGTAGTAGTAGTTTTTCCCGCATCAATATGCGCTGCAATCCCAATGTTACGTGTATATTTTAAATCTCGTGCCATAATTGAATATGCTACTGTTTGTTAAAATCTAAAGTGAGAAAATGCTTTGTTCGCTTCTGCCATCTTGTGGGTATCTGTACGTTTTTTAACGGCAGCACCTTCTTCTTTTTCAGCAGCCAGTATTTCGGCAGCTAACTTTTGTGCCATAGATTTTTCATTGCGTTTACGTGCAAAGCTAATCAACCACTTCATGGCCATTGAAATTTTTCTATCTGGACGTATCTGCATTGGAATTTGAAAGGTAGCACCTCCTACACGACGACTACGAACCTCAACGTGGGGCATCACATTAGATAATGCATCCTTCCAACATTGTAGTGCATCTTTTTCTTCGTCTTGTTTTTTTGAACCTACGATGTCAATCGCATCGTAAAATATCTTGAATGCTACAGATTTTTTTCCATTCCACATCAGGTTGTTAACAAAACGCGTGACCAGTTGGTCATTAAATCGCGGGTCGGGAAGTAGCGGGCGTTTTTTCGCCTTTCTTTTTCTCATATTCTGGATTTGAGTGGTTCAAGCAAGCTTGAACGTCATGTTTTCCTTTCGGGTCTAAACTATTTTTTTGGTCGTTTAGCACCATATTTAGAACGACGCTGTAAGCGGCCTTCTACACCAGCGGTGTCAAGTGCTCCACGAACAATGTGGTAGCGAACACCAGGTAAATCTTTTACACGACCTCCGCGTACAAGCACAATCGAGTGCTCTTGCAGGTTGTGTCCCTCCCCAGGAATGTAGGCATTTACCTCATTTCCATTGGTTAGGCGCACCCTTGCCACTTTCCGCATAGCAGAATTAGGCTTTTTAGGCGTGGTGGTATACACACGGGTACACACACCTCTTCGCTGTGGACATGAATCCAAAGCTGCGGATTTACTCTTCTTTGTAAGATCCTTGCGACCTTTCCGAACTAGTTGCGATATGGTTGGCATACGTTATACTTACTTTGATCCTTTATTTAAAGGGCTGCAAATGTAGTATAATTTTCGTCTCTTTCAAATAAATTTTTAGCTGTTTTTGTTTCTTCTTTAAACTTCCGTACATAAGAAGGGATAATTATCCCGCAAAATCAGAATGTTGAAAGGATTTACTAAAATTCAATTTACTGTATGTAATTTTGCGCCTGCCGGGATGAAAAACGAAAACAACTTTTACGACTTATTCGCACAGCTAAACGGAGCCGACCGCCCTTTTGTGCTCTATCGCTTGCCCAAGACCAAGACGCTTTTTTGTGTCCAACAAGAGAATGACCGTTACCATGTAAGTACATCACTCAAAGAAGAGGGCTTTGTGTTTGCACCCTTTACCCGCACAAATCAATTTAATTACATACCAAACCATAACGTCGCAAAGTTTGATATTCCTGAACCAAAAGCCAGAACTAACACGCCAACGGCAATCGAAATAAAGGAACAAAAAACATATTATAATGACTTGGTCGCGAATGCCATTACAGCCATTGGAAAAGGAGCCATTCAAAAAGTGGTGGTGTCACGACTTCACAAGCAAGCATTCAAACATAACATAGCGGAGTCTTTTGTCCGCATTCTAAATACCTACCCGAATGCCATGGTATATTATTGGTCGCACCCACAAACAGGCACTTGGATGGGCGCCACTCCCGAAACACTATTAAACCTAAAAGGTGGTAAATGTAAAACCATGGCGCTAGCAGGAACATTGGCCTATGAGGATAATAAGCACCCGAAATGGTCTTCCAAAGAAGTTAAAGAACAGCAAATGGTCACCGATTTTATCAAGAAGCAACTTGATGTCTTGTACCCAAACGAAGCTATCAAGCCCTCCAAAGTTTATACTAAAAGAGCTGGAAATCTGTTACACCGCTGCGCTGATTTTGAATTTAACATCAACGAAGTGACCTTGGTAGATCTTGTGCAATCACTACACCCTACGCCTGCTGTTTCAGGTGTGCCTGTTTCCAAAAGCTTGGAATTCATAAAGGGGTATGAGACACATGAGCGAAAATACTACGCTGGCTTTCTAGGCCCAATAAATAAAGAAGCTGCAAATATATACGTCAATTTGCGCTGCGCATTTGTAGAAAAATCACAACTTACCCTATATGTAGGTGGTGGCATAACGTCCGAAAGCAATATTGTAGCGGAGTGGGAAGAAAGCCAACGCAAGGCCGAAACACTGCTCAACGTCATATAATGTAGAACGGTTAGTACACTCAGATTCGGTTTTGTACTTTTGCAGGGCTATGAATTCCAATTCCCGATCACAGCATTTACGCTATACAGAAATTCCACTGCCACAAACAGTGGTGTTTTATTGTAAGGAATACGGTATAGACCACATTGTCATTTCTGCAGGTTCACGCAACGCACCATTGACAAACGGTTTTGCTGAAAATCCGTTTTTTAAAACCTATAGTATTGTTGACGAGCGCGCTGCTGCATTTTTTGCATTGGGCATGGCGCAACAACTCGACCGCCCTGTGGCAATTGTATGTACATCTGGATCGGCGCTGTTGAACTACTACCCTGCCGTGGCAGAGTCCTATTACAGTGGCATACCACTTGTTATACTATCGGCAGATCGTATGCCGCACCGCATTGGAATTGGCGATGGACAGACTATAGAACAGCGAGGTGTTTTTGGACCGCACTTGTTAAGCTCCGCTGATTTACTGCCTGATGTTTCCCATGCTACCGAAACCCTACTCAAAAGTAATAAGCAGCCTTTTTTTACCAAAAAACCCAGCCAAAAAGAAGTGGCTAGCCTGCAAGAAAAGCATCAAGCAAACAACGTTACAGAGTTGCAACGCGTGTTTGCATTGGCAAATCAGAGCAAGGGGCCGGTGCATTTAAACATACCCATGGAAGAACCCTTGTACGGGATGACCACTACACCCTTAGCCCTCCCCAAACTTAAAGCATATACAAGCACAAATAAAAAGGCAGACATCTCAACCCTGCAAACGCTTTGGAGCAAGGCAAAAAGAAAAATGATTTTGGTGGGCGTATCAAAACCTGATGCTCAACTAGCTTCTGTGCTTTCCAGATTATTGGAAGACCCATCCGTTGTAGTGCTGACTGAAAAGACCTCTAACTTTTCTCACGCAAAAGCCATTGGCGCTATTGACTGCCTTATAGCCCCCCTCGAGCTGGAGCCCAAAAACCAAGCTGACCTGCAACCCGACATACTGATTACTACTGGTGGTATGGTAGTGTCGAAAAAAATTAAATTTTTCCTACGTGAATACAAGGCAAAACACCACTTTCACTTAGGCAACACCGCAGCAAATGATACCTTCTTTTATTTAACCGAACACATTTATGCGTCGGCTGCAACTGTTTTGAGCAGCCTTGCTATTGGAGGAGATAGCAACTACCAATCAATTGTTTTGTCACACTACAACAGCTACCTACAAACATCGGTTGGTTATTTAAAAAAGATTCCCTTTTCAGATTTACATGTTTTTGACATGATCACTGCTGCCTTACCCGAAAATACTCATCTACAAATTGCTAACAGTTCACCGGTTCGCTACATTCAATTGTTTGACTTACCAAGAGGTACAGAAGTGTTCTGCAACAGAGGAACCGCAGGCATAGATGGCAGTACAGCAACGGCTATGGGAGCCGCCCAAATCAACCCCAAACAAACAATATTAATTACTGGGGATTTAAGCTTTTTTTATGACGTCAATGGCTTGTGGAATAATTACATCCCAAAAGATACGCGTATAATTGTAATCAACAATCAAGGGGGTGGAATTTTTAGAATTCTTCCTGGCGAAAAAGACACGCCCAAACACGACACCTATTTTGAAACCATCCACAACCGCAGCGCCCGAAACGTAGCCAAAAGCTTTGGACTAGGCTACAAGCGTGTTCGGACCAAATGGGGATTAAAGAAAGTATTAAAATCATTTTTTAAAGCCAGTACAAAAGCGAAAATTTTAGAAATTTGCACACCCAGAACAATAAACAATGTGGTACTTTTAGATTACTTTAAGGCCATGGTTGAAAACGAATTAAATTAACAATTATGAGAACATGGGAAACCATCAGGAGTTATAGCGACATCCGTTTCGAGTTTTACGAGGGAATAGCAAAAATCACCATTGACAGAGAAAGCGTTTACAACGCGTTTAGACCAGAGACCAACAACCAAATGTTGGAAGCTATGGATATATGCCGAGAACGTGAAGACATTGATGTTGTGGTGTTTACTGGGGCTGGAGAAAAGGCATTTTGCAGTGGCGGTGATCAGAACGTGAAGGGTGTTGGTGGATATGTAGGCGAAGATGGTGTTCCACGTTTGAATGTCTTGGACTTACATAAAAAAATTCGCGAGATTCCCAAGCCCGTTATTGCCATGGTAAATGGCTATGCGATTGGGGGCGGTCATGTGCTGCATGTGGTTTGTGATTTAACCATTGCAAGTGAAAATGCCATTTTTGGGCAAACGGGCCCCAAGGTAGGTAGCTTTGATGGCGGCTTTGGATCATCGTATTTGGCGCGCCACGTAGGCCAGAAAAAGGCACGTGAAATTTGGTTTTTATGCCAACAATACTCCGCGCAAGAAGCACTAGACATGGGTATGATAAACAAGGTGGTTCCATTAGATAAATTGGAAGAAACCGTAGTGGATTGGTGCAAAATCATGCAGCAGCGGAGCCCTCTAGCATTGCGTATGATTAAACGCTGTATGAATGCTGAGTTAGACGGGCAGCATGGCCTGATGCAACTTGCAGGTGATGCGACGCTTATGTACTACTTGATGGATGAAGCACAAGAGGGTAAAAACGCCTTTTTAGAAAAGCGCATGCCTAACTTTAAACAATATCCTAAGTTCCCATAGTGTCAAAAAAATCCTTGTTTATGGTTTGGGTAGCTGCAGCACGACTGCGCACTTTGCCCTTGTCGGTAGCGGGGATTGTTGTGGGCAATGCATTAGCCATCGGAAACTATGCGTTTTGCCCTTACGTTTTTGGGGGTACGCTGCTTACAGCTGTTGTGTTTCAAATACTGTCTAATTTTGCTAATGATTACGGCGACGGACTAAAAGGAACCGATAACCACGAACGCATAGGACCCAAACGAGTTTTGCAACAGAACTTATTGTCGGCAAAAACCCTTTTTAGGGGCATCATGAGTACTGCAGTTATTGGATTTCTACTAGCAGCAGGCACCATTGCCAGTGCTTTTGATGTGGGCGAGCTAAAAAGTGTATTAGCGTTTTTAGCATTGGCCGTGGTTGCTATCCTAGCTGCTTATAAATACACGGCTGGCAAAGCGGCCTATGGCTATCACGCCTTGGGTGACGTAGTTGTATTTGCTTTTTTTGGGCTGTTGGCTGTTGGTGGGTCGTATTACCTTCAAACCAAACAATTAGACAATACCATGTGGTGGTTCGCAATTGCCATTGGTGGGTTGAGCACTGGGGTTTTGAACCTTAACAATATGCGAGATATGCAAAACGACAGCGTAGTAGGAAAAAAAACCGTGGCCGCACTTTTAGGGCTTCAAAAAGCAAAAATCTATCACAGCATATTGATACTGGGCAGTATCACAGCATTGACCGTTGGGCTGTTGCAGAATTGTAAGGGATGGATGGGATATATTCCCATACTAGTAGTTATTCCTTTGGTGGCCCAATTGGCATCAACACTACAAGTAAAAGCACACGAAAACTTTGATGCACTGCTTAAGCCGTTAGCGCTAACAACATTTTGTAGCAGTATTTTAGTGTTTTTAACGCAACTTTTATTGGCATGAACGTAAGCTACCGAAAATATGTTCTTGACTTCAAGCAGCCGAGCTGGACTTCGCGGGGGGTGTTGAGGCAAAAAGAGACGTTCTTTATTGAGATTCGCAACGGAGCACAATACGGCATTGGCGAATGTGGTTTGTTTCGTGGGCTTAGCTATGACGATGTGCCCCATTTTGAGGAACAGCTCGCAAAGGTTTGCGCTGCTTTAGAAAGTGGTGTGGATGCTAGGACACTTTATGTCGATTTTCCTGCCATAAGGATGGGTGTGGAAATGGCTTTAACGTCTTTTGCCGCTGATGCGCCTTTTAATTTATATGACACGCCTTTTAGCATTGTAGAACAACCCATTTCTATAAACGGACTGGTATGGATGGGAAGCATTAATTTTATGCGTCAGCAGGTTTTTGACAAAATTAAAGATGGGTACGACTGCATCAAACTCAAAATTGGAGCATTGGACTTTGATTTAGAATGCCGGTTGTTGGCTGAAATACGAGCGCGCTATTCGCCAGAAGAGGTTACCTTAAGAGTGGATGCCAACGGGGCTTTTAGCCCTAAAGAAGCATTACAAAAACTAGAGCGGCTTTCCGAATTTGATATACACAGCATAGAGCAGCCCATAGCTGCCGGTCAGTTTGAGGCCATGAGAAAGCTATGTGCGCAAAACCCCATACCTGTTGCCCTTGACGAGGAGCTCATAGGCGTATTGGATTCAGCGGACAAATCCGCATTACTGGAAGAAATTGAGCCGCAATACATTATTTTAAAACCAAGCCTCTTGGGAGGCTTTAAGGCTGCTGAAGCATGGATAGCATTGGCCGAAGCCCGTAATATTGGTTGGTGGGTTACCAGTGCACTTGAAAGCAACATAGGCCTAAACGCCATTGCCCAATGGACTGCAACACAAAACACTTCCATGCCACAAGGATTGGGAACCGGAGGATTGTTTACCAATAATATCGATAGCCCTCTGGTGGCGGAAAAGGGTATGCTTAGATACAACAATGCCTTGAGATGGGATACAAAATACATACGTTAATGTTGGTTCATGCTTCATTTCGACTCAATGGAAGGGCGTTTAAGCGCAATGCCTTGGATTTGGCTGCACAGCAATGGGCCGACAGTGCAGATGAAGACCAGCAAGCGTTGGGGTATTTTCTAATTAATTGGCTAAGCGAGTATGAATATATTGCCTTGCACACTTCAGGCTCTACGGGAAAACCAAAAGAAATTCACATGCCAAAAACGGCCATGTATACCTCCGCGGTTAGAACGGCTACCTTTTTTAACTTATCGGCTGGCGATTCAGCACTGCTGTGCTTGCCGATACGGTATATTGCGGGTAAAATGATGTTGGTGCGAGCCTTGGTATTGGGGTTAAACTTGGACATCAAACCACCAAAAACTAAACTACACATTGAAAAAAACTACTCTTTTACAGCTTTAATTCCCTCACAGGCAAATGCCTTGTTTGATTCATTAGGAAAATTTAAAACCGTATTAATTGGTGGAGCGCCCATACCTTCTGAACTTCGCAAGCGTATTGGAAAAACATATAGTCATTGTGTTGAGACATATGGTATGACAGAAACGTTAACGCATGTGGCAGCGAGAACTATACTAGATGCTGATAAACCTTTCAAGGCGATGCCAGGAATTGGTTTTTCGACAGATGAAAATGGTTGTTTGGTTATTGAAGCGCCGTATTTACCACTCTCTCCTGTTGTTACACAAGATTTAGTTAGTCTTGAGGGCAATGGTAATTTTAAGCTCTTGGGCAGAAGAGATTGGGTAATCAATTCTGGAGGAATTAAAATTTTTCCAGAAACGTTAGAAGTAATCTTGGCGCCCTACATGAAATTTCCTTTCTTTTTTACAGCAATGCCGGATGCGGAGTTGGGTGAAAAACTGGTGTTACTGGCAGAAGCCCCCGCTTCAAAAAAAGGAACAATTATGACAATTGCCCGGCAACATTTGGGTAAAAATAAATACCATATTCCAAAAGCAGTCGTTTGCATTACCAATTTTAAGTTTACTTCAACAGGGAAGCTAGACAGAATAGCTAGCCAAAAAGTTGCCATGGGTACGTGATTGCTCATTAAACTTTCTAGTCTTACACTGTCTAATAAAATTACAAGCCCGTACCTTGGCGTAATTTTTGCTAAATTAGGTTTATGAAAAACAAAAAAATTTTGCTGATAACTATGTTCGTAGTGTTGTCTTGTGTTACATCCACAACAGTAAATAACAAAACGATAGATCAAGATGAAATTGCCCTACAAAAGCAGGCGCTAAAAAAACGTATTCAAAAAAGAATTTTAGGACAAAACCGTATTATCGATAGTCTCATTAAAGCTAAAGACCCACGGCTTAAAAAGGACAAAGAGGGAAATTACATCAGACCAAATAGAGTTACTCCTAGCGGTAAGCCACTATACTTTATCGCTTACCACGGTCGTTCACACAGAAAAGCTATCAAGGCAAATATTTTAGAACCAGATGGAAGTTTAGGCTATAACCTGGACGGAAATGGCATTAAAATGGGGATTTGGGATGGCGGTCATATTTTTGCAGCACATGACGAGTTTACTGGTGGTCCTAACTATCTTGGCCCAAGTGTTGATATAGAAATTTCAGACTCAGCAACGGCAGATATTTGGAGTAGTCATCCAACTTCAGTGGCTTCAGTAGTGGTGGCAAAAGGACTATTTCATCGAGACAGCTACGAAATGACCGGAATTGCGCCTGGACTAGACAAAATATTTAGTTACAATTGGGAAAATGACGTATTTGAAATTTTTGAGCAATTACAACTAAACGCAAATTCAGATTTTATTATATCGAACCACTCCTATGGTTATCCGCTAACAGATGAAAATAATGTTCCCATTCCAAGTGAATATATTGGTGATTACAGCGACTGGAGTGCTTTATTAGATGAAATAGCTTACACGTACCCTACTTATCTACACGTTTTGGCTGCTGGTAACGATGGGCGCAAGTCATACCCCGACCAGCAAGTGTCTGGCTTAGACCAATTAACAGGATCTACCTCAGCTAAAAATGTATTGACCGTTGGTAGTTTTTCAATGGATGACAACGGATCAAACAAAGGGATAACTGATTTTAGCAGTGCAGGGCCCACAAACGATTTTCGTATTAAACCAGAAGTTTGCGGGCCTGGTGAAAATCTAGGTGTAGCTTCTTGGTCAGTGAATAATCCTTCAGCAACAAATTTATACCAATCAAATAGTGGCACTTCGTTTGCGTCACCAGCAGCTGCAGGTGGTGTGGCATTGCTACAGCAGCTACACAAAAGAATTTTTAATGAATATATGGATGGTGCAGCCGTAAAAGCATTGCTTTGTCACACTGCAGATGATATCACAGAGTGGAATGGTCAAGACATAACAGGACCAGATGTAAAAACGGGCTACGGCGCTATAAATTTAGAAAAAGCGGCAATGCTTATTCAGAAAGATGAGAAGGAAAATTTAACCATCCACAACTTTGAACTAGATCAAGGGGATACAGAAACCATATATTTTCAAACAACGTCTGTTGGGGAGTTATTGACAACAACAGTTAGTTGGTATGATCCGCCATCAGCTTTTTACGCTACCAAGACCCTGATAAACGATCTAGATTTACGTGTAACACAAGAAAATACAACTTATTTGCCATGGAAACTTCCTACTGACGTGATACAGCCGTCAGCTGTTTTGGGAGACAATGACAGAGACAACATAGAAAAAATAGTTGTATTGGATGAAATAGGTGGGCACTATAAAATTACAATATCGCATAAAGGCATTTTACAGCGGATAAACGAAGATGGCGAATTTGAAAATACCACACAAAAAGGGACTCTAATAGCTTCAGGACCTGGTTTTTTCACAAAATCTGAACAAGAACTAAATCAATTTGCAAATGTAAATAGCTTCTTGGTAACGCCTATTCCAGCGAAAGAATCCATTACAATTAGTGCTTTAGACAACTCAATGCCATTTAAAACGTTAATTATTTTTGATTTAAGTGGTAGAAAAATTGCCATAAAAACAAGAAGTAGTTTTTCATTGAAGAGTGCCGTTTTTGATGTTTTTAATATTCAAAGTGGTGTGTATGTTTTAGGTATAGAAACGATTTCAAAAACATTATTCAAAAAAATAATGATTAAATAATTTTAAATTTTAATTAACGTTAATTAAAAAATTATTTATTAAAATTATTGAATATATAAATAACTATTGCATATTTTAAGATTAATTCAATTAATAGATATAAATCATATTTTTTTTAATTTCTTTTCAATTCATGATTTGCATATTTAACATTTAATTAACATATTTGAAGTCGCTAATAACAATTTACATATGAAAAATTTATTTATTAAGACATTAACATTCGCATTAATAGCGGTGTTTCAAGTTGCTTTAGCTCAACAAGTTGTTACGGGAACAGTGAACGACCAAGATGGTGCGCCACTTCCTGGTGCAACAGTTGTTATCAAAGGAACTTCCACAGCTACTTCTGCTGACTTTGATGGTAATTTTACTATCGCCGCAAAAGATGGTGACATTTTGGTTGTAAGTTATGTAGGTTACGCTGCTTTAGAAATTTCAGTCAACGGATCTGTCGCAAATGCCACTCTTACCAACTCAAACGAGCTGGACGAAGTTGTTGTGACTGGTTATAATGAAACCACCAAAGCCAAATCTACAAATTCAACTGTCAGAATAAATGCTGAAACTATCACAAACAGACCAAACGCGAGTCTAATACAAACACTTACTGGGCAAGTTGCTGGTTTAGATATTTCAACAAACTCTGGTGCTCCTGGTGCTAACTCCTTGATTGAACTTCGAGGAACTAATTCAATCAATGGAAATACTGAACCATTGATTCTTCTTGATGGTACACCTATAGACGAAGACGATTTCAGGGCCCTAAACCCCAATGAAATTGAGTCTCTTGACGTATTAAAAGATGCAGGTGCAACTGCAATATATGGTAACAGGGGGGCAAATGGTGTCATTTTAATCAAAACTAAAAGAGGAAGCTTTAATCAGCCTTTGAAAGTTGCGGTTACTTCAATTTACCAGCTTTCAAGCGTACAGGAGAATGATTTCGATATGATGAGCGCTTCTGAGATACTAACATTAGAAAAACAATTAAGTAGAGGTCTTGGAGCCTCATTAACTGATGATGAAATCGCAGCTTATGGCGATGGATACAATTGGGCAGATCATTTTTGGAGAGAGGGCAGGACTTCATCTCATAATGTAACAGTTACAAGCGGTGGTGATAAATCAAGTCAGTTAACTTCTTTTGGCTACTTTGAACAAGAAGGTATAACAATTACTACTTCGCTTCAAAGATTCAACTTAAGAAACAATTTCAACACACGATCTGATAATGGAAAGTTCAAACTCGCTTCTAGTTTATCTTTGAACTTTGCTAAGTCTGGCAACAGAGCTTCTGAGGGTACTGGTTCGATAAACAGAAATATCCAATTTGGGCCACAGTATTCTTTACCTTATGTTTATCCATCTGACATGGGTGATGACCCCTCTGCCTTTGGAAGTGCAAAAGGGTTAAGTGTATTTCAAATAACCCCTCTGATTTTGATGGATTTAGCTGAAAAAACAGTTAGAGAAGATGATGAAATCAAAGTTATATATAACTTGGATACATCATATGACTTAACAGACAATATCACTTTTAGATCTGTTACTGGTTTGGACTATGCATCTACAAACAACTTATATGTACAGCCCTCTGACCAATGGAGTTCTGTTTATTTTGAGGGAACTGATGATGCTGGATTGGCTGGTTACCAAGATCTAGACCACACTAATATATTTTCTATTAACCAAACAACTTCTCTAACTTGGGATACTACATTTGATAAACATAGCATTACTTTTGCTGCCTTTACGGAATACTTCAAAGCACATTATCAAACATTTGGCTACAGATCAAACGGTCTTAACCCTAAGACTTATTACCCAGGTGACGGCTCTTCATACGTAGATGATAACTCTTCAAACGACGTTTTTGCTGACTCTACAAATGCTAACTTACTCAATGCAGGTCTATTCTCATATTTTGGGTCTTTGAGCTATGATTTTGATGGAAAATATGGGTTTACTGCAACTGCTCGTAGAGATGCTTCTTACAGGTTTTCCCAATCCAATAGATGGGGAACATTTGGATCAGTTGGATTTAGATGGAATATTAGTGACGAGGATTTTATGAGTGATATAACTGCTGTTGATTTCCTTAAACTTCGTGCTTCTTATGGTACAAATGGAAACCAACGTATTAATGGTGGGAGCTACTTTACTGCTGCTGACCTATACGAAAGTTTATATGCTACAGGTACTGGATACCAAGGGCAAGTTTCAACTTTTGTAAGCCAAATACCTAATAACACCTTAAAGTGGGAAACCGTTGAACAATTTAATATTGGTGCTGAATTTTCTCTTTGGGACAATTTCGTCAATGGAGAAATAGATGTCTATTTTAAAAATACAGATGACTTATACCAAAGTAAGCCGGTTTCTGCGATAAATGCTATTACTTCACTGTCAGCGAATGTTGGAGGAGTTGAAAATAATGGAGTTGATTTATTACTTAATTTTAATCTAATAAAGCCTGAAGGCGATGATTTCGGGTTAAGTTTTACTTTCAATGGTAACTACAACGACAACAATTTATATGACATTCCTGCAGATACGGGCTATATAATAGGTATTGGTAGAAATGGAGGCCCTATCGGAGAGTTATATACTATCAGATATGCCGGGGTTAATCCTGCAAATGGAAATTTACTATTTTACACAAAAGATAATCAATTAACAGAAAGTCCTAACGCCGATACTGACAGGGTTTGGACAAACACCACAAGTGTTCCTGATTATTTTGGTGGGTTTGGTACTAAAGCCACATACAAAGGCTTCACGTTTCTGACGCAATTTAACTATGCAACTGGTGTTGATAGATTTGACAACAACATGTCTCGTTTTCAATCATATTCAAGTGTTGGGAGATTTAATATGTCAAGAGACGTATTACGAGCTTGGACACCTGATAATAGAATAACAGATATGCCTGCTTATGCGGCGTCAAACAGAACTGCTTATTCTAGTAACAGGTTCCAGCGTAATGGAGATTATTTAACACTCCGTTTTGCAACCATTTCTTATGATTTCAAAGAAAGTCTTCTACAAGGAACTGGTATTAAGAGTCTAAACATGTTTGTTAATGGAGAAAATCTTGTAACATTTTCTGAATGGAGAGGATTTGATGTAGTTGCTCGATCAAGTTCATCATTAATCTATCCTAATCCAAGAACTATATCCGTTGGAATAAACGCAACCTTTTAATTGAAATAAAATGAAAAATAATTTTAAACTATTTATAATATTGTTTCTAACAACTTTTTTTGGTTGTAAAGATGCAATTGATATTGACCAACCTGGTAGACTAACTGATGTTAGAGCTTTTGAATCAATTGATGATTTAAAAACTGGTATATATTGGTTATATGACAACCTGGATACAACACCTGACATTGCATTGAGTGCTTTATACACTGACGAAATTGGAATCGGTGTAGATAGCGGAAATCAAGGCCTTAGTGCATACGATTACATACTCACACCGTCGAGTACTGCCTCCAGTGCTTTCTGGACAGGTTTATATGATACTGTAAATTTTGCTAATAGAGTTCTTGAGGCTGCTGCTGTCTATACACCGACATCTAGTGAGCAAGATCAATATAACGCTATTATAGCACATGCTACAGCAATTAGAGCTTACGGGCATCTTAAACTCCTTGCATATTATACACCAGCAACGGATTATGCCGATGATTCTGCATTAGCAATACCCTTAGTTATGGAAGTTCCCTCAATTGATGCGCAACCACTCCGTGACACAGTAGGTGATGTATTTAATGCAATATTATCAGACCTCAATGCTGCTCAAGCAGATATAGACACTGATTTAGGATTAATAGGTGATGCAAATTCTTACAAAACTGCTGATGCAATTACTGGTGTGAAAGCAATTATTGCAGCAATGCGAGAAAATTATAGTGAGGCATTAACATTGTCTGAAACACTTGTAAACAAATATCCATTGGCAACTACTACTGAATATCCACAAATTTTTACGGATGAGAGTGACGTAGAAGTAATTTTTAAATTAGAGCGCACTCGTGGTGATTCATTTGATGGACAGGGGTCTATTGGATCAGTTGCGGCTGGTGGATGGGCTGGTGCCATATTTTGTTTTAGTGGCGCAGCAAGTGACCCATACTTCGAAATAGGTAGGTCACTATACAACGTTCTTGACGACAACGATATTCGCAAAAGCGTAATTGTTCACCCAAGCTCTGTTGTTGATGCTGGCTATGCTTCACTACCTGCCGGGGAATTCAAAGAGAAAGACATCCTATATGTTGGCAAATATAAAGGTTCAGAGGGTCAAGAATTAATGAATGATCTGAAAGTTCTTCGTGTCTCTGAAATGTATTTGATTCACGCAGAGGCTCAAGCTGCACTTGGAGATTTGGCTGGTTCTGCTGCAACGTTAACTGCACTAAGAGATGCACGTTTTGGCGCTGCAACAACTGCACCAACATTTGCTACTGCTACAGAAGCCTACGCAGCTATTGTTGATGAACGTAGAAT